>OQVQ01000246.1_pt1 | contig 26447 bp, 27 predicted proteins | sample 1691491 | NCBI WGS metagenome assembly OQVQ01 (sample SAMN03418252, study PRJEB22391) | human gut metagenome | biome: human-gut; feature: organic feature; material: feces | host: Homo sapiens | place: Tanzania | collected 2013-01
GCATCGGTCTTGCAACGGTCAAAAAGATCGTCAAGAGGTTCAACGGAAAGGTCACGATTGAGGGCTGGCCGAACAAGGGCTGCTGTGTAACGGTTCAGCTTCCCGCAAATAATATGATACAAAGCTTTGAAAATTAAATAATCCGCAGCCGCTCTCCGGATAAACGGGGAACGGCTGCGGATTTTATGAGAAATAAGGGGGGCAAAAGATTAAGAAGATAACTCGTTTTCAGTCCTCAGTCCTTTGAGATAGGATCGAGGTATTTGTATGTTGTGGATTCGGCAGCAAGACGCTTGTAAGCTGCGACATTTCTGTCCTTCAGTCCCTGGAGACCGATGAAAGCATTTACCTTGTAGCTGTAAAGCGACTTCTTCAGATCCTCAAATTCAGCATAAGCAATGCCTTCGGAATAGCCTGTTGTTGCAAGCAGCTTGCCTGTTCCGTCAGTGATGGAGCTGTAGCCGATATATTCGATATCGCCTGCCTTGCCGAACTGGTTGGACGAGATGAATGGAACCTGATTTTCAATTGCACGAACTCTGTCGTACATTGTGTATCTGTCGTACATCATATCCGATGTTACATCTGCGGCATTTGTCTTGCTTGTGTCAGCGATAGGCCATGCCGTGGACATTACGATAAGCTGTGCGCCGCCGATAGCAAGCTCTCTTGCTGATTCGGGGAATGACTTGTCGTAGCAGATGAGCATTCCGATCTTGCCGATGGCAGTGTCATAAACAGGGAAGTCTGTTCCTGCTGTGTAGATATGCAGCTCATCGCCCGGGAGATGTACCTTTCTGTACTTGCCGACAAATCCCTCGGGTCCGACAAGAACCATAGTGTTGTACATGACAACATCGTCCTCAGCGGATTTTTCTGTCATGCCCCAGATAATATAAACATTCTTTTCCTTAGCCTTTGCGATAAGTGCCTGAGTGGATTCACCGTCGGGAACTACCTCTGCATTGTCATGCTGATATTCGTAATCGGAAAACGGCATAGCACTGAGGCTCTTGAGATAAGCCTGAAGGCTCTGTTCAGGGAAAACAATGAGATCAGCGCCGTTGGAGGCTGCCTCGTCAATAAAGTCCATATACTTTTTCAGATTTGCACTTTTGTCATAAACACAATTCATACAACATGTAGCGACCTTTACCATAATTCATTCCTCCAAAAAGTTTGATATATTTCCGGAACCCTCGGATATTGCTTCCTTTCGGATTTCCTGTATTTATTATATATCGCTTTCCAGGATATCTGAATGAAAAAAAGTCAGATTGTTACCGTAAAAAATCCTGTTCCTTTTTGTTACTGATCGTTCCCGTCCCTGAAAGTCTTGACTCCGAATGAAAAATAGAAGATATGGAACAGCCATACGCAGCAGAGAATGATCCTTCCGACGGTGATGCTTTTCATCATTATAAAGCCGATCGTCATAAGTATCGTGACCGTTATCATTATTTTTATCTTTGTTTTCCGTGTCATACCCTGTCCTTTTACGTAGCTTTCAAGATTGTTTTTATAGAGCTTTGTGTTTATGAACCAGCTGTTCAGCCTTTCCGAGCTTTTTGCAAAGCATACGGCGGCGAGCAGAAGAAACGGAAATGCGGGGAGGAGCGGCAGGACTGCACCGACTGCGCCGAGAGCAACTCCAAGGCAGCCCGCAGCTATCAGAAGTATCTTTTTTATATTCATCATTTTTCCTTTCAGATATCATTTATCAAGCATATGGCGGATCGCTGTTATCGGGTGATAAAGCATCATTCTGGGACCTGAAAAGCGCATGACTGTGCGTATTTTTTCACGCATCTCAGGCTTATAGCAGTGGACTTTGCATTTTGAGCAGAATGTTTTTGTTTCCGTGAACGGGCATTTGTCTATGCGCTGTTCCGCATAATCCGCAAGCTTGCGGCATTCCGGGCAAAGCTCATTTTTGCTGCCGTGTTTTTTTCGGCAGTACAGCCTTATCATCAGCGATACTATATCCTTTTCACGGTCACGCTTCTGCTGTACATTCATAAAGCTTTCCTCCTTCGGCACGGTAAACACGGTCAGCGGCAGCCATAGTCGATTCCCTGTGTGAAACAAGTATCATTTCCTTGTCACGCTTCTGCTCACGAAGTGCTTTCAGGATAATGCCCTCGTTTATGCTGTCAACATTGCTGGTCGGCTCGTCAAGAAGGATCACCCTGCTTCCTCTCAGAAATGCACGGGCAAGACCTATGCGCTGCTTTTCACCTGTTGACAGATTGTCGCCCTGAGCACCTGTGCGTGTCTTATATCCGTCGGGCAGGCTCATGATAAAGTCATGCACTGATGCCATTCTGCACGCATTTTCAATCTCCTCCATAGATGCATCGGGCTTTGCTATTCTGAGATTTTCTTCTATCGTTTCGTCAAAAAGATAAGTTGTCTGGCTTACCATGGTGACATTATCGAGCAGGTCGGATGTGTTTATCTCATCAATATCGGTTCCGCCGTATGCAGCAGTTCCGCTGTTCTTCTGCCAGAACCGCAGGAGAAGCTTCAGAAATGTTGATTTTCCGCAGCCGCTTTCGCCGACGATGCCGACTATTTCTCCTTTTTCGAGATGCATGCATATGTCGGAAAGTATCTGCTTTTGTCCGTCATATGAAAATGAAAGTCCGCTGACATTCAGACTGCTGTAATCTGCATTTTTTCCGTTTTCTACGGGATATACTGCGGGCTTTTCCGCAAGTAGATCAAGCACTCTGTCACCGCTTGCGAATGTCTGAGTGAGATTTCCCGGGAGTGCTGATATGGCAATAACAGGACCGAATGAGCCGAACACGGCAGTCACGCCGATAAGCATCCGTCCGACCGAAAGCATATCGCCCGAAACAAGCAGGATACCGACCGTGAGAGCTGCTGCCACAGCGGCGGATACCGTAAGCTCAGTCGCAGCAGATGCTTTGGAAGTTTCTCTTTTCATATCCTTCGTAACATCAAGCAGAATATCGGAACGGCGGTCTACCTCAGCCTTTCGGATATCTCCGGCATTATTCAGAACTATATCCTTTATGCCCTTGATGCTGTCAAGGAAGAATGCATTGAATCCGGCAAATTCCGCACGGTATTTAACGCCCGAGGCTTTGAGCCTGCCTGACGATATCAGCGGAACGGCTATGCCTACTGCAATGTATCCTGCAAGTGCGGTCAGCGCAATATACCAATGCGAAACGCAGCCGACAAATATGAAAACAGCAGCCGACACTATCGCCGCAATGCAGACGGGCGATATCGTATGCGCATAAAATACCTCAAGTGTTTCGATGTCGGAGGTTATCATTGCAATGATCGAGCCTTTCTGCTTGCTTTCGAGTTTTGCGGGACAAAGTATCCTCAGCGCACCGAATATTTTATCTCGCAGGACGGCAAGCAGCCTGAAAGCTATGTAATGGTTGCTGTACTGTTCGATAAATCTGAGCAGACCTCTCAGCAGACCGCAGCCTGCCGCAAGTGCGGCGATCGTTCCGTAGGAGAGCGGTATAGCTTCGCCGAGAGCCTTTGCTATGCCCGCAGAACCGAAAAGCGTTACTCCCATTGCGCAGAAAAAACCGAGAGATCCGTTCAGGACGGTGAGCAGCATTATATAAGCAAGGCTGCCGAGGAGAAGTATAAGACCTGACATTATTTTCAGTCCGTTTCTGCGTGTTGTTTTTTCTGACATATCAGATCACCTCCGTATAGCCGTTTTCAAGTTTTTTCTGTGCAGTGTAGAGCTGTGCATAGCCGCCGTTCAGCTTCATCAGCTCATCATGCGTTCCCGATTCGGCGACTGCGCCCGAGCGCATGAAAAAGATATTGTCCGCAGGGACTGTATTTTCAAGGCGGTGCGATATGACGATGACGTTTTTGCTTTTCGCAAGCGTCCTGATGTTATTCATGATGATGGCTTCGCTTTCGATGTCGATGTTGCTCGTCGCTTCATCGAAGATGTAGATATCCTTGTCGGCGGCAAGGCTTACAGCAAGTGCAAGACGCTGTTTCTGACCGCCTGAGATGTTGGCTGCGTCCTCGGATATAAGCTTGTCCGTTCCGCCGTTTTCACGTATGAAATCCGCAAGATTGACCTTTTCGAGGGCGGAGTATATCTCATCTTCAGTTATGTCGGGCTTTGCAAGCATGAAGTTCGCACGGACAGTATCGCTGAAAATATATGTGCCGCAGCTTACCGACGCAAGCTTTGAATAGTACGAATTCTGCGACAGCTTTTCGATCGGCGTTCCGCCTGCTGTGACTCTGCCGCTTTTGGGTCGTATCGCTCCGAGAAGGAGACTTACCGCTGTTGACTTTCCACAGCCGCTTTCGCCTGCTATCGCTGTCATGCCCTTTTCGGAAAATGTCATGCTTACATTTTTCAGGATATCTCTTTCGCCGTCATATGAATATGTGACATTTTCAATGCTGAGTGCGCTGCCTGCTGCCTCTTCGCTTCCCCACACGGGATCGGGCTGTTCAAGCAGGGAAAGTATCTTTTTTCCTGCGCTTGCGCCGTTCATCGCAATGTGGAATGCAGATCCGAATGCACGGAGCGGAAGGAAGAAATCGACCGCAACAAGTATAAGGAAAAGTGCGGGAACAGGGGATAATCCGCGGTGTGTGATCCCCGTGACGGCTGATGCTATGCCGAGTCCCGCACCGCCGTATGCAACAGCGTCCATAATAGTAGTGCTTGCAAGCTGCATGACCAGCACCTTCATGGTTATCTTTCGGAATTCCTCTGCATTTTCGTTCATTTTTATATGCTGTGCTGCGTCTGCACGGAATATTTTCAGCTCTTTGAGCCCCTGAATGCTGTCGAGAAAGCTGTCGCCCATTGAGGTGTATTTGCCCCAGTATTTTGCGAATATCTTCTTTGCATATTTTGATACAGCAATTATCGAAACAGGGATAAGCGGCACGCAGCAGAGCAGTATAACGGCAGTCGGGAGATCAATGCCGACCGTAACGAAAAACAGGATAACGGGGGCAGCCATTGCATAGAAAAACTGCGGTATGTATGATGAATAGTAAAGGTCGAGCTGCTCAATGCCTTCGACTGCGATCTGAGTAAGACCTGCTGTGCTCATGCCGTCGGTGCTTTTTACGCCGAGTGATACGATCTTGCTGTATGTGCGCTCACGAAGCTCCTTCCTGACCTTCCGTCCGATCAGATCCTTCAGCGCACCCGTCATGCGTGATGCGGCATATCTTGCTGTGGCAGCTGCGGCGGCTGTCAGCGCAGGCATAAGGTATGCGGACGGTGCCGGATTTATTGTCAGGAGATAGACTGCATAGCAGAGAGATGCTGTAAATGTGAGGTTTGCAGCCAGTCCCAGAAGCATGACGGCAACTGTGTAAAAGATGTATTTTTTGTTTTTCCCGATGAGCCGCAGGAGTTCCTTATCTATCATTTTCTTCACCCTTTTTCATTGTTTTTTCTATGTGTTCCGTCAGCTTTTGTATGCTTTCTTCGCTGAATGCGCAGACTGCACCTATCGCATCGCTGTATGCCGTATCAGCCGATACGCCGCAGTTTTTCATGAGATGTCCGCTGAGCCACCTGACAAGTATCCCGTATTTTCCAAGCCTATCATAGCCGCAGCAGGTTATGATGATCCTGTTTTTTTCGCTGCGCATTATGCAGCCGTCATGCTCAAGACGTTCGGCGGCTTTGTGTGCGCTGACCTTTGAAACACCCATTTTTTCTGCGACCTCAGTCTGCCTTACACCAGCAGGTCCGTCGGACAATTCATTTATTGCGATAAGATATTTAAGTTCTGCCGCTGTCAGAAATATCAGTCCCTTCAATAAGTTAGATTTAGCTAACTATATGCTGCGATTTGCCGCATTTTTATCACGCTGACCATTATATCACACATATTTTCGTTTGTCAATAAAAAGTTAGCCTATGGATAACTGAAATTAGCAAAGACTTATTTTATAGCAGAAATATCCCCCTTGGAGAAGTTGCGCTCCTAGGGGGATAAACAGCTTTTATATTGCAAAAAACAGCCCGAGAAACATTATCGCATTGGCAACATTTCCCGTTCCGACTATCCTGAACGGCGAAAGCACGATGAATATCGGGAGGGTATTGAAAATGCAGCACCATCTTGGAAGATCTGTCGCACCGCTTACCACTGCTATGAAAAATGTCACGGCGAATACAAGCAGTCCGAGATAGCAGACATACATTGTGACCGATGTTTTTTTGAACAGATCAAGGATAAGCTTTCGGGCATCTTCGGTTCTGCCCAGCTTTATGTATATCCATTCAACTGCGCCGCAGAAAATGTGATGTCCCGTTCCGACGACAGTGAAAAGCACTGCGGAAACGATAATTACAGCGGAATAAACAGCGGAAAATTGTTTCATCCATTCATAAATGCCGATAAATCCGAAAAGCGACATTGCAAGTGCGGCTGTTCCAAGAAGCATTGAAATAAGAGAATTTTTTTCGGGCGTTCCGTCAAATAATCGGGAAAGCTTTTCGTTGTCATCGAGTGCATGAAAATCAAAGCGTCCGTTCGGCGTGCAGGTTATGAGCCAATCGCATCTTTGGCAGATAATGTGTCCGACAGCAGCTGTGAGAAGCAGTGCTTTTATTATTGCTGTGGTCATGTTCATTCTCCTTTGTGTGTTATCATAGGCTAACTTATCCGTAAATAAAATCTGCCGAAGCGGCAGAAGCTATGACCTTATTGTATCACAAACCGTCGGAAAAATCAACGATTTTCCGATAAAATGTTTTTCGCAGATATGCCGTTTATTTGACATAAGCGTGTTATCGTGATATAATAGAAAAAATGTCAGAGGTGGTTGGAATGAAGATATACATTGATGCGGACGGCTGTCCTGTTGTTGATATCACGATCAGGCTTGCGAAAAAATATCACACTGAATGTACGGCTATATGCGACACATCTCACAGAATAGAACGTGACGGAGTGCGCACGATAGTAGTTGACAAGGGTGCGGACAGTGCCGACATACGGCTTGTAAATCTCGTGGAAAAGGGAGATATCGCCGTTACTCAGGACTACGGGCTTGCGGCGATGTGCCTCAGCAGGCAGGCTGTTGTGATAAATCAGGACGGAAAGCAGTACACTGATGAAAATATCTCGGGTCTGCTGGAATTCCGTGCGATAGGCAAAAAGATACGCAGAAGCGGCGGCAGGACAAAGGGCGTTCCCAAGCGCACGCCGCAGCAGGACGAGCAGTTTGAAAAATGTCTTGAAGCCATACTGAAAGAAAGGTCGGGAGAATATGGACTATAAATTTTACGGCTGGGAAAATGCGGATGTTTCTCCTGCGGATAATAAATATGCAAAGATAAAGGATCCGAAAATGCTTTATGATATGCTGTCGGAGATATGGTGTGCGGAGACCTGTGCGCCGCGTCTGAGGGACAGATGGGCCGAGGAAAACAGGACGCTCGGACAGTGTTCGATAACGGCATTTCTTGCGCAGGACATATTCGGCGGAAGGGTGTACGGGATACTTCGTCCCGGCGGAAATTATCACTGCTATAACGTTGTCGGAAACTGCGTTTTTGATCTTACGAGCGAACAGTTCGGTGATGAAAAGCTTTGTTACAAAGACGATCCCGAACAGTTCAGGGAGATACATTTTGCAAAGGAAGAAAAGCGTCTGAGGTATGAATATCTCAGGAAAAAATTAGAGGAAATGCTGTAAAAATGACGGATTACAAAGCTTTGTTCAGCAAGGAAAATGCATATGAAAGGCTCATTGAGCTTAAAGAAAGCGGTGCACTTTTCGAGGATATCCCCATTCTGAAGGACTGCCTTGAATGTGAACAGGAAACGGTGCATCACTGTTATAATGTCGGCGAGCATATAATGCATTCGGTCATGGAGGCGGTGAACAGAGGATACAGTCCCGTTATCTGCACGGCTATGCTCCTGCATGACACGGGAAAGCCTGCCGCAAAAAGGTACGATGAAAACGGCACTGCGCACTTCTTTTCGCATGCGCTCATATCGGCGGACATCGCAAAGAAGATCGTTCCCGAAATGGAAAGCTTCACCGATGAAGAAAAGCGTGAGATACTGTTTCTTGTGAAGGAGCATGACAGATTCATGAAGGATTACAAAAAGAAAACGGTCAGAAAATTCATGAATGAATACGGTTATGATTACTGCCGAGATCTTGCATATGTCAGATACTGTGACACTCTTGCGCAGTCAGAATATAAGCGTGATGAAAAGCTGGAAAACATAAGGCGTTTCGAGGATATGACATATGAAATGAGGAGCAGTGCCGCAAATGATAACATCTGAGATACTTAAAAGCAGCGAATATGATTTTCTGAGGGAAAATGAGCATCTGGGAAAAAATCTGATACTTCTCGGACTGGGCGGAAGCTATTCTTACGGGACAAATATTGAAGGCAGCGACATAGATGTCCGCGGGATAACGCTGAACAGCAAAGCCGACCTTATAGGCTTCGGCGATTTCGAGGTATATACGGACGAAAATACGGACACGGTAGTGTATTCACTGAAAAAGATGATACCGCTGCTTATGAGCTGCAATCCTAACACGATAGAGATATTGGGGCTGAAAAAGGAGCATTATCTTTATGTTGATGACATAGGAAGGTCACTTCTCGATAACAGGAAAATGTTTCTGTCAAAGCGTGCCGTACATTCTTTCGGAGGATATGCCGATGCGCAGCTGAGGAGGCTTCAAAACGCTCTTGCAAGGGATCGTTTCCCTCAGAAAGAGAAGGAAGAGCATATGCTGAAGTCGGTGCAGAACACGCTGTTTTCGTTCAACAAGCGTTACAGAAGCTTTGAAAACGGCTCGATGCGGGCATATACCGACAAGGCGGAAAACCACGGATTATCGGAGGAGATCTTCATTGATGCGGACATAAAGCATTATCCGCTGAGGGATTACAGGGGAATGCTGAACGATCTCACGAATGTTATAAGGAATTATGAAAAGGTCGGAAAGCGGAACAGCAAAAAGGACGAAAAGCATCTCAACAAGCATGCGATGCACCTTGTCCGCTTATTTATGATGGCGCTGGATATCCTGGAAAAAGAGGAGATAATAACATACAGAGAAAACGAACATGAGCTGCTCATGACGATAAGAAACGGCGGATTTATGACGGCTGACGGCTGCTTTGACAGCAGCTTTTACGATATGGTAGCGGATTATGAAAAGCGGCTTGAATATGCTGCGGAAAATACGGCTCTGCCCGCTGAACCCGATGCGGAGCGTATCGAACAGTTTGTTATATCCGTAAGTGAAGAGATAATAAGGAAATGCCGATAAAGCGATCTCTTGGGAGGAAATTTTTTGCGAGTACTGAGTATTGATATGTATCAGACTCTGGCAATGGCGGTCGGAGTGCTGTATCTGGGCGGATCTGTGAAAAGAAAGTTGAAATTTCTCGAGACATTCTGCATTCCTGCGCCTGTTGTCGGAGGAATAATTTTTGCGGCGGTGTCCTGTCTGCTTTATGTTTTCGGGATAGTTGAATTTGATTTTGATGAAACGCTCAAAAATGTATGCATGGTAATGTTTTTCACATCGGTGGGATTTCAGGCAAATCTGAAGGTGCTGAAGGCAGGCGGATCGGGGCTTATCCTGTTCCTTGTCTGTCTTTTTGCGCTTATTGTTATGCAAAATCTCACGGCTGTCGGACTTTCCGATCTGATGGGAATAAGTCCGCTGATCGGAATGTGCACAGGCTCTGTTCCCATGGTAGGCGGACACGGAACATCGGGTGCGTTCGGCGCTGTTCTCGAGGAGCTGGGTGTTGACGGCGCAGTGACGTTCTGCACGGCTGCGGCAACCTTCGGACTTATCGCAGGCTCGCTTATGGGCGGACCTGTCGCAAGGCGGCTGATAAAAAAACACAGCCTTCTTGACGGAGTATATGCTGAGGATGCGACAATACTCGAGGAGGAAGAGCAGAAGCATCACCGTTCTGTCAGCATGTATGCGCCTGCGGCTTATCAGCTTGCGGCGGCAATGGGCATCGGCACGGTGGTATCATGGCTGCTGTCGTTTACGGGAATGACGTTTCCCATATACATCGGCTCAATGATAGCGGCCGCTTTTATGCGCAATATCGATGAATACACGGGCGTGCTGAATATCCGAATGGGTGAGATAAACGACATTGGCGGCATATGTCTTTCGCTGTTCCTCGGCATTGCAATGATAACGCTCAAAATATGGCAGCTGGCTGAGCTGGCACTTCCTCTGGTGATACTGCTGCTGGCGCAGGTCATACTGATGGCGGTGTTTTCGTATTTTGTCATCTACAATGTCATGGGTCACGACTATGATGCGGCAGTGCTTTCGGCAGGCGTATGCGGCTTCGGAATGGGTGCTACGCCTAATGCAATGGCGAATATGCAGGCTATAACCGAGAAATATGCGCCGTCTGTCAAGGCATATCTTATAGTGCCTATCGTCGGAAGTATGTTTGCGGATTTCATAAACAGCCTTGTTATAACTATTTTTATAAATATACTGAACTGATATTGCAGGAGGGGGGTTAATACTAAAAACCGATTGAATTATGGGAATCTCTCACCACAAAACCGCATATATCAAAGCTTTTGCGGCGATTTCTTCTCCATGATTTTAATGGTTTTTTATTATAAGCTATGAAGGATAAAAAGCATAAGCTGGAATTTTTTTCGGAAAATCTTGCGGTGCCTGAGGTGCATGTTGATGATCCCGAAAATGATATGCCCGAAGAGGACGATGAGCTTCACAGCGAGGGCGAATTTGTGTATGACAATCTTGCTGTCCCGGAGATAAATCTCAAAAAGCTCAGATAATAAATGTGTGTGGATCTTCGAGCATAATTTTGTTGCAGACAAGGCGGAAATCCGCAGCATACACAGAAGAATGCGATCACACAAAAGAGAGGCCTGCTGTTTCAAAACGCAGATCATCCCAAAAGATGGTCTGCGTTTTTTTACATTCTTTTAACTGCGATTTTCCGCAGATATGATTGCAGAGAACATTTTCGGAGAATATAATTGCACTCGTAATCCAAAATACAAAGGAGAAAAAAGAATGAACACAATCGCAAAAAGGCTGTCCGCAGCAGCGGCAGCACTCGTTATCGCAGCAGGCTCCGTTTACACAGGCATATGTCTTACTGAGAACGGAAAGGTATCCGCAGCAGCAGATCAGAAGGCTTCCGAGACCGCATACAGCGGCAAAAAGCCAAAGTACATTTTCATGTTTATCGGCGACGGAATGAGCTATCCTCAGATACAGGTAACACAGGACTATTATTCCGCACTTCGTGACACAAACAACAATGACATACTTGAAGCGAATTCTTTCCTGAACTTCACTCACTTTGATGCAGCAGGCTCGGCTATCACTTACGATTCAACATCGTTCTGCCCCGACTCCGCATCTACCGCAACATCTCTTTCCACAGGACACAAGACCTACAGCGGCACTATCAACATGGACGAAACATTTACAACATCATATGAAACTATCGCCGAAAAGCTCAAGGATCAGCTGGGATACAAGATCGGCATCATCTCCAGCGTAAACCTGAACCACGCAACTCCCGCAGCATACTATGCACATCAGGCAAGCAGAAACAGCTATTATGAGATCGGCCTTGAAATGATCGGCTCCGATTTTGATTATTTCGCAGGCGGCGGACTGAAGCAGGCAAGCGGCAAGAACGGCGACCGGGCTAATCTTTACGATCTCGCAGCCGAAAAGGGATACAATGTTGTCATGACACAGGCTGAGGCTGAAAAGCTCACGGCTGAGGACGGAAAGTCCATTATCATCGGCGAAACTCTTGCGGATTCCGATTCGCTTTCCTACGCAAATGACCGTGCAGCCAATGAATGGGCACTCTCCGATTATGTTGAAAAGGGCATTGAGATGCTCGACAACGAAAACGGCTTTTTCATGATGGTAGAGGGCGGAAAGATCGACTGGGCATGTCACGCAAACGATGCAGGCTCGACTATTTCCGATACTGTTGCACTCGGCTGTGCGGTAAGTGAGGCACTTGACTTCTACTATCAGCATCCCGATGAAACTCTTATCGTTGTAACAGGCGACCACGAAACAGGCGGCCTTACTATCGGATATGCAGGAACAAACTATGATACATTCCTTACAAACCTTAAAAACCAGAAGCTTTCCTATGCTAAGTTCGACAGCGATTATGTTGCAAAGTACAAGGAAAACAACACAAGCTTCGATGATGTCATGAAGGATATTACACGTCTTTTCGGTCTGAAAGCACCCGCAGGCGCTGCTGAAAAGGCTGCTCAGACGGATAATGCGGACAAGCATCCCGAGTCCGATAACGACGGCACTCTTGAACTCACGGAATATGAATACCGGCTCCTGAAGGACGCTTACACAGCCACAATGACAAGAACAGGCGATGAGGAGATAGGTCAGGCTGAGTATGTTCTCTACGGTTCATATGAGCCTCTGTCCGTAACTATCACACATCTGCTCAACAATAAGTCAGGCGTGAACTTCGCTTCCTATGCACATACAGGACTTCCCGTCGGAGTATTCGCACAGGGCGCAGGCAGCGAGCTTTTCAACGGATATTACGATAACACAGATATCTACAACAAGCTTGCAGAACTGACAGACATTCAGTGACCGCTGAATAATTTTCATGAAAATCTCCTGAGATCAAGCCGGGGTCCGCAGCGACTTCGGCTTGTTTCCAATGAAAGGACATTGCAAAGTGAAGGAAAAGATAAAGGAAAGCATGCCCGTTATTGTCGGGCTGATACTGATAATCGTGCTGATCTTTATTCCCACGGGATTTGAAGGCGCACAGATATACCGGGGAACGGAACGTGTCCCCGCAGAGGTCATTTCAACCGATGATTCGCAGATCGTCGATAACGGGCTTATCCGCACGGGCGAGCAGAGCTGTGCTGTCAGAGTGCTGAAAGGAAAATTCAAGGGTGATGTCATTGATGATGCCGTCAATATGCTGACGGGTTCATATGAAAATGACAAGATATTCTCAGCAGGCGATAAGGCGCTTATCATCATAAGCTACCGTGACAGCGAGATACTTTCAGCTGCGATGATCGACCATTACAGGCTGGATCATGAGATACTGCTTGCGGTGATATTTGCTGTTATGCTCGTTGTGACAGCGGGAAAAACGGGCTTCCGTTCACTGCTTTCGTTTATCATAACCGTGCTTGCGGTCTGGAAGGTGATAGTTCCGCTTTATCTCAGGGGCGCAGATCCTATAATAAGCGGTGCGGTGTTCACTCTGCTTCTTTCGGTCATTATAATTGCGATGGTCTACGGCTTTGACAGGCGGTGCTTTGCGGCAGCTGCGGGAGTAATGTCGGGCGTGATAACCGCACTTCTTTTCGGCTGGATATTCACATCTTCATTCAGGATACACGGAGCGGTCATGCCGATGTCTGAAAGCCTCCTTTACTGCGGCTACGGAAATCTTAATCTTACAAGGATATTCACCGCAAGCATTTTTATCGGTTCATCGGGAGCTATGATGGATCTTGCTGTTGACATAACCTCGGCTATGCATGAAATAACGCTGAAAAAGCCTGGGATAAGCGCAAAGGAGCTTATCCGCTCGGGAATGAACATCGGCAGGGCGGCAATGGGAACTATCAGCACGACGCTTCTTCTTGCATACACGGGAAGCTGCGTTGCGATGCTGATGGTATTCACAGCGCAGGGCACGCCGCTTGTGAATATCCTGAACTACAAGTATGTTGCGGCAGAGATCGTACATACTGTTGCGGGAAGCATCGGACTTACTGCTGTTGCACCGCTTACGGCTATACTCGGAGGAACGGTGCTTTGCTGCGGACGCAAAAAATCGGCTGAATAATTTTTATCGGAATATCGTAATAATACGTCGTTCCGCAGGACATTTGGCATGTTCTGCGGACTTTTTTGCTGTGAAATATTCATAAAAAATTTCCATTGCCATGCATCTGTTTATAATAAACGCCTATTGACTTTGTAGGAATTTGTGATATAATACATAGTAAAAAGGTATGACATAGCGTTTTAGTATGTATTGACCTGACCGTGAAAGGAGCGGTGCTTATGATGATCTCGTCCAAGGGGCGGTATGCGCTGCGTGTCATGCTGGATATGGCTGAGCAGCACGGAAGCGGTTTTATCCGTCTGAAGGATATTGCGGAGCGTCAGAATATTTCGAGAAAATATCTTGAAAGGATAATGACGGAGCTTTGCAAGAAAGAGCTGGTCGCCAGTTCCGTCGGCAAGGACGGAGGATACAGGCTGATGCGTCCGTCCGCAGATTACACGGCAGGCGAGATACTCAAAGCTGTTGAGGGCGATCTTGTCCCCGTGGCGTGCCTTGCGGAAAATGAGAAAAAATGCAGTGCCTGCACCTGCTACACGATGCCGTTCTGGAACGGTCTTGCGCAGCAGATAGATGAATATCTTAACAGCTATACGCTGAACGATCTTATTGAATCAAAGAAAAATATGTCCGTATGTCACTGCGGCACGGGCGAGGAGGAAAAATTATCATGAATAAAAATGCTCTGCTTGAAGTAAAGGATCTTCATGTAAATGTCGGCGAAAAGGAGATACTCCACGGTGTTGATCTGACTGTCGGACATGACGAGACACACGTTCTTATGGGACCCAACGGCACGGGAAAATCAACTCTCGGCTATGCGGTGACGGGCAATCCGTCCTATACGGTAACAGGCGGCGAGATCATATTCGACGGTGAGAACATCACAGATATGCCTGTAAATGAGAGGGCGAAGAAGGGTATTTTCCTTTCATTTCAGAATCCGCTGGAAGTTCCCGGTGTGACACTCAGCTCATTCATCAGAAGTGCGCTGGAGCAGAAAACCGGCAGCCGTATCCGTCTGTGGGATTTCAAGAAAAAGCTTGCTGAAACCATGGAGCTGCTTGCTATGGACGAGTCCTATGCCGAACGTGACCTTAACGTAGGATTTTCGGGCGGTGAAAAGAAAAAGGCTGAGATACTTCAGATGCTCATGCTTGAACCTAAGCTTGCTATCCTCGATGAAACGGATTCGGGACTTGATGTCGATGCAGTCCGCACTGTATCGAACGGCGTTAAGATATACCGAGAGAGAGTTCACGGTTCGCTGCTGATAATCACCCACAGCACAAGGATACTCGAAGCTCTGACCGTTGATAAGACGCACGTTATGGAAAACGGCGTTATCGTCAGAAACGGCGGTGCTGAGCTGGTTGAACAGATAAACGAAAACGGATTTGCAAATGTGTGATCTGCGAGGTAATGTAAAATGAAAGAGAAAAGTCATGTTGAGGACATAGACCGCAGCATTTACGATATAAAAGATGAAGAAAACGACGCTTACAGAATGAAAAGCGGACTCACGCCCGAGATAATCACGAAGCTTTCGCAGGAAAAGAACGATCCTGCGTGGATGCAGCAGTTCAGGCTTGAATCTTTGCAGATATACAATGAAACTCCCGTGCCCGACTGGGGACCGTCGCTTGAGGGTCTTGACATAGACAACATCGCAACCTATGTCCGTCCGAACACAAAGATGCAGAATGACTGGAAGAATGTCCCCAAGGATATAAAGGAGACATTTGAGCGTCTGGGTATACCGCAGGCTGAGAGAAAATCGCTGGCGGGTGTCGGCGCACAGTACGATTCGGAGCTTGTTTATCATAATGTAAGGCAGGAGGTCGCAGAGGAAGGCGTTGTCTACATGGATATCGAGAGTGCTATGAAGGGCGAATATGCCGACATGGTGCGCAAGTATTTCATGAAGCTCGTAACGCCGCATGACCACAAATTTGCAGCGCTGCATGGTGCTGTATGGTCGGGCGGATCGTTTGTGTATGTGCCGAAGGGTGTGCATCTGTCCATTCCGCTCCAGTCGTATTTCAGACTGAATGCAAAGGGTGCGGGACAGTTTGAGCATACGCTCATCATCGTTGACGAGGGTGCTGAGCTGCATTTTATCGAGGGATGTTCTGCGCCGAAATATAACGTTGCAAATCTTCATGCAGGCTGTGTTGAGCTGTTTGTAAAGAAGAATGCAAAGCTGAGATATTCGACTATCGAGAACTGGTCGAAGAATATGTACAATCTCAACACAAAGCGTGCGCTTGTTGAGGAGGGCGGCACGATCGAATGGGTATCCGGTTCGTTCGGCTCGCATATCGGCTGCCTTTATCCGATGAGCATTTTAAAGGGCGATAACTCAAAGATGGAGTTCACGGGAGTGACATTTGCAGGCAGCGGACAAAATCTCGACACGGGCGCAAAGGTAGTACATATCGGCAAAAACACAAGCTCGTTCATGAACACACGCTCAATTAGCAAGAGCGGAGGAATAAGCACATTCCGAAGCAGTGTTGTTGTTGAAAAGAGCGCAAAGAAGGCAAAATCGTCCGTTTCCTGTCAGTCGCTGATGCTGGATTCGGAGTCAAGGTCGGACACTATCCCCGCAATGGATATACGCACAAAGGACGCAGCTGTCGGACATGAAGCAAAGATCGGCAGCATAAGCGGAGATGCTGTGTTCTATCTTATGAGCAGGGGAATGAGCGAGGAGGACGCACGTGCGCTTATCGTCAGCGGATTTGCGGATAATGTTTCAAAGGAGCTTCCTCTTGAATATGCCGTTGAGATGAATAATCTTATCCGCCTTGAAATGAAGGGCAGCATAGGCTGATAGCGAGGTGAATGATATGTCAAAAATTACGATAAACAAGCTTGCATCACGCACATGGAACAGGCTGGGAGTAAATGATGCGCAGATAGAATGGGATGAGGAAAACACCGTATCTCTCGGAGATGAGAGCGTCTGCGCAAAGAGCGGTGAAGAGCCTAAAACTGTAAGATTTTCCGTTTCCGATAACGGAGGATACAGCAGCAGAAATATTTTTATTGATGCCGAAAAGGACAGCTCGGTAACTGTTTTTGAGACCTGCACGGCAAAAAATCCGCTTTATGTGAATATGAAGATAACCGTTCAGGAGAATGCAGCTGTAAAGCTTATACAGCTTATAAATCCGTCCGATGGTGCGGTGCTGAGACATGAAACATCTGCCGATTGTGCGGAAAATGCGAAGTTTGAGATCATTTCCGTTCTTATCGGCGACGGCGATATCTATTCCGACAATCATATCGAGCTGGTCGGCGATAAAAGCTCGCTCAGTGCTGAAACTGCATATCTCGGAGAAAACGGCAGGACGATAGATTATAACATCACGTCCGACCATTACGGAAAATCCACAAAGAGCGGGATAAACGCATCCGGCGCACTCAGGGACTCCGCAAAGAAGGTATTCAGAGGAACGATAGATTTCAAAAAGGGTTCGGCGGATTCCGTAGGCAGCGAGAACGAAACTGTTCTTATGCTCGGAGATGATGCAGTGAACAAGACTGTCCCGCTGATACTCTGCGCAGAGGAAAACGTTGAGGGAACTCACGGTGCGACTATCGGCGAGCTTGACGAGGAAACGCTTTTCTATTTTGAAAGCAGAGGGATCGGCAGGGAAGAAGCCGAAAAGATCATGGCATATGCGGCTGTTCAGCGTCTTATGCATATGTCGGGTGATGAAAAATTTGCTGAGCAGGTCGGTGCTGCTCTCGGTTTAAAAGATGAAAATGAGGAATGAATTATGCGGACAGACTATAAAAAGGATTTTCCGCTGCTGATGCAGGATCCCGTTGTCTATATCGACAATGCCGCAACCACGCAGCGTCCGCAGTGCGTTATTGACGCTGTGGAGCAGTTTTATACGAAGCACAATGCAAATCCGCTGAGAGGCATTTATGAGCTGAGTGCGGCGGCTACCGAGGATTACGAAAGCGCCCGTGATGCGGTGCGTGATTTTATCGGTGCATCGTCGTCAAGGGAGATTATCTTCACCCGAAATACAACCGAAAGCATAAATCTTGTCGCTTACAGCTACGGATTATCCAATGTTCATGCGGGAGATGAGGTGCTTGTTTCGATAATGGAGCATCACAGCGATCTGCTGCCGTGGCAGATGGTCTGTCGGCAGACGGGCGCAAAGCTGAAATTCATCGAATGCGATCGGGACGGCAGCATTGATCTTGACAAGGTGCGTGAGCTTATAACCGACAGGACGAAGATCGTTGCGGTGACGCAGCTTTCAAATGTCCTCGGCAGGGTAAATCCTATCCGTGAGATAGCAAAGCTTGCGCATGAAAAAAATGCGGTCATTCTCGTTGACGGTGCGCAGAGCACGCCGCATATCCCCGTTGATGTGAAAGAGCTTGATGCTGATTTCTTTGCTTTTTCTGGACACAAGCTTTACGGTCCTATGGGCATAGGCGTGCTTTACGGAAAGGAGCGTCTGCTTGATGAAATGCCGCCGTTCCTGAGCGGCGGAGAGATGATCGAATCCGTTACCCGTGAATCTGCGGTCTATGCGGAGCTGCCGCACAGGTTTGAGGCAGGCACGGTCAATGCATCGGGTGCAGTCGGTCTGAAGGCTGCGATAGAATATGTAAACGGCATCGGATTTGATACGATACAGAAGCTTGAATCGGAGATCACCGCATACACATTTGAGCGGATGAAAAATATCGAAGGCATAAATATGATCGGTTCGCAGAATGCGGCGGATCACGGCGGGATAATCACATTCACTGTCGATGATGTTCATCCTCATGATGTCAGCGAGATACTGTCGTCTGACGGCATAGCAGTCCGTGCGGGACACCACTGCGCACAGCCGCTGCTGAAGCATCTCGGCTGCCGATCGACCGTCCGTGCAAGCTTTTCGTTCTATAATACAAAGGAAGATGCAGATAAATTTTTAAGCAGTCTTGCGGCTGTCAGGGAGCGTATGGGATATGGAAAACAGGAACTTTTATAATGAAATTCTGACTGAGCATAATATGCACCCCGAATTCAAGCATGACCTTCCCGATGCGGATATCGTGCTTGACGGAGTGAATCCGAGCTGCGGAGATGAGATACAGCTGCGGCTGAAGACCGACGGCGATGTCATTTCCGACGGCGCATTTATCGGTGACGGCTGTGCGATATCGCAGGCATCTGCGGATATAATGCTAGGCATGATTATAGGCAGGAAAAAGGAAGAAGCACTGAAGCTTGCGGATATTTTCATGCGCATGATAAGGGGCGAAGCGTCCGAGGAGGAGATAGACAGCCTTGAAGAAGCGTCCGCTCTGCGTGATATTTCGCATATGCCCGCGCGTGTAAAATGCGCAATGCTGGGCTGGAGGACGCTTTCCGAGGCTCTTGGCAAGCATCTGTAATGCTGATTTGGAAATAATCCACAAAAACAGATATAGTTAATGGTTAAATTTGTACAGCTTTCTTCTATAATACCTATTGACACGCTATGAATTAAGTGGTATAATACAAGCATGATAAAAAACGAAAGGAGAGGTACAGCATGATGTTTATGCGAATGATGGAAATGTGCATGTGCAGAAGAGCATCTTATAAGGCTGTGCCTGACTCCCTGTTATAAATATAACACGGATATTGTTTTTCAGGTGCAGAAATGCGCCTGTATTTTTTTTGTGGGAGGAACATTCTGTGATAGAGATCAGAAATCTGAGCAAAACTTATCCGTCGGCAAACGGCGGGATAACCGCACTGAAGGACATAAATCTTACGATAAACGACGGGGAGATCTTCGGAATAATCGGTCTTTCCGGAGCCGGAAAAAGCACGCTCGTGCGCTGCATAAATTTTCTTGAAAAGCCTACCTCGGGTGATGTTATCGTTGACGGACAGAACTTAGGTCAGCTGACAAAAAAAGAGCTGCTGAAAACACGTCAGAACATCGGAATGATATTTCAGGGCTTCAACCTTCTGTCACAGAGAAATGTTATAAGGAATATCTGCTATCCGCTTGAGATCGCAGGAGTAAAAAAGGAAGCTGCTGTTAAGAGAGCGCTTGAACTGCTTGATCTTGTCGGACTTTCGGACAAGGCAAAGGCTTATCCGTCACAGCTTTCGGGCGGACAGAAGCAGAGAGTCGCTATCGCAAGAGCATTGGCAGCGGAAACAAAATATCTCCTCTGCGACGAAGCAACAAGCGCACTCGATCCTGATACTACAAGATCCATTCTTGAACTTATGAAAAAGATCAACAAGGAGCTGGGCGTAACGATAATCGTTATCACCCACGAAATGAAGGTCATCAACAGCATATGCGACAGAGTGGCGGTGCTTGACAGGAGCGCAGTTGCTGAGCTTGGAACGGTCGGCGAGATATTTGCAAATCCTAAGTCGGATATTGCAAGAAAGCTTATTCTTCCCGAAACTCAGACTGTTCCCGAAATGTCCGGCGGAAAGAAGATAAGGATTGTTTTCAACGGTGAAAGCTCGTTCAAGCCTGTTATCGCCAATATGATCTTTGAATGCCGCACGCCCGTCAATATCCTGCATGCAGACACAAAGGATCTCGACGGCAAGGCTTTCGGTCAGATGCTGATACAGCTTCCCGAAGATGAAAAAAGTGCCGGAAGAGCCACTGAATATCTCAGGACCAACGGCATTGAATATACCGAGATATAAGAAAGGAAGTGCAGAAAATGTCAGATATACTCAGCCAGCTCTGGGACAAGGGAATTCTTCAGCTTGGTATCTGGGAAACGGTTTACATGACCTTTATTTCCGCTTTCTTTTCATATCTTTTCGGTCTGCCACTCGGCGTTCTGCTCTGCGTTACCGATAAAGAGGGAATATGTCCGATATCATGGCTCAATAAGATACTGGGAGTTATCGTCAACGTGTTCCGAAGCATTCCGTTCGTTATACTTATGATCGCAATGCTGCCCGCCGCAAAGCTTATCGTAGGCACCAGCCTCGGCAACAAGGCGATGATCGTAACGCTGATAATCGCAGCTGTTCCGTATGTTGCGAGAATGGCGGAATCCTCGATCAAAGAGGTTGACAAGGGCGTTATCGAAGCGGCTCAGGCGATGGGAACATCTTCCTTCAAGATCATATACAAGGTGCTTATCCCCGAAGCTAAGCCCTCACTTATCGTAGGCTCGGTCATTTCGCTGGTAACTATCCTCGGATATTCCGCAATGGCAGGAACCATCGGCGGAGGCGGTCTTGGAATGATCGCAATAACCTATGGCTATCAGCGTTTCAATAATGATATCATCTGGATATGCGTTCTGCTGACAGTTATCATAGTTCAGCTTATCCAGGAGATAGGAATGCTTATCGCAAAGAAAACCGATAAGAGGATAAACAAGTAAGGAGATGGCATTATGACCGAATTGTTCGGCAGACTTCTCAGGGAAAATTTCAGATTCGGACGAATGTGAGATGTTTTATCATAAGCGTTCGTTATCTGTAAATTTTATATAGGGTATTGCCCATAGGAAAAAAGGAGAAAAATTATGAAAAAGTTCACATCCGCAATTCTTGCACTCACACTGTCTGCTCTCGCACTGACAGGCTGCGGCGCAAACAACAGCACATCCGACGAAACAACAACAGCTGCTGACACAACAGCAGCAGATGCAGCAGAAACAACTGAGTCTGCTGAGGCTGACACTCAGGAGGGCGAAGCTGCTACACTTCCTCTCACAGACGAGGAAAAGCCTGTTGCTGCTGACGGCGACAATGTTATCAAGGTAGGCGCAACATCCACACCTCACGGTGAGATCCTGAACTTCGTTAAGGATACACTTGCTGAGCAGGGCTATGATCTTGAGATCGTTATCTATGATGATTATGTTCTTCCCAACAAGGCTCTTTCTGACGGCGAGCTTGATGCTAACTATTTTCAGCACACACCTTATCTGAACAGCTATAACGAGTCCAACGGAACTGACCTGGTTGCAGCTGCTTCTATCCACTACGAGCCTTTCGGACTTTACGGAAACGGCGTTGACAGCGTTGCAGACGTTGCAGAGGGCGCAACTATCGTTATCCCCGCTGACGACAGCAACGAGACAAGAGCACTTCTCCTTCTCCGGCAGGAGGGACTCATTGATCTTCCCGAGGGTGCAAACGCAGCAGACGGCGTAACAACTCTTGATATCACTGACAACCACGGCTACAATATCGTTACAGTTCAGGCTGATACAGTTGCTGCTCAGTTCAACAACAGCGATGCAGGCTCTCTCGCAGTAATCAACGGCAACTATGCTCTCGCAGCAGGTCTTAACAGCAGCGATGCTCTCGCAGTTGAGGATGCTTCCGGTGATGCAGCTCAGACATATGCAAATGTTATCGCAGTAAGAAACGGCGATGAAAACAGTGCTAAGACACAGGCTCTCATCAACGCTCTCGAAACAGATGCGGTTAAGCAGTACATCGAGGACACATACAAGGGCGCAGTAGTAGCAATCTTCTGATAAAAACCTTGTAAATATACGAATATCCCCGGCTTCCAATTTGGAGGTCGGGGATATTTTTGTTTCAATAATCAAAGTCTGCCGCCATAGCCGAACTTATTTCCGAGCCATGTTTTTACAAGCGGTATCCATGCCTGACATTCGGGCTGAATGCCGTATCCGCCTCTGTCACGGGTGAACTCATTGGCAAGGGCAAGACCGTGTCCGCCGTCGGGGAATATGTGCAGTTCGCAGCCTACGTTTTTCGCTTTAAGTGCCATTGCATACAAAAATGAATTTTCCGAGGGAACAAGATCATCAGTGAATGTGTGCCAGATAAAAGCGGGCGGAGTTTTTTCCGTTACCTGCTTTTCGAGGGACATTTTTTCAAGCATGGGATCGCCCGAAAGCTCGTCATAGCTCTTTCCGAGAAGTGCTTCAAATGAACCTCTGTGAGCATATTCGCCCGATGAGATAACGGGATAGCAGAGTATAGTTCCCGCAGGACGGAGTTCATCTGCCGATAATCCGACTGAATTCGTGATGATATCTTCGCCGCAGAATATTCCATAGCTTGCAGCAAGATGTCCGCCTGCTGATCCGCCTTCAATTATGATCTTGTCTGCCTGAATGTTCCATTCTTCAGCGTGTTCGCGGATAATTTTCCATGCGGCAGCGGCTTCGAGAAGCTGTGTCGGATATACGGCAGGTCTGACGGAATATCTCAGTATAGCCGCATGATAGCCCATAGCTGTGAATTGAAGAGCCATAGGTTCGCCCTCTTTTGTGGATACGAATTCGTATCCGCCGCCAGGACAGATAAGCACTAAGGGACGGACGCTGTGTTCATAATCGGTCGATCCGTCGAGAATATAGACTGTGAGCGATGCATTATCGCCCGAGCCTGCTGTTTTGATGGGAAAGTTTTTAATAAGCATATCAGTTCTCCTCCTGTGCATTTGCTTTGCTGCGGTAATCTCTTGGGGTGCATTTCATCAGCTTAACGAATGTTTCTGTGAAATAGCTTGAATTGGAAAATCCGCATGCCGATGCGATATGCGTGATATTCTCACGACTTTCTCTCAGCATATCGGTGCTTTTGGAAATGCGGTATTCATTGAGATATTCGATCGGAGTTTTGCCGAGATATTCCCTGAATATCGTGCAGCAGGCACTTCTGCATACCATGCCCGCTTCGGCGATATCCTCCAGAGTTATCTTTTCGGCGTATCGCTGCTGGATATAACCGACCATGCTGCGGACGGATTCAAGCCTGCGTCTGTCGGGCTGTCTGCGGATCTCAGTTCCCTTGAAATGCTCATAGAGGAGTCCGCACAGCTTGTAGATGCTGCTCATGATGTCAAATCCGCAGCCGTCATACGGTCTTTCGGCGCAGCTGCATACCGTTTCGGCAAGCGATATCATGCTGCGTTCCGAGGCTATATTTTCGTGGAATATGCAGTACGGCGGGGAACCGTGTCCCGAGATCTTGTCAAGAAATATGCGGCAGATGCTCTGATCCAGCAGCGATGGGTGAAATATCAGGCAGACAAATTCGCAGTCGCACGGCTTTTCCCACCAGTTGTAATGCAGCTGACCTGAGTTCACCATTATCATGTCGCCTTCGCAGAGCGGGATATTTTCGCCGTTTACGTTGTACATCATGCTGCCTTTTCTGAGATATGCGAATTCAAAGTCCGTATGCCAGTGGTTGACGAATGAAAGTGTCGGATAATCATACTGATTAGATGTGAAAGACTTTATCGGCATATCGGGGACATTGTACTTTATTATCTCCGACTGATTGTCGTTAAGCTCAGTTACCGGCATACTGCCACCTCTTTGCTGCATATGTCGGCGGACGGTTCTTCGGATTTTGTCAGGTTATTGAGCCAGAGATATTTCTTGTAATGTCTGTAAACAGCGGGCAGCTTTACTATCTCGTCGATGTTGATTAGGACGTAGACTGTTGCTGCGGGGAGCTTTAAAATAAATGCGGATATCAGTCCGATCGGGACAGTAACGCACCACATTGTTATCGTATCGCACTTGAAGCCGAACTTTGAGTCGCCGCCTGCGGGGAATATTCCCGAGATAACGGTCATGTTCATTGCCTTGCCGATAACGTAATAGGAGCTTACGACGAGCATTACTCTGAGATAGCTCTGAGCTTCTGCGGATATTGTAGTGAACATCGGAATGAACGGTATAACGCAGAGAACTATCGCGCCCGATGCAGCACCGCATATCAGCGAAACTCTGCAAAGCCGTGAGCCGTATTCCCTTGCTTCGTCCAGCTTTCCCATGCCGAGGAGCATTCCGACAAGAACGCCCGTTGCCGAAGAAACGCCCTCGCATACGCATATAGCGAGGTTCTTGATGATGTTTGCGATGGAGTTTGCAGCGGCTGCGTCAGTGCCCATATGTCCGAGGATCACTGTGTACATTGAAAAGCCTATGCCCCAGACAAGATTGTTTCCGAGGACGGGCATTGCATATTTGAGATAATCGGAGCGAAGCACCTTGTCGGGGTGTATAATAAAGCCAAAGCGCAGGCGGACACTGTCCTTCCTGAGCATTATGATTACAGTCCATGCAAGCTCGGCTGCCTTTGCGATGACCGTTGCAAGGGCTGCACCTGCGATCTCCATTCTCGGGAAAAATCCCACTCCGAAGATAAGCAGCCAGTTTATAAGTATGTTCAGAACAACGGATACCGAGCTGATAAGCGAGCTTTTTCCCGCATGGCCGCAGTTTTTCATTATGCAGAGATATATCTGCGAGATGCCCTGAAGCAGGTAGGAAAGCGAAACTGTTTTGAGGTAGCGTGCGCCAAGCTCAATAAGTGTGCTGTCTGATGTAAAGAACTTCATGAGCATTTCGGGGAAGAAAAATGCTGCGGCAGTGAATATCAGCGAGATCGGAGCGATTATGCCCATGCCGATGCCGAGTATCTTTTCGACAGCGTTTGTATCGCCCTTGCCGAAATACTGCGCCGCAAGTATGGAAACGCCGCTTGTTACCGAGAAAACGAACAGGCTGAAAACGAACTGTATCTGTCCTGCGAGCGAAACTGCGGAAAGGCTGTCCTGATTGAGAAAGCCCATCATTATCGCATCGGAGAAGCTGACCAGCGCCATCATAAGCTGCTGGAGAGTTATAGGTATCACAAGGCTCAGAAGCTTGTGACGGAAATCTTTTCTATCTATCATTTTTTTATAATAAAAACCATTGGAATTATGGAGAAGAAATCGACGCAAAAGCTTTGATATATGTGGTTTTGGGGCGAGAGATTTCCATAATTCAATGTGTTTTTATTATTATCCCCCCTTTGTAATATTGCAAATATAATTATATTCCATTCTAAAGCGAATTCTATAAGTATTTTATAAATTTTTATAACAATAGTATATTTAATACCGAAAAAACAAAAAAATCGGGCAGCCGTGATGTGACTGCCCGAAACTATCATTTCAGTTCATATTTGATAAGGTGAATGTACATTATTATCGCAGTAACGTGCTGCCAGAGCTTCCGTGAGCAGGTCAGAGATGTTCCATCGTTGGTTTTCTGTGCCTGTAAACGGCGTAATATCCGAAGCCTATCGACTTTAATATTTCACCGCAGCTTTCAAAGCCGACACCGAGCGGTTCAGGCGTGTGTGCGTCCGAGCCGAATGTGATAAGCTCGCCGCCCAGCTCTTTATACCGCCTGAATACATCGAAGGACGGATTAGGCTTGTCATATCCCTTTGCAAGCACACCTGTGTTGCATTCGAGAGACTTTCCGCCGCTGATGATAAGGCGGAGGATCTCGTCGATATAGTCGGCATACTGCCTGTAAGAATAGGTCAGTCCGTGATCTCTGCCGTAGCGGGTGATGTAGTCGAGATGTCCCAGAACATCGTAACATTTTATGTTTTTTATGCGGCTGTACATCACTTCAAAATATCGTTCATATGAGTGTTTTCCATGCATCTCAAAATACTCGGGATAATACGGATCCATGCCGTCCACGAGATGCGACGAGCCGATGATGAAATCGAAATCGTATTTTGAGGTGTAGTCGTACAGTCTTGGCG
>OQVQ01000248.1_pt1 | contig 26337 bp, 23 predicted proteins | sample 1691491 | NCBI WGS metagenome assembly OQVQ01 (sample SAMN03418252, study PRJEB22391) | human gut metagenome | biome: human-gut; feature: organic feature; material: feces | host: Homo sapiens | place: Tanzania | collected 2013-01
ACCCGCGACCCCAACCTTGGCAAGGTTGTGCTCTACCAACTGAGCTATTTCCGCATTATTCTCAACTTCAAGTGTTGTTTTTGAAGTGTTTTAGAGAAGCATTTCCCTAAATGCGATGCAAAGGTACGACTTTTTCCCGAAACAGCAAAACTTTTCAGCTTTTTTTTTCAATAAACACTACATTTTACCAGTTTAGTTGACATACATCAAAGCAAACGCACATTAACGTAGCCTTTTTCGCAAATAATCACGTCTTACGTAAACATAGTAGAATATCACTCCAATTACATTGACTATTGCTGCCATCCAGAATGCGGCCTGATAGCCCAATGACTCTGAAATCACACCACCAAAGACTATTCCGAGTCCTATTCCCACATCCCACGAAGTAAGCAAAGAGGAGTTTGCAGTACCGCGACGACTGTGAGGCGCCAGATTTACAAACATGGTTTGCACTGCTGGGAACATATGACCATTGCCGAATCCGAGGATTAAAGCACAACCGTAATAACCTATAGGATTATGTACTGCAGCAAAAAGCAAGTAACCAAACACTGATATCGTCATTCCAAGCGTTGCATTTCTCACCACCCTACCCTTTCTGAGGCTTCGACTTCCTGTAAGGCGGGACGCCATAAGTCCGAGAGATAATATAAGAAAGAATGTGCCAGTGCCTGAAGTAATGCCCAAAGTCTCCTTGCCGTAGATGGCAAGATAGGTCGAGAGAACTCCATAAGAGAAGGACAAGCAGGCAAGCATCACGCCCTCACTCCAACCATTGAGCAGGAAGAAACGATCCAATGATTTCACCTTTTCCTTCAGACTTACCACCTTATTATATATACAAGCTGACTCATGATTATATATACAAGCAGACTCATGATGCGGAATATCCTTGTCACAAACCGCCGAAACAGACGGCTTTTCATTCTCTTGTTTGCACTCCATAGGTGCATTTTCTGACTGTTTTGACTCACTGACAACCTTATTCTGACGGAATTTCACCGTAGAATTGATTATGACACCGCAAAGCGAAAACAGAAACGAAAGGAAGAAGATAGCCTGGAAATTACCCCACACCTCATATATATATAGTCCTATTGACGGACTTATGGCTGTCGCGAGATTATTGGAAAGGCCATAAAAGCCTATTCCTTCTGCTCGTCTCTGCGGATGGAGCACGTCTATAGCCACCGTAGAATTTGCTACTGTCGTACTGCCAAATGGTGCACCATGGAGCGTGCGGACAATGGCAAAAAGCAGCAATGGTCCTCCTACCAGATAACCAAGGAAAAAAAATGAGAATAGAGAATAGCTCAATAGCAATACCGTGCGGCGAGGAAATGAATCCACCACATAGCCACTAAAAAGTCTTGCAATAAGCGCGGTAATGGTATAGCCTGACAATATCAGTCCTATAGTATGCTTTCCTGCCCCATACTGCTCACTGAGATACAATGGAAGGAGCGGCATTACCAGCATGAAGGAAAAGAATATCATAAAGTTTGCCGACCACACCTTTATGTAATTGGCATTCCATAACCTCGGAAGAGGCTGATTTGATGCTGGATTATTCTCTTCTCCGACATTCTTTATAGAGTCTATATTGTTTGCCATACTCATTTTTTTTGTTTTTCAAAAATATACAGATGCAGAAAAAGTGAGAAACTCTTGCTTCTCACTTTTCCTATATTATTCGATAAATATCTATCTAAAGAACGAACAATGACTACTCCACCGTAACACTCTTAGCAAGATTACGAGGCTGATCGACATTAAGTCCCTTGGCTACAGCCACATGATATGACAGCAACTGCAATGGTATCACGCTGAGAAGCGGAGCAAGACAGTTGATCGTCACTGGCACTTCTATTACTTCATCGACCATATCTCTGATTTGCGTATCGCCTTCAGAAACGACTGCTACGATATGTCCATGACGAGAAATCACCTCCTGCATATTGGAGATAATCTTCTGATAGAGCTTATGATGTGTAGCCACAAATACTACAGGCATTGACTCGTCAATGAGAGCGATAGGACCATGCTTCATCTCTGCTGCAGGATAGCCTTCTGCGTGGATATAACTGATTTCCTTCAGTTTCAATGCACCTTCAAGGGCTACTGGATAGTTGTAACCACGTCCAAGATAGATAAAGTTTCGGGCATACATAAACTTCTGCGCGATAGCCTTTATCTTGTCATTCTGCTCCAGCACCTTCTCTATCTTATCAGGAATACGGGTCAATTCGCGGATAGTCTCTTCGTATTCATCCTGCTCTACCGTGCCTTTTGCCATACCAAGAGCAAGGGCTATAAGAGTAAGAACAGTCACCTGACCGGTAAATGCCTTAGTGGAAGCAACTCCGATTTCCGGACCTACATGGATATAAGTGCCGGTGTCAGACTCACGGGCGATAGAAGAACCAACGCCATTCACGATACCAAAGACCATTGCGCCACGCTCCTTTGCAAGCTGTATAGCCGCAAGCGTATCGGCTGTCTCACCACTCTGGGAGATAGCCATCACCACGTCATCAGCCTCGATGACTGGATTAGAATAACGAAACTCTGAAGCGTAAGCCACTTCGACTGGAATACGACAGAACTGCTCGATGAGCTGTTTGCCGATAAGTCCCGCATGCCAACTTGTACCACATGAAACGATAATGATTCTTCTTGTACGAAGAAGCTGGCGACGATTATTAGTTACGGCAGAGAGAACCACCTGAATAGGTCCATATTCCGCAGCTTTTCCTGAAGGAGATGCTGCAGGACCAACGATACGGCCGGACATACAGTCCTTCAACACCTTTGGCTGGTCGAAAATCTCCTTAAGCATAAAGTGAGGGAAACCTTCATGGTCGAGCATGGAAAGGTCGAGATTTACCTCTTTCACCTCAGCTTCAGCCTCCTCACCAGAGAGAGTAAGCACCTTCAAGTCCTTACCACGCTCTATCACTGCCACTTCTTCATCCTTTAGATAAACGATGTGATTGGTGTATTCTGCTATAGGAGAAGCATCACTTCCAAGGAAAAATTCCTCATTGCCATCCACTACTCCCACGGCGAGAGGTGAAGATTTGCGGGCTGCAACAAGAATATCAGGACAACGGCGATCAATTACTGCTATAGCATAAGCACCGATTACCTGTCTTAATGCAAGGCGAACTGACTCGGCAAGCGACTCATGACTAACGTTCATGACATATTCTATCAACTGAACGAGCACCTCAGTATCAGTCTCACTCTTAAAAGTAAAGCCACGCTGCTTCAGCTGTTCGCGAAGAGTGGCATAATTTTCTATGATTCCGTTATGCACAAGAGTGATATTTCCAGACTCACTAACGTGAGGATGCGCATTAACTTCTGAAGGAACACCGTGGGTAGCCCAACGAGTATGAGCTATGCCGATTGTTCCAGAAACATCACATTTGGAGGCAACAGCATCGAGATCTGCCACCTTACCTTTTGCTTTATATACATTGAGCGCACCATCTTTTTCCGATACCAAAGCACATCCAGCAGAGTCGTAACCACGATATTCCAGACGCTTAAGACCTTTAATCAGAATTGGGTACGCTTCCCTATTTCCTATATAACCTACTATTCCGCACATAATATTGCAAAAAACTATTAGACATTGCGCTTTGATCTATCTTTACATAGAGATATGAGCGCCAATTATATTGTGTTGTTGTAATGATGGTTTACACAGTATTTCACCATCATCATTTGATTATTATCGACAGTAAAGAAAGTAATCAGAATTATTTTATAATAATGAAAAAAATAATTTATCGTCATCTATTTCATTATCAAAATAATTTTTATTGCCTACTAATGACTTATTCCTCGTCCGGCACCAGATTTTCCGGGTCAAGAATATGCAGTTGGAAAGCGCGGGTCACAAGGCGCACCGCATTAACATTCTGCTTACCATTACCATTCGGGAAGAGTTTCTGCGTCAATTCATTCTGTCTTTTCTCAAGGCTTTTCACGCCAAAAGGCATTCCTCGCAAGCCTGTAATTTGCTCCTTAGTATAGCCAAGGGCGAGATGACGAAGAAATCTCTCGTCATATTCATCTATCTCATATCCAATAGAAGCCTCACGACTCATAATGGACGACATCACGCTCTTGCGGAACGCATCCACTATAACATCCATGATAGGCTGATTGAACACCCACTTCTTGCCTTGCATCACGCTGACTATCTCAGTGCGGGTAAGCATTTCACCCGTCTTGAGGATAATACCATCGGCACCAGCATCAAGGGCGTCAATCCAAAGTTTCTCATTGAGGATTTCACCAGTAAAGATAAGAATCTTGACATCAGGATGCTGCGCTTTAGTAGTTCGACAAAGCTCCACGCCGATAGTAGTAGAACCACCAAGACCCAAATCAAGCAGTATAAGATCTGGTTTTGCAGTTCGCATCAACTGGATAAACGATAACTCGTCAGAAGCCGTACCTATCAGTTCAGCCTCTGGCACCTCGTTACGCAACAAGCCCTCCGTACCTTTGAGTTCAAGAGGTACATCTTCTACTATGACAACCTTAAAACTATCCATACCTTTACATGATATTAGGCAGGGTAAATAAAATCCCTCCTTGTATAAAAAACAATAAGAGACCACATTGCTAACCGAGTGAGGTTCCAATGCAGTCTCTTACATATAGATATAGTATCAAATATTCTAATTACTTAAAGAAGTCCTTAACAGCCTCATTAGGAACCATCTGCTCATCGAAAATGTAAGCACCGGTCTTTGGGCTCTTGACCATCTTGATTACCTTAGTGTGTGCACGACCATCAGTCTTACCAGTCTGAAGGGTAGCGACAGCTTTCTTTGCCATTGTCTTGTGATTATTATGGATTCAGGACTCAATCTCAGAAAGAGAAAGAACTTCCCGTTTTCCCAATTAAACTTACTTAATCTCCTTGTGCAGAGTCATCTTCTTGAGGATAGGATTATACTTCATCAACTCAAGACGCTCAGGAGTATTCTTACGGTTCTTAGTAGTGATATAACGGCTCGTACCTGGCATACCACTATTCTTGTGCTCGGTGCACTCAAGGATTACCTGCACGCGATTTCCTTTTGCTTTCTTTGCCATGTTGATTATTCTCCTATAATTTTAATATCCTTCCAATCTACATAGCCTTTTGCTACAGCCTGCTTGAGGGCTGCATCAAGACCTACCTTGTTAATCATACGAAGACCAGCGGCAGAAATCTTAAGGCTAATCCAGCAGTCCTCCTCTACATAGAAGAACTTCTTACTGAACAGGTTAACATCGAAGCTGCGCTTTGTGCGGTGCTTAGAGTGAGAAACATTGTTTCCCATCTGAGCCTTCTTACCTGTAATCTGACAAACTTTAGACATTGCTATCTTTAATTTTTGTAATCGTTAATTGATACTTATTCCAAACAGTTTGCAAAATTACTAATTTTTCTTCAATTTACAAAGTCCTACTTATCTCCAAGTCTTCGTTTTAATATTTTTTAAGACTTTTTCTTTTTATACGGGACAAAATAGAGCTATATCGCCCCTAATTCATTGAACTTTTGGACTTTTTAGAAACCGAAGATACAATCAGCCTACTGAAAGACTGAGCATTCCGCATTCCATAAGGCATAATGCCATTGTGGCAAAGCTATCACTTTGCCTCTGGAGCTGGAACCTCTGAGAGGTCTGGCTGTGGCAAGTCTTCGCGAAGTACCTCAAGGAGGAGCTGAAGAGCACGGTTGGTCGCGCGAGCTACATTGACGTCACGTCCCTGATCCTCTGTAAGTTTCAGAGTACGCATATTTTCTTTTGAACCTGCAGCAATCCAGATTGTGCCAACCGGTGTCGCTGGGGTACCACCTCCAGGACCTGCTATTCCTGTTGTCGCAATAGCGTAATCTGTACCAAGTCGGTCACAGACTCCTTTTGCCATAAGCAATGCAACCTCCTCAGAGACAACGCTATTTTCTGCTATCACCTCTTCTGGCACAGCAAGGATATCCTTTTTTACATCCTCACTGTAAGCTACGATACCTCCAATGAAGTAAGCACTTGCACCTGGCATGAGCGTTATTGACTCCGCTATGCGTCCGGAAGTGCAACTTTCTGCTGTAGAGAGTGTCTTGCCAGACTCGTATAACATGAATAATATCTCTTTACTAAAGACTTTGTTTTCTAATTCCATTCTATGTTTTATTGAAATGTAACCTTAGAGAATGTTGGCACTTCTATGCCGCAAAACTCTTTATTGTCATACTTATATGCGCCGACAACGCCTATCATAGCGGCATTATCTGTGGTATATGAGAACTTTGGAATATAAATAGTCCAGCCAAAACGCTTGGCATGGTCATAGAAAGCATTGCGCAATCCGTTGTTCGCTGACACGCCACCTGCCACTGCTACATGCTTTATACCTGTTTGCTTGACAGCAAGACGCAGCTTTTTCATCAGGATATCGACGATTGTATGTTCCAATGAAGCCGCAATATCCTCCTTATGATGCTCCACAAAGTCAGGATCATCCTTCACCCATTTCTGAAGAGAATATAGGAAACTGGTCTTTAATCCAGAGAAAGAATAGTCCAGACCTGGGATATTTGGTTTTGCAAACTGATAGGCTTTAGGATTGCCTTGACGAGCAAGACGGTCGATGATAGGACCGCCAGGATAACCAAGACCCATCACTTTAGAACATTTATCGATAGCTTCGCCAGCCGCATCGTCGATGGTCTGACCAAGCACCTCCATGTCATTATAGGCATTCACCTTGACTATCTGGGAGTTACCTCCTGAAACAAGAAGGCAGATGAATGGGAATGGCGGTGCAGTATTGTCATCATCACTTTCCTTGATGAAGTGCGCCATTACGTGTCCTTGCAGGTGATTGACATCAATCATAGGGATGCCGAGCGAACGAGCGAAGCCTTTTGCGAAACTAACGCCGACGAGCAATGAGCCCATCAGTCCCGGTCCACGAGTGAAGGCTACGGCAGACAATTGCTCTTTAGTTATGCCAGCCTGCTTTAATGCCTGATCCACTACTGGTACTACATTCTGCTGATGCGCACGACTTGCCAGTTCTGGAACGACGCCACCATAAGCCTCATGCACTTTCTGGGAGGCTGTTACATTGCTCAGAAGTACCTTTCCACGCAATACTGCAGCGGAAGTGTCGTCACAAGAACTCTCTATTGCCAATATATACTTATCGTTGTCCATTGGATTTCGATGGGGATATTACCCATCGCTAATTATTTCGAATTACGCCAAAGAGAATTATTACAACTCTATTCAGCAGAAAACGTGATTTAATAACTTAATATCTCTACGCCGTGCTCAGTCATGACAAGGGTATGCTCCCACTGCGCTGATGGCAATTCATCCTCAGTGATTACCTCCCATCCATATTCATCGTCTGCATCAATAAAGACTTTCGGACTGCCCATATTGATCATTGGTTCGATGGTAAACACCATACCTGGCACGAGAAGCATTCCTGTACCGCGGTAAGCATCATGCAATACCTCTGGTTCTTCATGGAATTTGAGTCCTACTCCATGTCCGCAGAGGTCTGTTACTATGCCGTAATGATATTTCTTACAATGCTTTTTGATGGCATGACCTATGTCACCTACGAATCCATAAGGCTTGGCTGCTTCCATACCTATCTCCAGGCACTCTTTTGCCACACGGACAAGCTGTTCCTTTTCCGGTGTAGTCTTTTCTCCGATGATGAACATACGGGAAGCATCAGCATAGTATCCATCCACTATTGTGGTGAAATCGACATTGACGATATCGCCTTCTTCGAGTACATCTGACTCTTTAGGGATGCCGTGACACACCACTTCATTGATACTGGTGCATACTGACTTTGGGAAGCCTTCATAATTCAGGCAAGCAGGGATAGCATTATGATCCTTGCAATACTGCATACATATATCGTCTATCTCCTGGGTATTCATACCTGGGTGTATCTGTCGAGCTACTTCATCGAGCACTCCTGTATTGACCACACCTGAGCGACGTACGCCTTCTATCTGTTCATCTGTGAGTATCAGATCGCGAGTCGGCACGATTTTTCCTTTATTTTCCCAGTACATCACCTGTTTGTCCATCTCTGTGAGGGGTTCTCCAGGGATGCAATGCCAACGTTTCTTCTTTACCATATACCTTATTATATATATAATTATGGAAATCAGGGAAAGTCAAGAGAAACTGGTATCACGAGCAATATCAAGGTTTCTACTCCCCTTATCCATGTCGTTTTCTATTTCCAAGGCGCAAAGTTACGGTTATTTTCCGAAACTTGCAAATATTTCATTTATTTACTCGCTTGTAAGCATTTCATAATAGTACCAGTATGTACCGAAATAAGCATCACGCACGGCAGCATTTCGTGCCGATAAGGATGGATATTTCGCCCTGCATACGCTCAGGAAATCCTCATAATCAGCATCAAGGACATTGTCATGATAGGTCAAAACGCGCTGCGCATGTATGTGAGTGTATAGCACAAGTGCCTCACGATAATGCTTGGGTAGCTCCGACATCGGCTTCCTGGCATACCCGGATGGCGTCAAAAGCACTTCTCGAATAGAGTCTTTAGCCTCCTCTTTTCCAATCTTTCTGGCGAGAGCTTTGCGCTTTTTCTCCAAAGTTTCATGCGCTGCTTTGCGCTCTTCGTCGGTTCTCATATCGTAATAAGACCCTATTTCTTTGGCAAAAGCATAGAGGTCTCCATCAAGAAGATACGCTGTCAGCAAGTAATCATCGACTGATGGCTTTGCCATTTTCCTTTTCTGAAGCAACTTAAAGAAATCCTTAACCTCAGCAATCTTAAATCCCGGAGCCGCTCCGAGATGCTGCCAAAGCACACTATCGGGACTAAAAGCGAGTCTATTAGCACGCGATTCCGCAGGAAGCAATGCCCTCGAACCGCCACAAAGCGGATAAGTGAACAGTTCTTCTCCAAGTTGCCCTTTCTTGGAAAGGGAGTAAGCTCGCATCATTGTCATCACGGAGTCTGTCTCCCAATCCTTATCTGCCACGAGCAATGCTTTGCTGTATTGCCTATGTGACACATATCTCTCCATCTTCAGTCTGTTATGAAGCTCCCTGTCCGTATTGCCCATTGCGCAACAAAGGCAGAACATTGCCACCATAATGCCCATATTCATCCATGATGCCTGCGAAAATAGCGTCACACTTTCAAGCGGCGTCTCATAAGGACGATACTTATTGAGTTGTCTTGCCACAACGACAAAAGCCAAAAGCAATATGACAGTCAATAATGTTTCCCATCCTACCGTCACCCTTCCGTCTGGTTCGAGATGCCCACTCGTCAGTGCGCCGAGCAAAACGAGGGAGGGAAAGTACGTGAGACTACGCACTCGTTTCGGGAAATCCGTAATGGATGATACTGCAAGATGTACGAGAAAGAACACCACTGTCAGCAGGACTGCGCCCACCAACCTATCATAATGTGTCTGTCCATCCGACCATGCAAACTGCGAGAGCGCAAGTAAATCTGCCTGCAAGAAATACAGGTAGCAGAACACGAAGATTATAAAAGCAATAGCACACGTTGTCGTTATGGCAACGGTGCTACTCTTGACATTTGATGACATTGATTATAAACTAATTAGTTTTTGCGGAGTACTACTGCTGAACGAGCAGGGATATAGAGCTTCAACCACTCTTTCTTATCCTTGACGTATAGTCCATCGTAGGTAGTAAGGTGAGTAAGCGTGTCGTCTGACAGGCCATTACCTCCAAATTCCTTCGCATCTGTATTGAGAACAACGCTATACGAACCAGTTGGCACGAGGAAACCGTAGTCTGTATAAGAACGATTCGGCGAGAAATTGAATACGAAGATAAGGTCACCACGTGAGAATGCGAGCACCTGGTCTCCGTCATTATGCCATATTTCCTGCACTGGGGTCTTGTTGAAGTTCTTCTCACTCTTGATGACATTGAGCATTGCGCGATCAAAATCACCAAGATAGTGATAACATAGCTCCTTATTATCCACAAGGTTCCACTGTCTGCGAGCATATTTATGACTCCAACCATTACCCTCACGAGGGAAGTCTATCCATTCAGGATGACCAAACTCATTGCCCATAAAGTTGAGATAACCACCATTCATGGTAGAGGCTGTCACGAGACGTATCATCTTATGCAATGCTATGCCACGGTGAACCGCATCATTCTCATCGCCTTTCTTGAAATGCCAGTACATATCCGAGTCGATAAGACGGAAAATAATGGTCTTGTCGCCCACGAGTGCCTGGTCATGCGACTCCGCGTATGAGATGGTCTTCTCATCCTTTCTGCGGTCAGTCAGCTTCCAGAATATATCGAATGCACCCCAGTCTTCATCCTTCTTCTCCTTGATCATCTTAATCCAATAGTCTGGTATTCCCATTGCAAGGCGATAGTCGAAGCCCATGCCACCATCATCAAACTTTGCAGCGAGTCCTGGCATTCCTGACATTTCCTCTGCTATGGTTATAGCATTCTTGTTTACTTGATGCACGAGGATATTGGAAAGCGCGAGATAGCACATTGCATTATCATCTTCTCCGCCATTGAAGTAGTCTCCATATCCACAGAAATCCTGTCCAAGTCCGTGGTTATAATACAGCATTGAGGTAACTCCATCATAACGGAATCCATCAAAATGGAACTCGGTAAGCCAATATTTACAGTTGGAAAGCAGGAAATGCGTCACCTGATCCTTACCATAATCGAAGCAGAGAGAGTCCCACTGATTATGCTCACGACGGTCTCCTGGATAGAAATACTGATTTGGATCGCCACAGAGATTGCCAAGTCCTTCATTCTCATTCTTCACGGCATGTGAATGTACGAGGTCCATTATGACTGCGATGCCATGCTTATGAGCCTCATCTATAAGGGCTTTCAGTTCTTCTGGAGTACCAAAACGACTTGAAGGAGCGAAGAAATTGCTCACATGATAACCAAAAGAACCATAGTATGGATGCTCCTGTATTGCCATCAACTGGATGCAATTATATCCATCCTCGATGATGCGAGGCAGCACATTCTCCTTAAACTCTGTATAACTGCCCACTTTCTCTGCATCCTGAGCCATGCCTACATGTGCTTCGTAGATTAGAAGTGGATTTTTTGTTGGTTTGAAAGTCTTCTTTTTCCAGACATATTCATGCTCTGGAGCCCACACCTGTGCCGAGAACACCTTGGTGACATCATCCTGCACGACGCGTCTGCACCATGCAGGAATACGCTCTCCCTGTCCTCCTTCCCAGTGTACGGACATCTTATAAAGCTGCCCATGCTGCATTGTCTTGGCTGGAAGCTTCAGTTCCCAGTTGTCAGAATTCTTTATTCGCTTGGCAGCAAATTTCTTTTCTTCCTTCCAACCGTTGAAATCTCCTATGAGATAAATCTCTGTAGCATTTGGAGCCCACTCACGGAACACCCATCTACCTTTATCGTCACGGTGAAGTCCGTAATATTCATGACCGTTGGCAAACTCTGACAATGTCATCTTTCCATTATTTGTAAGACGATTCATCATCCATAAAGCATGGTCATGACGACCACAAATCGCTGTCTCATAAGGCTCAAGCCAAGGGTCAGCAGCCACGATGCCTATATGTCGCGGTGCTTTCTTGACCGTCTTACGTGCCTTTGTCGCCTTTGCAGTCTTGGCAGTTTTCTTTTTTTCCACCATAATAGCAGTATTTTAGGACGTTAGCAAACTTTCACTTTGAAGATAGCCTTCTTCACCTGTGGTGCTGCACAGATACATGGTGCATGACCATCCTGTGGGAAGAAGATTGCCATCATGCCTGGACGACAAGTCACATAGCTCGATCCTGGTACACCTGGATACTTTGTAATATCCTTCTCTGCATTGTACTCTGCTTCTGGAAGGTCTTCGAGAGGGAGGTAACCATAGGTCTCTTCCTCATCGAGAGGAATCTGAATGTCAATCATCTCGACATGAGTCTCCATCACAGCCTCATCAGGTGTCTTGCCTTTTGCAGTAGTGATATTGACGAAAAGGTCCTTATCTTGGATGTAATGCTTGCCTTCTTCCATTGTTGCGAGGTCGTGCTCTGCTATATACTTTACCACCTCAGCAAAGAGAGGATTCATTCCTACATAGTTCTTGAGGTTTTCAATTGTGTCTATTACCATAATCTAAGTTGATTTTTTGGGGTTGTTGTTTTATTTTTTCTTAATGTCAAAGCTATGAGGATGTATTCCGATTGTAATCTCATGAATACATAAACAAGTGATTATCACTTTACTTCTCGCATTCCCTGAACATACATTCCAGTAGCTGTAACATTGCCATTACTGTCTTTTTCCACAAAGTTTCCATCGCGGAGGTCATCCTTATAGGCTCCCTCGAAGCGTGTTCCGTCCTTCGTTTCTTCTATTGCCTTACCGTTGCGCTTGCCATTCTTGTAGATACCGCGGAATTTTGAGCCGTCAGCATAATGGATTATTATATCACCGTCAAGGTTGCCACCACGGAATGTGCCGTCATAGACGTCGCCATTCTTGCGCACTATCTTGCCTTTTCCATTGGCTTTATCCGACTTCCACTGTCCTGTATATGTATCGCCATTGCGCCATGTGTAAGTGCCCTGTCCGTCTTTGTCACCATCCACGAAATGACCTACATACTTATCTCCGTTAGCACACTTGAATACTCCTTCGCCAGTGCGCTCGCCCTGCACGTAATCACCTTCATAGACGTCGCCATTATGAAACTTATATATACCGCGACCATCCTGAATATCATTACGCCACTGACCGATATATAAGTCTCCGGAAGCGTATTTGAACTCTCCTTTGCCTGAACGCTGATTGGCAACCCACTGTCCATCGTAAGTGGTTCCATCGTTCCAGTCGAAGAATCCTTTGCCATGCTTCATGTCATTCTGCCATTCTCCGTTGTAGAAAGCACCGCCGGAATAGGTGTATTTTCCTTTTCCATGACGCTTATCCTGCTGCCAGTCGCCTTCATACTTGTCGCCGTTGTAGTAATACATCGTACCGCGTCCCTGCTGATAGTCACGAAACCACAATCCGTCATAGCGATTATTATTGGCAAAATAATAGATACCCTTGCCGTGCTGCTGGTCTTGGAACCACTGGCCTTCATATTTCTCTCCATCAGAAAACTGATAGACTCCGAAGCCCTGTCGCTTTCCCTTGACATATTCACCTTCAAAGGTATCTCCATTCTTAAATCTCGCAAAGCCCTTGCCATTTGGTTTGCCTGACACCATCTCTCCACGATATTCTGCACCATCGTGAGTGATACATGAACCGAGTGAAACCTTTTGGGCAAAAAGGTTTAGCGATGCTCCAAGCAATATGATAGTTAGTACTTTTTTCACGCTAATACTTATTTTTCAAATTCGTTACAAATTTACGAAGAAAATATGATACTAACAAAAAAATAGGTGATATTTTAAAAATTAAAAACATTTTATGACACAGAATATTTTGTTATCCATAATTTTACTACCTTTGTCGAGGAAATGGTTAGGTGGCGTTTTTGCGGTTTAGTTGTTTTGCCTTCGGATGAAAAGACAAAACAAACAAGACCATGCAAGCAACAAAACTACCTACCAAACAACAAAACAACAAAACAACAAAACAACAACAAATGAAATTCATAGGAATAATCCCAGCCCGCTACGCATCAACGCGCTTTCCGGGAAAACCTCTTGCTATTCTCGGTGGCAAGACGGTAATTCAGCGTGTTTACGAAAAAGTATCTGAATGCCTCAAAGCTGCTTATGTGGCTACTGATGATGAGCGCATCTTCGATCATGTGAAATCATGGGGCGGAAACGTCGTTATGACTTCGCCAAACCATAAGAGTGGCACTGATAGAATTGAGGAAGCCATTGAGAAAATCGGTGGTGATTTCGACGTTATCATCAATATTCAGGGCGATGAACCTTTCATCCAGAAGAGCCAAATCGAGGAGGTCTGCCATTGCTTTGATGACGCTGATACTCAGATTGCTACGCTCGGCATTCCTTTCAAGAGCGACATCGACGTGATAAGCAATGCCAACTCGCCAAAAATCATTCTCGACAATAGGCATTTCGCCATGTATTTCAGCCGTTCTGTCATTCCTTTCATCCGTGGAAAGGAGACTAAGGAATGGCCTCTCGCCTACCCTTACCTCAAGCATATTGGTCTCTATGCTTATCGTCGCGAGGTCCTTCGCGAGATAACATCTCTGCCTCAGTCATCTCTTGAGATTGCTGAAAGTCTTGAGCAGTTGCGTTGGTTGCAGAATGGCTACAAGATTAAGGTTGGCACCACCGACGTTGAAACCATCGGCATCGACACTCCTGAGGATCTTGCTAATGCTGAAAAGGCTCTGCAGAAAGAGCAGTAACATAAGAATAGCTCCTTGCATCCGCCCGTTAAGCAGCGGATACAAGGAGCCATCAATCACCATTTTCACTCTTCACTTTTCACTCTTCACTCACAAGAAAAGGCCACTGTGTCCGCCGTTACCGGCGGATATAATCAGAATCCAAAACTAAAGTCCACCCCCACACGCAAAGGCTTTGCATGTTGCTCAAAGCCACGCGATGCACTCTCGAAATAGAATGTATTATATTCCTTGTCGAGAAGGTTCTTTCCCCACAGCGTCACGGTAAAGGCAGGTGTCTTATAGCTCATTCGCGCTCCAAGAAGTGCGTAGAATGGCTGACTGACATCATTGCTTTCAGTCCAGTAAATGCGCCCTGCTCCTGAGACATTTGCCCCGATAGTGAGAGCATCACCTCCGATTTCGAAAGTGTAAGCCGCATCAACGTTCATCGTATGCTTCGGCACAAATGGCACATAATTACCTGAATAATCAGCTCCTTTCTTGGAATCCTGACCTGAAGCAGTGTTGTAATCCACGAAAGTGACTTGATTATATCCATAGTTTCCACTAATGGCAAGACTGCGAATTGGAGTCCAAAGCAGTGTCAACTCACATCCATAACTCTCACTTTCTCCTGCATTGACCATCATACGTCCAAGTCCAGACGGCGCAAAGCGCACCACCTGCATATCATTGACGCGATTATAAAACAATGCCCCGTCGATCATCAGAGTGCGTTCTGCCAGTGTAAGATGCGTTCCCACCTCATAATTCCACGAGAACTCCGGACTATAAGCCACGGTTTCTACACCAGACAGTTCCACTTTTGGCATCACTGCGGAAATCATCATCTTTATCTTATCTGCCATCATCGGCATATTCTTGTCGAGATAAGCGAATGTCGCCTCTTTCACTCCGTCCATCATCTTATTCTGCATGGCTCCTTGAAGGAGGTCGGAGAACATCTGTATGTTGTATCCCCCACTCCTCATTCCGCGTGCTACAGACATATAGACGTTGTTATTTGCATCGAAATCATATTTCAATGCCACCTTCGGAAGCACATTAAAGCGATCTCTATTTATCTTTCCATCATACTCCGTGATATTAGCTGTAAGGTCTTGAAAATCGACGTGCATACTTGGCATACTAAAACCGTAATCCACTGATGATGACGTGTCATAATTTATGCTATTTTTCTCATAGTCAAGTCTTATGCCTGCAGTCAGTGAAAGCGCCTTTGTGATATGGAACACAGACTGATGAAACACTCCCAAATTGACCATCGGCGTCTCAAATATGCCTCCCATTCTGAGGCTTTCTCCTCGAAAATTTATTGACATCGGTGGATTTTCAGGCAATACCGAATTGATATTCTGTTCGAGCATAGCGACTCCATCCTTACCAAATGTCACTGGTCCTTCTGTTCTCAACCACTGCTTCGTCACGTTAAGTCCTCCTACCCAGTTCCATATTGCTCCATGCTTTGAGCGTGCAGTCACTTCTTCTGTCAGCGTATTGATGCGCTGGCGCTGCACCAATGTGTAGATATCTCGTGGAAGGAAATCCTGATCTTGAAACATTCTGTCACATAGATTCTGAAAACTGGTCACCGATTTTATCTCTACATCTCCTAAATCATACGAGATATTGAGTCCGGTATTGAGCATATTTCTACGATAACGGCTCTCGTTGTTATTGGATATTTTTCCTACATAGTCGGCATACGGTTCTTTTTCTGTCAGACTTCCTGCATAATAATAAGGATATGCGCCTTCGTCACAGTAGTCATAATTGAGCGACAGGTCCATTGTCAATCGGTCATTGGCTTTGTATATCCCGCGCAGACGACCGCCAACAGTCTGTATTCCATCCACTTTCTTACCTGTCAGGTCATTCTTAAAGAATCCGTCCGAACCGACATAGTAGCCTCCTGCTGAGAATGCAAAACTGTCATTCAGGCGATGATGATGTGAGACTGTAACGTTACGATTATTATCTCCCGTAGAGTAACCCATCTTTACTTCTGTTCCTCTGTAATGAAATGGATTCTTGGTAAATACTCTTACGATACCTCCCATAGCATTTCTGCCATACAATGTGCCTTGCGGACCTCGCATCACATCGACTCTTTCCACATCCATAAAGTTAAAATCGAATGCGGACTTGTCGAGGTAAGGTATGTTATCGACGTACATTCCCACGGCTGGCGCATTGATTCTGCTTCCTACTCCGCGGATATAGAATGCACTGGTGAGATGGCTTCCATAATCGGGTATAAAAAGGTTTGGCACAAGATGCGAAAGCGTCTTGAGCGATTTACCCTGATTTGCTTCTAATGTAGCATCGCTGATTATCATTGACGAGGCTGGCTGCTGGCGCATCAGTCCGTTTTCTTTGATACTTGAAACTATTGATATTTCGTCCAATTGAGCATTGATAAGGCTGTCCGATATCTCTGCGTTTACCTCCATTGCCACTGCTGAAAGGAGTGATAAGGTTATAATTTTCATCTGAATAATGTACTGTTGTTTTTTCCGGATGCAAAATTACTCACTTTTCTTTGCTCGAACAATACTTATTTTTAATGATTTATCTCTATAATTCCTCCACATCCACCATCCCATTGACCACACAATATAATAGTACGTCTGCCAATGAGCGAGCATGCAACTTCTCCATTATATTCTTTCTATGGGTCATCACCGTGGTCGGACTGACGCAAAGGCTATCCGCTACCTCTTTACTCCTCAAGCCTTTGCAAAGCAATACCGCCACTTCTATCTCCCTTGCAGACAGCAAGAGTGGCGCTTTTTCTGCATTGCGAGCCATCGTAATGGCGTGGCCATGTCCTTTTCTCTGTAGGGACATGATTTCTCTCACCAGCGCTTGCTGGCTCTGGCACACATTGAGCGTATTCACTCCACTTATCATCATGTCGCCATTAACCAGGACAATGCTCTTCTTGGGATGGTCGCGAAAGAACTTTGTATGCTCGAAGTATATCCTTGACGACACGAAATAATGCAGGAAATCAGCATCTTCCTGCATCGCAAGTTCTTCATACGACCTGCAAATCACCACCTCCGCCATCGGCAGAAGGTCGCAAATCAGGTGTTGCAATCCAAGACAAGCAAGGATATTCGAATCTATTATGACAAAGCGTATCTGATGCATAAGCAAATATCTTATTTATTATAATAATGTACCATCCCAGCAAAGGCCTCCATGTCCGCTACGTTACCATAGGATGCCAGTTAGATACCGCAACCGCGTCAGCGCGATTTTTCACTCTTCACTCTTCACTTTTCACTTTTCACTCTCAAGAAAAGGTCCCTGTGTCCGCCGCGTTACCGGCGGATATAAGCAAGAAACACCGAAGAAAGAAGAGCAAAAAGCTCTCCACCGCACCCTCGCAATTTCAGCTTTTCGCCCTTCTCGTTTATCAAATAAATGCGCCCGACGGCAAATGAATCCGATTACTCTGCGCTCTTGGAAATATCCTTATTGACCATAGCGCAGACGCAAGAGTCCGACCAAACATTCTCCGCTGTCTCAATCATATCGATAATAGTATAGATAGGAAGGATTATTCCCATGATGCCGATAGGAGCATTTACGCCTGACATAAGTGAAAGTGTCAGGAAATAGCAACCCATAGGCACACCAGCATTACCGATAGCTGAGAATACTGAGATAAAGAGCCAAAGAATCATGGTGCTCAATGGCAATTCCATACCGCCGTTCTGCATCAGGAACAATGAAGTAACGAGGATGAATGCCGCGCAACCATTCATATTGATTGTCGTACAAATAGGCAATACAAAGCGAGCCACCTTACTTGAAGCGCCAAGTCTATTCTCTGCTGAAGACATGGTCACTGGCAGCGTTGCCGCTGAACTCTTAGTGAAGAGCGCCATCAATACCGCTGGCATCATGCTTGCCAATGTGCGGAATGGATTGAGTCCACGTGCCAAAAGGAAGAGTGGAAGCACAATGAAGAACTGGATAAAGTTACCTCCTATCACCACTGCGACATACTTGCCCAATGAAGCCATCACGATGCCCGCAGAGAACTGTGCTGACAACTGTGCTGCGAAAGCCACGATACCCAATGGCAATGCCCAGATAAGTGCGCGGATAAGCATGAAGAGCAAATCCTGAAGTCCTTGCAATCCCTTCATTATCACGTCTTTCTTGTCCGACCCTGGCATCTTTGCAATAGCGATACCGACGGCTGCTGCCAGCATAAGGATGGAGAGCACATTGCCTTCAGAGAATGGTTTCACTATATTATTTGGTATTACGCCAAGAATATGGTCATAATAAGAGGTCTCTCCTAATCCTTCTGGAAGTGCGGTACTTCCGCTCTGCACCATTGCCTGTGGAAGGTTACCTGGCTGAATTACGTTATAGAGCACCAATCCTACGGCTGCCGCTGCTATTGTGGTAAGGAGCGTATAGACGATAGTATGCTTGAAGATACGTCCTGTATCGGCTTGATTGCCCAATGCTGCCAGTGTGGTCATCACTGCCAATGCTATTGTTGGCACAGCTAAAAGCTGGAATAATCGTGTATAAACCGTGGCGATAAAGTTCATCAAATCATTGAGTGCGGATAGTCCCAGCATTCCCAATACTGCACCTACTACGAGGGCTCCAATCCAAAGCATAATCTGCTTTTTCTGACTGTTGTCTTTTTTCTTTTCGACTGTTGTTTTCATAGTTGATAATTAAGTTTAATAAATTTAGCGAGTGCAAATTTATCACTTTTTCTCCAAATGGCAAAGAAACCAAGCCGAAAATTGCTCATTATTATATATTTACTATTCCCCCTTCATTATTATCTATTTTTTCCATCCCCCCCCCTTTCATCCCTCATCCATTTTTTTCATCACCCATCCGCACCACAAGCCTGCCGTCCTTGGCTGGCGACAATCCTATCACCAGCGGATATAAGCAAGAATAAGAAGCAAGAATCGCAACAGCGCGAGCCATTCTTCATTCTTGATTCTTCATTCTTCATTTCAGAAGAGCCCCCGTGTCCGCCGCGTTACCGGCGGATATAAGTTAGAAGCCGCGGATATAAGAGCCTTCACTCCTCATCTGTTAATTTTCCTTTCATTTGTTAATTGCCAGATTTTTTCCACCATCTCCACAGCCCCTTTTTTGCTTTCCTCCAGTCATTTCTTCGCATAAAAATGGAGAAAACATGACATCAAAAGACAATAGCTATGCTTTCGCAATGCAATAACTATGCTTTTACCATGCAATATCTATGCTTTTACATCCTAAAAGCATAGTTATTACATCGTTAAATCAATGCCTTTCCGACCAAAAAGCACCGCTTTTACCGTCTTTTTATTAAGCCTTTTTAACACCGTCTTTTCAACCTGCTGACTATCAATCACTTCCAAAATCGGCGAGAATCGCATATTTCCGACCGTAATATTTTTCGTGGAAAATTCATGTTAAAATATTGTCTGATTGCGCAAAGCAACGGATAAAATTTGCACAGTCCATTTTTTTTCTGTACCTTTGCATCTAATTCGAACGCGCACACATACGAATTTCTTAGTAAAGTAACTGAATACCAACATACAAATACATAAACATGCTTACATTAAAACAGATTAGCGAAGAGACTGAACGCGTGATTGCTGGTCTCGAGAAAAAGCACTTCAATGGTGCTAAAGAGGCAATTGACAATGCTCTCGCCATTGACAAGAAACGCCGCGAGGCACAGCAGAAGATGGATAACCTACTCTCCGAGCAGAAGAAGGCTGCCGGTAATATCGGCAAACTGATGAAGGAGGGAAAGAAAGAGGAGGCTGAGGATGCCAAGAAGGCTGTTGCCGCTCTTAAGGAGGAAAGCAAATCCATGCAGGACGCTATGGAGGCTGCTGAAAAGGAGCTCACTGCCCTGCTCTGCACCATCCCTAACATTCCTTACGATGAGGTGCCTGAAGGCGCATCAGCTGAGGACAACCACGTGGTGAAATCTAATCTCAAGGAGTGTACTCCTAATGACACAGTGGGCAACTGGGACGCTAATCCCGTTATCGAGTCTGCAAAACTGCCTCACTGGGAGCTCGCTAAAAAATACGACCTTATCGACTTTGACCTCGGCGTTAAGATTTCCGGCGCCGGCTTCCCTGTATATATCGGCATGGGTGCACGCCTCCAGCGCGCTCTCATCAATTTCTTCCTCGATGAAGCTCGCGCTTCTGGTTACACCGAAATCATGCCTCCTACCGTGGTGAATGCAACCTCTGGATATGGCACTGGCCAGCTTCCTGACAAGGAAGGTCAGATGTATCACTGCGAGGTGGATGACCTCTACCTCATCCCTACTGCTGAGGTTCCGGTGACTAACATCTATCGCGACGTCATCATCGACGAGAAAGACCTCCCTATCAAGAACTGTGCTTACACCCAGTGCTTCCGCCGCGAGGCTGGTTCTTACGGCAAGGACGTGCGTGGTCTCAACCGTCTGCATGAGTTCTCTAAGATTGAATTGGTGCGCATCGACAAGCCGGAGCACTCTAAGGCTTCTCACAAGGAGATGCTCGACCACGTGGAAGGCTTGCTCAAGAAGCTGGAACTGCCTTACCGTATCCTCCTTCTCTGTGGTGGTGACCAGAGCTTCACTTCTGCTATCTGCTACGACTTCGAGGTTTACTCTGAGGCTCAGAAGCGCTGGCTCGAGGTTTCTTCTGTTAGTAATTTCGATACTTACCAGGCTAACCGACTCAAGTGCCGCTTCCGCAACAGCGAGACAAAGAAGACTGAACTTTGCCACACACTCAACGGTTCGGCTCTCGCTCTCCCTCGTATCGTTGCTTCTATCCTCGAAAACTTCCAGACTGAGGAAGGCATACGCATCCCTAAGGCTCTCGTTCCTTATATGGGTTGCGACATGATAAAATAAAAGCAATATACGAGGAGTTTACTACAAGTCGTATTAACCAACATCATAATTTCTACAACCATGTACAAAATAGTATCCAAGAAGCAGTTCTCACAGAAAGTGTTCTGCATGGAAATCGAGGCTCCACTGATTGCTAAGAGCCGAAAACCGGGCAACTTCGTCATCGTGCGCGTCGATAAGCACAGCGAACGTATGCCTCTCACCATCGCTGATGCTAACATTCAGCAGGGCACTATCACTCTCGTCATACAGGAAGTGGGACTCTCTTCCAAGAAACTCTGCTCCCTGAATGCCGGTGAGTATATTGCAGACATCGTGGGCCCTCTCGGTAATCCTACCCACATCGAAAACTTCGGCACTGTAATCTGCGCATGTGGTGGACTCGGTGCTGCGCCTATGCTCCCTATCATCCGCGGTCTGAAGGCTGCTGGAAACCGCGTGCTCTCTGTCATTGCTGGTCGTACTGCCGAACTCGTCATCATGGAAGATGAGATTCGAGAGTCTTCTGATGAGGCCATCATCATGACTGACGACGGCTCTAAGGGTGAAAAGGGCGTCGTGACTGTCGGTATTGAGAAATTCTGTCAGCAGGAGCATATCGACAAAGCATTCGCTATCGGACCTCCTATCATGATGAAATTCTCTTGTCTCATGACTCAGAAATACGGCATTTCTACTGACGTTTCTCTCAACACTATCATGGTGGACGGTACTGGAATGTGTGGTGCTTGTCGTCTTACCATCGGCGGCAAGACCAAGTTTGTCTGCATCGACGGCCCTGAGTTTGACGGTGCTCTCGTAGATTGGGATGAGATGTTCAAGCGTATGGGTACTTTCAAGAACGTCGAACAAGAGGAACTCGAGCATTACAAAGAGCATTGCTATGCTGACAATGGCACTGTTCTCAAGGAAGAGACAGACGTAGTAATGGATGAAGACCCTACTAACGACACCATCGAAGTGCTCACCGACCGCAAAGCGCCTTGGCGTGAGGCTCTCCGTAAGTCCATGAAGCCTAAGGAGCGCACTGCTATCGAGCGCGTCGTAATGCCTGAATTGGATCCTGAATACCGCGCTACCACTCGTCTGGAGGAGGTAAACAAGGGTCTCACCAAGGAGATGGCAATGACTGAAGCTAAGCGTTGTCTCGACTGTGCTAATCCTTCTTGCGTTGAGGGTTGCCCGGTTAATATCAATATTCCTTCTTTCATCAAGAATATTGAGCGTGGACAGTTCCTCGCTGCGGCTAAGGTTTTGAAGAACACATCTGCACTGCCTGCTGTCTGCGGACGTGTTTGTCCTCAGGAAAAGCAGTGCGAGAGCAAGTGTATCCACCTCAAGATGAACGAACCTGCTGTCGCTATCGGCTATCTCGAGCGCTTTGCTGCTGACTATGAACGTCAGTCTGGCAACATCTCTCTGCCAGAAATCGCTCCTGCTAATGGCATCAAGATTGCTGTCGTTGGCTCTGGTCCTGCTGGTCTTTCATTCGCTGGCGATATGGTCAAGAAGGGTTATGACGTCTATGTATTTGAGGCTCTGCACGAAATCGGCGGCGTATTGAAGTACGGTATTCCTGAATTCCGTCTCCCTAACGCTATCGTTGACGTGGAAATAGAGAACCTTAGCAAGATGGGCGTACACTTCCAGACCGACGTTATCGTGGGCAAGTCTATCTCCGTGGACGAGCTTGAGGAACAAGGTTTCAAGGGTATCTTCGTCGCTTCTGGCGCTGGTCTCCCTAACTTCATGAATATTCCTGGCGAGAATTTCATCAATATCATGTCTTCTAATGAGTACCTCACTCGCGTGAACCTCATGGATGCTGCCAACCCTAAGACTGATACTCCTATCAATCTCGGCAAAAACGTGCTCGTAGTGGGGGGTGGTAACACTGCTATGGACTCATGCCGAACAGCTAAGCGACTCGGTGCTAACGTCACTTTGGCTTACCGCCGCTCTGACGCTGAGCTTCCTGCTCGTGCTGAAGAGGTCAAACATGCTAAGGAGGAAGGCATCAACTTTATGACTCTCCATAATCCTGTGGAGTATCTCGCTGATGAAAAGGGTGCCGTAAAGCAGGCTATCCTCGCTGTAATGAAGCTCGGTGAGCCTGACGAATCTGGTCGCCGCTCTCCTATCGACACTGGCGAGCGCGTCACAATCGACTGCGATCAGGTGGTTGTAGCTGTCGGTGTTAGTCCTAATCCACTCGTGCCTAAGTCTATCTCTGGACTTGAGCTCGGCAGAAAGAACACTATCGTTGTGGGCGACGATATGCAGTCAAGTCGTAAGTTGCTCTACGCTGGTGGCGACATCGTGCGTGGCGGTGCTACTGTTATCCTCGCTATGGGCGATGGAAGACGTGCGGCTGCCAATATGCACGCTCAGCTCTCTGCTAAGTAATTTTTAGTTTAATCATTTCAACTAATAACAAAAAAGAAGGCGTGAACAAGCCTTTTTGACCTGTCACGTCTTCTTTTCATATTTTCAATAGAATAGATATACCTCTCATATAATGAATGGTCTTTACACTATTCTCCTGCTCCTGCTCAGTAATGTCTTTATGACTCTGGCATGGTATGGACATCTGAAACTCAGCCAAACGGGCATTTCAAACCATTGGCCACTCGTTGCTGTCATTGCTTTCTCTTGGGGCATCGCGTTCTTTGAATACTGTTGTCAGGTACCTGCTAACAGACTCGGCTTCATTGATAATGGCGGACCCTTCAATCTCGTGCAACTTAAAGTGATTCAGGAGGTAATAAGCCTCATTGTTTTTGCTGTTGTAGCACAGGTTCTCTTCACCGGACAATCACTACATTGGAACCATCTCGCTGCATTCCTATGTCTCATAGCCGCAGTATATCTGGTTTTCATGAAATAAAAACCACAACTTCACTAACACATTATTAGATTATAATATGAAAAAAATTGTTCTTTCTGCGTTATTCGCCCTCTCTTTCGTTTCTGTCTTTGCACAGAATGATAGCCTCAAAGTCACTATTTTTGGCGATAGTTACTCCACTTTCGAAGGATGGCTCTCTCCTGCCACTAACGAGACATGGTACTGGAAAGCTGATAGTCCACAGCGTGATAAGAAGAATGATGTATCTCGCGTAGAAGAGACTTGGTGGTATCAGGTAATTGATAAGATGGGTTGGAAACTGGAAAAGAACAACTCTTATAGCGGTTCTACAGTTGGATACTATGGATATAGAAACGAAAACTATCAGCAACGCTCCTTTAATACTCGCGTGAGTGACCTCGGCGAACCAGATGTTATCCTTTCATGTTGCATCACAAACGACTCCTGGACCGGTGAAAAGGTCGGTGAATATAAGTATGCTAACTGGAATGACAACGATATGTGGTACTTTAGACCGGCTATGGCTCGTCTCTGTTCTAACATCAAGCAAAACTATCCTATGGCGCGTATCTATTTCATTCTCAATACTGAACTGAAACCTGAGCACGCTGAGTCTATGAGAGTTATCTGCAAACACTATGGTCTCCCGCTCATCGAACTGAAAGATATCGAGAAGCAACATGGACATCCAAGTATCAAGGGACATAAAGCATTCGCTGAACAAGTGATTGATTTCCTCAAAAAGGATATGAAAATCGACTCTAAGAAAGAAGGTAAGAAGAAATAATTTGCTCCTTTTCTCCTTCTCACATACATATTATCTTCTGTAAGATAAATATAATTCATGGGCTAATGCCCACACCTCGCATATTACAAAACTATATGACAATGAACAGATTATTCCTTTTATCATCAGTAATATTTGCACTTTCCGCTCTTACCTGCACTACTGCTTCTGCTCAAAAGCACAGAAAGCAAGTGAAGAAGGTACAGCCTGTCGTGGTGGAGCCTGCTGAGGAAGAAATCGCTTTTGAAAATCTTCTGCCAGCCACTGCTAAGGTCATGTTCATTGATTCCATCGTAGTCAATGTCGAAGACGTGGCTAAGCACATGCCTCTTTCTCGGTCATGTGGCAATATTGAGGTGACAAAAAAAGACTCGGTGCTCAATTATTCTTTCACTAATGAGTTCGAAAACAGAAGGTATCTCTCTGTTGCAGATGCTAAAGGCATACACAAACTCTATGTGCAGGATAAGTTGGGACGCAACTGGTCCAAACCAGAACTGGTCAAACTGGAGGGTGATTTCAAGGACATCATCTGCCCTTATGTCATGCCTGACGGTGTAACGCTCTCTTTTGCTGCGCTCAAGGGAGACGATAACCTTGGCAAACACGATATTTTCTACACCGTTTTCGACTCTGACAACAATTCTTTCTATCGTCCGCAAAGCCTCGGTCTGCCTTTCAATTCGTCCGAGGAAGACTACTATTACGTCATCGACGACTTCTCTAACATAGGCTATCTCGCTACAAGCAGAAAACAAAAGGCTGGAAAGACTTGCATTTATGTCTTCATTCCTACTGAAACGAGAGAGACATACGAGCAGATTGGTATGGAGGACGGTAAGCTCGAACGTCTTGCTCGCATACATTCCATCGCTGAAACACAGGTTGACAAGAATGCTCTTGCAGAAGCGTTGAGCAATTATAACAAGCTGCGTTCTTCCTCAAGCATCTCTAATAGCAACAATCAGAAGATATATTTCGTCATCAATGGCTCTACTGTTTACACGAAATTGTCACAGTTTAAGAGTGCCACTAACAAAGCCAAATTCGCTGAATTGACAGCAAGAAAGGCAAAAGTGACGCAACAAGAGCGTCTTCTCACCGACCTCAGAGCCCAATATCACAAAGGCGACACATCCGTGGCGAACAACATCCTCAATCTCGAATCCCGCCTGCAAGAGGAAAGAAAGGCCATTAAGGAAGCGGAAAAGCAAATCCGCAACGCAGAAATAATGAAGAAATAACAGAGTAATCGCCACCGTGTCGGGCGCGTTACCGCCCGATATTCTTCAATTCCCAGCCCCAAAAAGGCAAGTAGCCGCC
>OQVQ01000250.1_pt1 | contig 26275 bp, 28 predicted proteins | sample 1691491 | NCBI WGS metagenome assembly OQVQ01 (sample SAMN03418252, study PRJEB22391) | human gut metagenome | biome: human-gut; feature: organic feature; material: feces | host: Homo sapiens | place: Tanzania | collected 2013-01
TATATTTCAGATACTAATGATAGTCAATTAATTGAACTTGTAGGGTATATAAATGCTATGCAATCACATTATGAGACTATAACAACAGCAGATGGAAATGTAACTCAAATTCCTGTAAGAACTGATTTATATGGCTTTAATAATCAAGGATATGATGATTTGATGATTAAAGCATTCCTTATGTATTTTAATAGATTTGATAGTACAAAATATCTTATTGATTTTCTTTATAATATAAGTCAAAAGATAATTAAACTTCAATCTGATAAAGATGCTTTTTGGAATGATAAAGAGTTAGAACTTATTAGAAATTATAGACTTCCTTATGGTACTGTTGATTTACAACAAGTTTACGGTCTTCATGCAGCAACAGTTATAACAGATAAAGATACTGGAGAAAGAAATAAATTTGGTAAATCTCTTAAACAAACTTCGATAAATCTTAAATGGCATGAACTTCTTGATTTTACATTACCACCTATAGATGAAGAAGAATATAATTTATATTGGAGTAAACAAGATAATTATAGAGGTTTAACTCTTGATGAACTTAACAAACTTATTACAAATGATTTTAATAGATATGTTCTTCCTAAATATGTAGAGCCTATGCTTTATTATAATAAGAATGATGTATTTATTTGTAATGAGATGGTTCGTCAAAAGCCAGATGAAGTAAAACTCAGATATAGTATTTCTCATGCTTTTGGAGTAAATGTGCTTTGTAGTGCTAGAGCAAATATTGCAGATAAACTTACTGTAAAGTTTTATTCTGATATGAGTGGTTTAAGTCCTAAACAGTTTATAAAAGGTAGAACTGAAAGGACTAAACTTAGTTTTAAAAAAATTATATTTCCTCATATTCAATTTAAGACTCCAGAGTTACAACAAATGCTTGCTGAAATGATGCAAGTTAGTATTACAAGAACTAATAAAGATGCTTTCTCTAAAGAAATAACTTTTTATGGTACTACTTATACGTTAGCTACTGGTGGAATACATAGTCAAGATCCACCTCGTATATGTCGTTCTGATGATAAATTTGTTTATCTTCATCATGATTATACCAGCTACTATCCTAGTATTATGATTAGTTATAACATTGCACCAAAACATCTTGATAAAACTACTTTTGTTCGTATGGTATCTTATCTAAAAGAAACGCGAGTAAAATGTAAACATACAAAAGATGAAGATGGTCATGTTATGGAAGGAGTACCTAATAAAATAGGTGCTGAAGCTCTTAAGATTGTAATTAACTCTATATATGGTAAACTGGGTAAATTAGTTCATTGCTCAGTATAAACGCTTCTAATTGCTGGAAACTCGTGAAGATAATAGTGCTACAACATAAGATGAAAATCTAAGTGTGAATGCTTGAAAAACTGTTATTATATGACAATCAGCAGCTAAGACTCTAAAATGTTATTTTTAATAGTATTATGAGTAAAGTTCATCGACTAGTTTTTGACGTACTTTAGCATTAAAAATGTTATGGGAAACGGAGCGGATTGAATTATTTTTAGTAAATTTGTGGTGTTATAACTTTAAATATTATGATTATGTTAAACCTTAAAATTGAAAAAGTTTATACTTCTGATAAGTACAAGTGTAAACATAAAGTAAAACGTAATGGTGATAGTCAAAAAAGATTTGGACATCGCAAAGTTACCACGTCTTCTAATAAATTTAAAGATACACCTATAAAATACGGGTATCATTTAGAAGATTATAATCGTCATGTTGTTTATGAACATTATTATGATGATGAACTTCTTCCATTTTATGTAGGAGAAGGCACTTTACAACGTGCTTTTGTTCTTAAAGGAAATAGGAGAACTAAATATTATAATGGTAAAGCTAAAGATGTTAATCTTATTCATGTTAAGATTGTTGCTATTGATGTTTCTGTTGAAGAAGCTTTAAAATTAGAAACAAAATTAATAGATAAGTATAAAAGAATGTCTGATGGTGGTTCTTTAATAAACAAAGATTATAAACGTGGTGGTGGTTTAAGAACTTGTCTTGAAAAACCTGTATATCAATTTACAATATGGGGAGAATTTATAGCAGAATATTGTTCTGCTGCTGAAGCTTCTCGTGTATTAGGTATTAATATGGCTAATATTTGTAGTTGTTGTAAAGGTACTAAAGGACATAATACTTGTGGTGGTTATAAATTTAGATATTGTCGTGAATTTGAATCTATAATCACACCACCTACTCTTAAAATTTAATCAAGATATAGTCAGGCTAATATTGAAAGATATTAGATTAAGAGTGAATTATTTTTTCTTTATGATAGATTTGCTCAAATGCAAGTTACTATAAATGGTCAGTTAATGACAATGACTCTAATAGAAGAACTTGAACTTAATGGTATTCATGTTATAAGTGCAAATACTGATGGTATAGTAATAAAACTTCCACGTGATAAATTTAGCGTATATAAAGATATTACTGATCGTTGGAATAGTACTAATAGAATGGGTGCTGATTATGAAGAATATAAAATGATTGCTAGTAGAGATATTAATAATTACGTAGATATTCAAGTAGATGGTAAAGTAGAATATAAAGGAGCTTTAGATCCTAAACAATATCTTAAAGAATTGAAAAAAGGATATGATGCTCCTGTTGTAGCTATTGCTGTTTTTGAATATCTTGTAAATAATGTTCCTGTAATGACTACTCTTAGAAATCATAAAGACATTCTTGATTTTTGTAAAACACAAAATGTAGGTAGACAATTTGAAGTTGTATATGATATTTGTGAAAAAGGTAAAATAATTCATATTCATAGTCAACGTCATGTACGATTTTATGTATCTACAAAAGGTGTTATTATACAAAAAGAAAATAAAGTTAGTGGTGCTAAAAGTAAATTAGCTGGTGGAAATTCAGTTTGTATTCTTAATTCTCTTGATGATTTGCCAATAGAAGAACGTAACATAAATTATAGTTATTATTATAATGAATGTTATAAAATTATTGACCCTATTATGTTAGGAATTTCTCCTACACGAAAAGGTGATAGACATAATGGTATTCTAAGTGGCAAAGCTGCTATTAAAAAATTTACTCATCAATATAATTCTTTATTTGATGATGATAACTTTGAATAAAATGATAATTAAAAATAAATGACAAATCCTGGTGAAATATTTGAAAATGCTATCAATCATTGGAGAGATGAAAAAGGTATTGGCACTGCTATTATACCTTCTCCTCTTAATGATAAATTGATGGTACTAGGAGTTCTTCAGCGTATATATGCTCGTTCTCCTACTGTAAATTCTGTTATAATTACTAATTCTTTTAGTGAAAGACAAAGTATTACAGAGTTTTTAACTCAACAAGAAGATGTAGAAGAAAATAATGAAGAATTTAAGAATCTTATAACTTCTGGTAAAATTAAAGTTTTTACTGATAAATTTATTAAAAGTTGTAAAGTTCAAACTTATCCTTTTTTATGTATTTGGTACAGACCTGATGGTGCTTGTGAAGAAATATTAGATTATGTTAGTAAATGCAAGTTTAAACTTGTTGTTTTAAATAAGTTTTTATCTAACTATGATGATGTTCTCAAATTATATCAAGTAGCTCCTCTTCTCAAAGATTTCCAACAAGCAGAAATAGAAGCTATTCGATTGAGCACCCCCGTAGAAGAAATACAAATAGGTGTAGATATTCCTACTGATAGTAACGTATATGAACTTTTAAAATATTATGATGAGTATATTGCTACAAGTCTAAATATATTTGGAAGTTTTGATATTATGCAACAAGCTAATGTAGGAAATCAACAATTAAATATATCTTCTACTCAAATATGTTATCAAATAGCACAAGAAAATGGTTGGAACGAACATCTTGATATGAATATTGAGTTTAATCTTGAAATTGATAGACTTTACAATCCTAATAATCTTAAAGAACGAGTATCAAAAACTTATGAGATAATTAGAGAACGTAGTAAACTTCTATCTGATTTTGAAGGAAAACTTGATATTATTCTCAATATAGTTCGTGAAAACAAAGATAAGAAAATTCTTATTATCAATAAACGTGGTGATTTTGCAAGTAAAGTTACAGATTTTCTTAATGATTTATCTGATACTATTATTTGTGGAAATTATCATGATAAAGTTGATAATATTCCTGCTGTTACTTTTACAGGACAACCTGTATATTATAAAAGTGGAGCAAGAAAAGGTGAGCGTAAAATGATGGGTGTTAAAGCACAAAAAACACTTAATGTAGAAAGATTTAATAATGATTTTATTCATGTTCTTTCTACTAATAACTCACCAGATAAAGATTTGGCTATAGATGTTGATGTTGTGATTATAACGTCTCCAATGTGTGAAGATATTAAAGCTTATATGTATAGACTATCTAAAATATATTTTAGGTCTAAACTTATAAAATTATACTCTTTATATTGTCTGAATACAAGCGAACAAAAGATGATAGAGAAAAAAGCACTATCCGATAACCATAATGTTAAAAATTCTATTGCTGATGAAAATTATTCTGCTTTTATTGTTGATGATTAAAAATAATTTTGTATATTTGTATCGTTAAACAAAAAGAGTCCTTTGACATAATGAATAAGCAAGAAGAACCAAGTAATGGTGTTAGTAGTCGTGCATTGGCTACAAGACATAATGAACAAGGTACTGGACTTACTGTTATAAATCTTCTTGATGAAAAGCAACTTGCTTCTGCTGAGTTGTTTTTAAAGAAGTTTATGAGTAGTGAGAAAGGAGGTATTAAGAGTATTGCTGATGGACTTTCTATTCTAGCTCGTGCTCAAGATTTGCAACTTCCTTTTACAACGTGTATTGAACATATTCACGTTATCAACGGTAAAACAGGTATTGATGTTCATATCATTAAGTCGTTATTATCGAGGGCAGGAATAGTTTGGAAATGCACTAAAGATTATGTTCCTCAGTATCAATATACTGACGGTAATACGATTTATCTTGAAACACAACTTCCTCAATATTGTGTTAAATGTCGTACACCAAAAGAAGCTATTGAGGTTACAAAAGATGAAATAGTAGGTGTTTATCCTGTGCATTGGTACGCAGATTTAAAAGGAAATATATACAATGAATTTGAGGTTAGTGACAAATGTGTTAAAGCTGTTAATAGACAACACGCACTAAAGATTGCAAGTGAAGGTAAGTTTCCTATTCTTCGTATTCCAGCTCAACCTGTAGATTTTGTTACTGAATATGAGTTTACAAGAAGATATATGATAAATGGTAAAGAAGTTGTTACAACTGCTACTAGTCATTTTTCTTTTAGTGAAGCTCAAACAGCAGACCTATTTAAAAAAGATACTTATATTAAATTCGCTCGTATAATGATTGGTCATAGAGCATTTGTTTTTGGTGCTCGTGATATAGCAAATGATATACTTATGGGATGTATGGAAACTACAGAACTTAAGCTTATAGCAGATGCTCCAATCGAAGATACTGAATTTATAGAAATATCTGATTAAACTCTAATTCTTAAAAGAGAAGTAATTCAACTCTTTTATAGTACTAAATTTAGAATTAAAACAAAGAATAAAAGTAGTTACACTACCTATATTAAATAAACATTTTTATAAACAATTAAAATTAAAAGTAAAATGAAAACATTTGGTAAATTCAATTTTGGTGTTCAAGCAGTTCAGGCAGGTCAGAAGTCTTCAACAGTTAATGCAGAGCCTATTCTTATTGCTAATTCTACTCCTGGTAAGTTTATTATTACTGCTCCTGTAAGTAAAGCTCTTAATATTGCTGTTGGTGAGAATATAATGTTCCTTAACAATATTGCTGGTGTTGAGGCTGCTGTACAATCTCGTAATGAAGATGTTGTAGCATTTGCTGCTGAACAGGGTATTGATATTAACACTCGTGATGGCGAGGATGCTCTTATTGCTGCTCTTACTCAGTGGTTTATTGCTAAAGGTGTTCTTCAGTATGATAGCAAGGGTAATCCTGTAATGGCTACTGAGCGTTATACTAAGGATGATAAAGCTAAGTATCTTGCTGAACATAAGATGGAGCTTGTTGATGCTAATCGTGAAGCTCTTGTTGCTCAGTATGGAGAAATGTCTGATGAGGAACTTGCTGATAAGCTTACTGTTGATATGATTGAGTCTCCTAAGTTCCACGCTGCAAGTGGTTCTAAGACTGCTACTACTGCTTCTGCTACAGGTGTAGGATGTCAGCTTATCTTTACTGATAGTTCAATTTGGACTACTCTTAAGAGTGATCTTGGAGATGATGCTTCTAAGAAGAATCGTGTTTACAATGTAGTTCTTGATGAAGCTCAGACTACTCAGTTTAACAATGGTAAGGAGAATGTTGATATTACTATTCTTCCTATTGTTTTCAAGGAAGATGTTGATCCTATTGTTCGTAACAAGAAGGCAGAGTAATCCTTGCTTAGTCATCATGTAAAATAAAATGTTAAACATAGTGACGATGAATAATGTTAACTTATTACTCATCGTCACTTTATTTATATTATAAATCTTTTAAAATTTAATTAAATTATGTCAGCTGATAAAACAAATGTTGCAGCAGGAAGTGCACAGCCTACTGTAAAAAAAGCTCGTCGTGGTGTTAATAACGAAACTAAGGCTGTTGCTCAACTACGTTTTCATGAGAAAGATGCTTCTACTCAAAACGGTCTATTTATCGGACATCTTGAAAGTTGTTCTGTAGATTGGTCTATTAATGCAGAAGGTAAACAGTTTACAGGTGAAAAAGTTCCTCGTGTAACTCTTCATTTTGCTAGTAATCATACTAATACTTCTGAACAGCGTCATGTATATTATACTTTGAATTGCATTGAATCAAATGTTAATACAATTCCTGATGGAAGTGAAGATTGGAAAGTAAATAACATCTTTAATTGGATGAAACACATTCTTGATGTTTATTATCTTAAAGGTCGCGAAATGACTGCTGAAGAAGAAGATGCACTGTCTCTTCCTTTTGAAGATTATGATGATGAAGGTAATTATGTAGCTGTTGAAACTACTGATGTTATCAAAGGCTATGCTTTTATCTTTAATAATTTTGTTGCTATGATGAATGGAAGTTTTCGTCTTGCAGATGGAGAAACTCCTAAGCCTTGTTACAAGACTGCTGATGGTAAGTTTATTCCTGCTTGGCTTAAACTTCTTCGTCATAAGAAAATAAAGGGAGAATGGAAGAATGTTGCACAAAATGGTGAACTTGGTTTTGATAGCTTTATTGGTAACGGAGTAGTAGAACTTATTCGTAAAGATATGCCACCTGCTGTTCTTCGTCTTGATTTAGCTAAAGAATCAATTACTCCTAAAGAAACTAAAAAGACTCCTACTATCGGTGCTCCAAATAATGCTATGACCGGAATAGGAGGTGTAGTTCCTACAGCTCCTATGAATATGGGAAATGCAGATACTGGTGCTTACGCTGCTGCTGCTGGAGATATGCCTTTCTAAGTAGTAATTCTTTTGTTAATGGTTGAATAGTTATTAATCGAGGGAATAGCGTCAGAAATGAGGCTGTTCCCTTTTTTTTTTAACATAGGAGAATGATTCGTAATATAAATACTGCAAAACTTACTAAAACATATATTGAGGAAAAAATATCTCAAGAACTTATTGTTAGTAAATATCTTGATATTCCAATAGAAGTCGTTAAACATTGTATTGATAATAATACTTTGATAACTTCTGTGTTTAGAGATGATGATAACAATGGTAGTATGGGTATTCAATATAATGCTAAAGGCCGACTTAAAGTACGGGACTTTGGAGGTTTTGGCTTTTTCGGTGATGTTTATGATGTAGTTGGTTATGTATTATCTCTTATATGTAAAAGAAAAATCGAACCTAATAATAAACAAGATTTTTATTTTATATTGAAACATATAGCTAATACTTTTAGTAATATAATTGATGGAAAAGAAGTCGATGAAAATATTACTTATGAAATAAAAGATGCTATATCTGTAGGTAAGCAACGTAGACCTATAATAGAGATTGTTCCTCGTAGTTGGAATAAATCTGATAAAGACTATTGGGGGAAACTTGGAGTTTCTCTTAGTTATCTTAATACACATTTTGTAATTCCTGTAGATCAATATTATATTGATAGAGGTGTTAATACAGAACCAAAATATTATTATAAACAAAAAGATCCATGTTATGCTTATATGTTTGGTCAAAATAGACAAGGAATACATTTTATTAAACTGTATTTTCCTAATCGTAATAGAGCTACTGAATTAAAATTTATAACTAATTGTAATGTTCTTGAAGGTTTACTTAATCTTGAACTTAATAATTATGATTTTATTCTTATTACAAAAAGTAGCAAAGACAGACTTAGTATAGGTGGACATTTAGATACGATACCTTTCTACGGGGGAGCTAATGCTAAACTAAATATTGGTATTATAAATCTTCCTAGTGAAAATTATCATCTTACTGAAAAAGAATATTCTTGGCTTACAAATAAACTTGCACCAAATGGTAAAATTATAAGTCTATTAGATTTTGATTATACTGGTAGATGTGGTGCTAATTATTTGTATGAAACTTATAACATACCATATATGTTTATAACTCGTGGTGAATTTGGTCTTCCTAATTATCATTGTAAAGATTTTACAGATTTGCATGATATATATACAATTAAAGAAATAAATCAATTTATTAACGAAACTATAAAATATGTCACACTCAGATTTAAATGTGGTTATGAAACCACTTCCGACTTGTCAGAATTACCGTATTTTATGTAGTAACATAACTTGTGGTATTGTCAGAAGAACAGTTATGATTCCTATTAGTGAACAAGAAGAAAAAACTATAGATAATATAGGAGATTCTATTCTTAAATTTCAACGTGGTAATAAATCTTTTTCTATAAAAATGAAAGATATTTATTGTTATGGAGAAGTTGATTTTACTAATGAAGAAGATCTTGATCAAATTGATTCTTTTAATTTCCTTGATTATCTTGGTGGTATTGGTATTCATATTTGGTCTCATTATGATTATAAAACTCATAGTTGTAAAACTTTTAATAAACAAATTTTATGGACTGAAACTTGGAGTCCAGCTATAGTTGCACAAATAGCTCATGGATGCCTTGGAAAGCCTCAACGTATATTACTTTTTAACGAATATATAAGAAAATGAAAACATTATATAAAAGAAATGCTCAAGGTAAACCTCTATTTTGGAGTATTTGGGTTGATGATACTTCTATTAACTCTAAAATTATTAATGTCAAATATGGTCTTGTTGGTAAAGATGGTAGATTTGAACAAATTACAACTACTAGAAAAGTACAAGATGAAATTGAATCTTTAATAAAAGCTAAACGTAAAGAAGGATATAAAGAGTTAGTAGATTTATACGATAATGCTCATATAGCAGAACAAGATGTTTCTAAAATAGATTTAGTTTATTATCTTAATACATATCTTCCTAAGTTTAACACACATGATAATGGTGCTTTTATACCAATGTTATGTAAAACACTCGAAGATAATAGACCTTTTGAAAGAGGTAATTATTTTGGACAATGGAAGATTAACGGTGAAAGATGTATTATTACTGCTGGTAAAACTACTGGTTTATTTGAAGAAATAAAACTTCATTATCGTAGTAGAGAAGGAATTGATTGGACAAATAAACTTAGTTATTTAGACGATTTTCTTCTTCCTTGTATTCCTGAAGAAATTATAGATATGATGCTTGAAGAAGGAGTAGGACTTGATGGAGAATTATATCTTCCAGGTTATGGAATTAATGAAATTAATTCTTTTATTAAAAATACTGAACTTCCTCAACATTATAAACTACAATTTTGGATGTATGATTTATGTATAGAAAATATGTCTGCTTATAATAGACAAATAATTCTTACTGAAAATTTTAAAAAATATATTCCATTAAATCTTAAAACAAAAGAAGATCATTTAAATAATAGAAATAATTTAATTCTTCTCCCAAATGAAGATACAATTGATATTTCTAATGCTATAAAACAAAGAGATTATTATATTTCTCTTGGATTTGAAGGTTTAGTTATTCGTGAAAAATCTGCTGAATATCAATTTGGTGGTAGACGTAATAATAGTATGCTTAAATTTAAAAAGAAAGAAGATGGATTGTTTGAAATTATAGATATTATTCCAGAAGGACATAAACGTACTAATCTTGGAAAATTTGTTCTAAAGAATGATATTAACGATGAATTGTTTGAATGTAGTTATAACGCAACTCATGAAAAACAAGAAGAAATTCTTGTTAATAAAAACAATTATATAGGTAAAAATGCGTTAGTTGAATATCGAGAAAGAAGTGGTATTAAACAATGTCCTTTTCATGCTCGTGTAATTAGTATTAAATAAAATGCTAAACATAAATTTAAATTTTTCTTTAAAAAATTATAAAACTGATGAATCTTAATGCTTATGATAGTATAATAGAAAAACTTGATAAAAACAAGACTTGGATTGATATTCGTAAAAAAACTATTCTAAGTAGAGAAATGAAGTATAGAAAATATACTTGTATTCTTAAACGTTATGACTCTAAAACTAATCTTAATTCACATTTTATTGCATTACTTGATAATCCTCCTGAAAATAGATTATATAAATCTACTGTACAAGATGATTATGGTAGAATTAAAATAAATATTTCTAGTATATGGAATGAAACATATTTGTTTAATCTTAAAAGTGATTGTAATATTTTGTGTACTTTGATAGAAAGTGGAGATGACGGTGATATTTATTCTATTGATGTTTAACATGTGATAGTTCTTAGTAGTCTTATTGACTCTAAGAACTATTTTTATTAGCTCCCCCGTAGAATGGTACGTAAAAGAGAACCTATTAGTGAAGAAAGACAAAAAGAAGTTAGAGAATTAGAAGAACTTACTGATGCTTTTCTTTGTATAGCTGTTATTTCTAAAGATTTAGTAGATGAACTACTTGAACGACATAAAGAAAAAGAAGTTCGTATTGAACCTATGGAAAAATTAGCTTGGAAGAAAATAAGAGATGGTGCTTCTACTCTTAACGTTATCGCTCGTAGTAGTGGAAAAGAAAATTATAGTAAGTTTAGAAATATGGTTACTATAGTTAAATTTCTAATGTTAGAACTTATCGCTCATTGTAGTGATGATAATATTAAACTTTGGCAATTTCATAATCTTCTTAAAAGTTATAAAGTTGTTTATCCATCTCTTGTTCAAACTATTGATAAAGAGATGGAAGCGTTTGCGAGTATTTTCAGACAGACAAACGATGAGCCATAAAGCTCAGAATGCCGCCAATTTTGGCTTCTGTTGGCTTTATATGCCTTAGCTGGTGACTTGATAAGGCAAGAAAATATCCTCTCTTAAATGGCCAAAAAATAAATATAATAAAATTTGGTGTTATTGAAAATAATTAGTAATTTTATAAACAAATTAAACAAAATGTTATTATGGTAGATGCTGAATCTAAAATTAAAACAAATGTTAAATCTAAACGTATAAGACACGCTTATCCACGAAGAGAATTATATCATCGTTGGATACATAGTCCAGAATATGTTTATGTTAATAATAGTCGTCAAATATCAGGTAAAGGAAATTATCTTCGTATTGGTGATATAGGAAAAGATAAATCTACACTTTGTATAGAAAGAGATGTTGATGTAAATTATAGTACTTTTGCTGTTATTGATAGAACTACTAGTCGTATTCTTATATCAGATAAATATCTAATTTTTGCTTTAGAACTGTTACGTGCTCTTCCTAATGAATATGAAGTATTCAGATGTCACGGTGCTATTCCTTGTCATGATATTTTATCTGAAAAGCATACTGAACTTCTTTGTAAAATTCATCTTGAATATCTTATAAAAAAGATTTCTGGTTATTTATATCCTTATTATGCTGCTCTTAAAGGTAGAAACGTACTTCATTGCGATATAGATACAGAGATGGATAAAAATAAAGAAACTCTAAAATTATGTAATCTTATTTATAGGACTGATAATATTCTAGCTTTTGTTAAAAAATATAAAATTAAACAATATGATTGGTATAATAAAACATTAGATCCTAATTATGAACTTAATAGTTATTATTCAAACCCTCGTTATATTGTTAGAATTAAGCTTCCTACAGTTAAACAAATTGTTACTGGTACTATATTTAATAAAAGTCAAATAGAATTATTTAAGAAAAAACGTTTTTATACTAAATACTGTTATGGTAGAGGTATTAGTTTTAAAAATGTTAATAAATATTGGAATAAAACCGTAGCTCCTTTAAATACAAATTCTACAAATGATAATAGCTCTTATGATTTAACTTATAATCAAGTTAAGCAGTTTTTTCAAGTTAATAAAGTTTATTGGAATGATGATTTCTATAATAATAATTTAATTACTTGGAATAATTATATTATTCTTGCTAATCAAAAAGAAAATGAGAAAAATAATGAATATATTAAAGAAAATATAGAAAAGTCTAAACAAAACGAACTTAAAGCTCGTGAAGAATTAAAGAAATATATAGGTACTGATTATCTTAAACATTGGAGAGATAATAAAGGTCTTAATGTACATAAATATGTTGAATATGAAAAATTTATAAAATCTAAGTATAAAAGTGGTCGTGGTTCTTGGAATACAGTAAAACTTTATTTAAACTATCGCAATGCGTTTGCTAATATTCAACTTAAACTTCATAATGACACTATTATAACATCAAATGATGCTAGTGTTCCTATAAATGAAGCTGTAAGATGTTATAAAATACTTCAAGTTTGTAAAGAAAAATACAATAAAGAAGGTAAAAAGACATTTTCATTTGTTGAACAAAATATACATATTGGTATATATAAACTTATAGAAATATCTTATACACGTAAATATGATGATAACTGTTGTATTTTACCTATTACAACTTGGCTTATAAGAATAGGTTGTCATAGAATCTGGCTTGATGATTTTGAAAACTTTGTTCATTATTATAATCTTGAAGATACATTTGGTATTAAACAAGATATTGAAAATAACCGATTAAATTAAAAATCAAATGAAAGAAATTAAAGATGAATTGTATGCTGAGTTAAAACAACTTGGCATTATTAACGAAGGAACTGATGTTCGTAGTTATAATGTAGGAATATCAGATTACAGTAAACATACTATTCAACCTTGGAGTATTTGGATTGATTATAATCTTAATCCTTTTGATGCTGATATTGTTAAACGAGTACTCAGAAAAAAAGAAAATACTCCTCGTAAAGAAGATTATGAAAAGATTATTCATATTTGTAGAGAATGTATTCGTCAAATTGAAAATCGTAATCTTAGTATAACTAATAATATTAATTTTGAAGACGAAAAATAATTATGCAAATTGTAGAATCTAAAGTTACACCTTGGTTACAGACTAATTCTGTAAATCATATTGCTCGTTGTGCTAGAGTGTGTTATGCTTCTAATAAAACAACTAACGATCAAGCAATGTGTGATGCTCTTTGGAAAAATAAACATCGTAGTATGTTTCGTCATGCTGGAGTTTATTATATAATTCCTGAGAAAATACAAATTTCTGAAAAAGCTTATATTGGCACAGTTGTTCGTCTTGTATTTAGTGATTGTTATGTTTCTACTAATGAACAATGTGCTAAAGAATATTGGGATGAAAGATATAGTAAATATCGTATTAATACATCTGAAGCTTTTAAAGATCTTGTATTTTTATCTAATGGTATGCTTCGTATTACCTTATGTATAGAAACAGGCATTGATATAACTCGTGAATATAATCGTAAGTCACCTAATAACATTGCTGAACAAAGTACTCGTTATGTTGATTTCAACAAAAAAGTAGGTATTCGTTTTAAGAAATGTCATTGGATGGAAGGTATTAATCTTTATAAAAAATGTCTTACTAAAATTATGTGTAAAACTGCGGAATGGTTTTATAAACTTTCTCGTAGTAAATATGGACTTAATCTTCCACCTCAAGATGCAAGATGGATTCTACCATTAGACACAATGAGTAAAGTTGTATATACTTATACTATTAAAGAATGGGAAGAAATTCTTAATATGCGTGAATTTGATTATACAGGTAAAGCACATCCTGATGCTAAAGCTGTAGCTTGTCAAATTCATAAACAACTTGATAAACTTGGATATATTATACATAATTATAATTATGTAGTACATAAAACATGTAGTAAAAATACTATTTATCCAGACGTTAAATGTGAATATAGAAGTAATTTTGTTTAAAGATTCTGATTGTGGTAATTGTAAATTAGTACAAGATGAATTTTTTTAATAATCCACCTGTGTGTGATATTAAAATTTGTCATGTTAAACATGAAAATAGTGTTAAAATAAGTAAACAGTATAACATAAATAGTTTTCCTACTGTTATTCTTATAGATTTAGATACTAATAAAGAAGTATGTAGATTTATCGGATTTATAGATAGTAAAACTATTGATAATAAAATTAAAGAATATGAAGCAAAATCTTTGGTGTAAATTTTTCAAATTACACAAGTATGAAATAATTAAAGAAGAAAATAAACTTGACCCAAAAGGTAATATTATTGGAAAAATATTTATATCTCGTTGTACTAATTGTGGTAAAATAAATCATAAAACAATTTATACAGAACAATTATATGGAAGCTATGAATGAATATTGTTATGTAATGGATTATTCTGATGGTACTATTTGTGAAATTAAAATAGTACCTGAAGATAATGATGAGAATGGTGAAATAGATGTAGACAACCTATTTGCAAAATACGGTCTTAAAACTAGTAATTGTAGTTGGATGCTTACTACATCTAAAATTGAAAATATAATTGAATTAAATTAAAAAAAAATATTATGATTATAACGCTTATTATTTGTATTACAATTATTATAATTGTTGCTACATTAGCTGTACTTTATTATCTCAATACTAAAACTACTAAAGAAATTGAGGAATTTAACAATGATATTTTTAATGCTTTAAACCATATATCTTTTTATTCTGACAATATTAAATCAGAAGATATATTTGGTGAAAATAAGATATATGTTGATGCTATTAAAGATATATGTAATATGTACGTTAATGATGCAGAAGAAGAAGAGTGAAGCACAAAAGAAAGCTAATGCTCGTAATCAACTTTTTCGTCAAATTCATGGTTATAGCTTAACTTCTTTTGTTAATAAGGCTAGAGAAGTTAATGCTATAACTTCTACAGAAGATGCTATTTTAATTGTTATAGAATATAATATCAAATATCTTAAAGAAAGACAATTTGATAATTCTAAAAAATTAAATATGAATCCTCGTCGTAGATGTTTTTGTAATGGAATTGCTAAATGGGCTTGTGTTGACAAAACAGGGAATAAACGTCTTCTATGTAATAAACATAAAAAACAATGGGAAGAAGATGAATCTCTTGTTAGTTTTAAACATATAAATCCGTATGTATAAATGAAACTTAAATTTCATTGTATGAATTGGTGGGGTAATGCTATTTATGAAACTAAAAGTGGTACTCCTATTGTTAAATTGGACGATGGTTACTATACTTTATCAGATTCTTCTGATATTGATAGTGACCCTTGTTCTAAAATTAAAAGTGATAAAATAATAATTGTAGAAAAATTTAGTTAAATAAATATTATGACTAGTATTAGAAATATAAGTAGATATAAATATAAAAAACATCTTATAAATAAGAAAGTTCTTAATCAGATAATTAAAAGTAGTTCTTTATGTAAACATGCTATAAAAGAACTAAAACTTGCTGGATATAAAAAGAATGAAAATAATCCTATTGGTTGGATGTATAATCAAGTTCTAGAATCTTTAGCTGTATTTAGTTCTCATGAAAATAGTGGTTCTAGTGTTCCTTTTGAAATAAATCTTGTTAAGAAACTATCAAGTTTTGATATTATATCTCCACTTAAATTTGATGATAACGAATGGAACTTATGTTATACTAATATTTATCAGAATATTCGTAAATCATCTATATTTAAAAAAGATGGCAAAATACATGATATTTATGCTTTTAGTAATAATGTTATAAGACGATATAGTTATAATACCAAAGAATGGAATGAAGTAAAACCTACAAAATGGAATGGTATTTTATATGAACATAAAAATGGTATTTTTACAGGAAGATGTTTTAGCACTTGTTATATTAAATACGATCCTTCTAAAGGATATATTCCTAAAAACACTATCAATATAACTTGTTCAGAAATAGAATTTGCTAAAGATGATTATATTATGGCAGTAGATGCTAGTAATATATCTTTAAAGATTCTTAATAATAAATATGACATAAAATGGGAAAAGGTACCTGCTATTAAAGGTGTTCGTCTTGAAGATTATACTTCTGATATTAACAAACTTGTAATTAAAGATTTAAATAAAAATAAATAAACTATTATGGCAAATATTTATAATATTCAGCAATATCTATTTTCTATATTTGATGAACTTGAAGAAAATGGAGGGGAACTTACTCCTGAACTTGAAGAACAACTAAATATTACTCAAGAACAATTTAAGGACAAAATTAAAGATTATTCTAACATTGTTAAAACATTAGAAAATGATATTACTGCTATAAAAGAAGAAAAAACTCGTCTTAGTGATCTTCAGAAGTCTAAAGAAAAGAACATAGAACGTCTGAAGAAAATTATGGTAGAAGCTATTGAAAATTTTGGTGATACTACTAAATCTGGTGGAAAATATGTAGATTATGGTACTGGTAAAGTGTCTGTAAGAAACAGTCAAGCCATTGAAGTTGAAGAAGATTCTGTTAATAGATTTGTCAATAGACTTATTACAAGTCTTAAATGGTATAATGAAAACAATCAACTTCATAATGGACTTGTAAATCCAAGTGACCTTATAGCTTTTGCTAATAGTAAAACTCAAGAAGAAGAAAATGACAATGTAGAAGTAGATGCATATGATGCTAAAGATACAGCAAATCTATCTATATCTGTTGATTTAGATATTAATATACCTACTTTAATAACAACAGAAAAAGGTATAAATCTTGCTAAAGCTCTTCTTGATTATAATGCGTTTAGCGTTAAAGCTAAAGCTGATAAAAGAGGTATTAAAGATGAAGCTAAATCTGAGCAACATTATATGCCTGTATTTGCTAAACTTGTTACAAATAAATCAATTTCTATAAAATAATAAACTTTATAATTTTATTTAATATGAGTAGATATACTGTTAACGGTGCTCCTTGGGCAATAGGAAAAAATGTTTCTGATTGCCATAGTTCTGCTGAAGTTATGCACAAAGCAGGTCTTGACTTTATTGTAGATAAATGTGAACTTATGGCTCGTATGCCATTTGGTATTAAACATAATAATATTGTAAATTCTCTTGCTGGAGAATTTGCTAAAGATGGAATGATTTATCGTGAATTATGTGGACATTATGCTACATATAGAGCTGATACTTCAGAACCATTAGGACTTGTAAAAGCTAAATATGAAGTTGTTCAAAATATCGATGCTTTTAATTTCTTTGATGATGCTATTGGAGAAGGTATGGCTCGTTGGGATAAAGCTGGTATTCTTGATAATGGTCGTAAAATTTATCTTAGTGCTAAACTTCCTGTAGAAACTCGTATTGGTGATGATCTGATTGATAATTATCTTGTATTTAGTAATAGTCATGACGGAACAAGTAGTGTAAATATAATGTTTACTCCACTTCGTGTAATTTGTACTAATATGCTAAATGCTGGACTTAAATCAGCTGATGCTTATATTCGTATTCGACATACAGAAGGTGCTAAACAAAAACTTCAACGTGGAGCTGAAATTCTTCGTATTGCTTGTAAACATGCTACAACAGTTCAAGAATATTATAATGCTCTTCTTACAGTTAAAATGACAGATAAACAAGTAATGGAATATCTTGCTAATCTTCAACTTACTGAAAAAGAAAGAGAATTGCTTCTTGATTATGATAAAGAAAATGGCTATAAAAAGTTACTTCTTAAAGATTATCGTACTATGGAAGTAACAGGAGTTAGTCAGCGTAAAGTAAATCAAATTGCAAGTATGTTTGAATATTATTGTGATGGAATTGGCCAAAAACATATTGCTGGTACTGCTTGGGGTGCTTATAATGCTGTTACAGGATTTTATTGTAACGTAGCTAACCTTGAAGGAGAGAAGCGTGTTGAATCTCTCCTTTACGGGGGAGCTAATAACAATATGATTAAAGCTCTTAATTCTGCTAATGTTATTCTTAATGCTGCTTAAAGTGTTAAAACTAGGTTTACTACCTCCCCCGTAGAAAAGTGAAAATATAAATAACTCAAAATAATACTGCAAATATTTGGTGATATAAATTATATTCCTTATATTTGCAGTATTACTATTTTAATTAACTTTTTAATAATAATAACAATGGAAGTAAAAATTAAACGTCTTTGTGATGAAGCTATTATTCCACAATATGCACATGTTACAGATGCTGGAATGGACCTTGTAGCTACTAGTTATGAATATAATGAAGAACTTCATTGTCATGTTTATGGAACAGGTATTGCAGTTGAAATTCCAGAAGGATATGTAGGATATATCTTCCTTCGTAGTTCTAATCGTAAAACTGAAGCTTATCTTACTAATCACGTCGGTGTTATAGATAGTGGTTATCGAGGTGAAATTATGGTTAGTTTCAAAACTCGTGATTTTAAGGAAGGTGAAATTCAACAACTTTACAAGCCTTATGAGGTAGGTGATAAGATTGCTCAGCTTATTATTATGCCTTATCCAAAAGTAGAGTTTACAGAAGTAGCTGAACTTTCTTCTTCTGATAGAGGAGAAGGTGGATATGGTTCTACTGGAAGTAAAGTTGATGTTATTAAAGAAATTAAAGATACCAAACAACTTCGTAAAGATATAGATGAAGTAATTCAACGTGTTAAAACTCTTAATCAATGTAGAGAAACAAGTCTTGTAATTACTAAACTTCAAGAAGGAGTTATGTGGCTGGGTATGAATCTTAAACGTCTTGGTTCTACTAATCCATATCCACAGTCCTATAATCCTGAAAATGCAGAAGTAGAACCTACTTCTGATGGTCTCAAATTTTAGTATAATTATAAAAATATAAAATATTGGTAAATATAGTAAAGTAAATAGTATTTGTATTAAAAATTAAATTAACGTTATTATGGAAAAGTATCAGAAAAGTATGATTGAGGAACATAGTGGACTTGTTGTTCGTATTCAGAAACTTCATGATTATGTTTATAGTGATAAGTCTAATGCAGATGATAAAGTTGAATTTGCTAATAAATGTATTCAGCTTGCTGCTATGAAGAAGTATGAAGAAGCTCTTCGTGCTCGTTTTGTAAATGCAGGTATTGTATTTGAAAATGGTGAATATTTTGAGCATGTAGCTTCTATAAAGATTAATACTTCTGAAAACAATGATGAAGATAATGGAGAACAAGAACAACAGCAATAAAGTTGTTTATATTGTAACAACTATTAAATGTTCTGCTTGTAAATGTATGGAATACATTCTTAATGATATTCAAAAAGATAATTCTACATTTTCTATTACTTCAACAGACTTTACAAAAGTTCCTGAATGGTTAAAGACTAATATTACTTTAACTGATTTTCCTACAGTTATCTTTATAGATAATGATGTAATAAAATATCATTTTGTAGGAACAAAAAGCAAAAGTAAAGTTCTTAAACTTATGGAAGATATTAACTTTTAACTTGTACCTGTAGGAGATTATTCTCTTACAGGTATTCTTATTATAAGTAAATGATTACATTCGAGTGAGGTAAGGAATGTGGCATCGTGCAATAATATAATGAAATTGCCCTAATTTGCCACTAAATTTGGCTAATGTTGGACTTTTATGTATCAAGTGATACATTGTTAAGGTGCTTACATAAAACGGCTTAAATCGAATGAAAATATATTATATTTTTGAACAATTAGAGTAAGTAGACTGAGAAGTTTATTTACTCTTTTTTTAAGTATTAGGAACAAGTACGATACAAATACGATAAAAATAAGCTCTTACTATCTTCACAGACAATAAGAGCTTTAATCATAAGTTACAAAGCAAATATAATTTTGACATCTATAGTTGTTGTCCAAGGAGGATTTGAACCACCACTAACAGAACCAAAATCTGTTGTGCTACCATTACACCATAGGACAATATGAGTTGGAATATGATTAATATTACCAACTCTTTTCTATAACCTTTATTTTTTGCAAATATACTATTATTACTTCATATATATACAAGAATTAAAATGTTAAAATTGTTTATTTCTTTCCTTTTATGGTATTAAGACTAGGTCTATATTGTCTAACAACTCTAGTATTATCAGAAGGAGCAATACTATGATATTGAATAAAGTTTTTTCCTGCAACAGCACTACTGACGTTAGCAAGTGTGTTATCAATAAAGCCTAAAGCGATGCTATTATAACTATTATTCTGTTCTTTAGTCATAGTAAACTTATGTCTAGTTCTTTTTGTTCTTCCTATAGTTTTAGTAACATATCTTCTTGATGCATTACTAGCATCTAATGCTCTATCTAATTCAAGAAGTTTTTGACCTCGTTTAATAGCTTTAGCACCTATGACACCTAAAAGCATTTCTCCAACATTTTTACTAACATCACCATAATCACCTTTTTGTATGCTTCTTCCAATTTAATATAAATCTATTGCAGAACCTGCTATATTACTACCAGCAGCAATAGCAGCTGTATATTGATTTGGCGCTACTAAAGTAGAACCTCCTGCAATAAGAGATGTAATAGCAGCAGCTGTTTCAGCGTAATCTGCATACTTATCTAAATCTTCTAAACTAAATCTAGGCATAATATTTTTATTTGTTATACATTTATTATTAAGTAGAAAGGTTGAATTAACAACCTTTCTACGGGGGAGCTAGTTATTTAGATATAAAATCAGCTATATCTTTAACAGGTACTATAGAAAGCATATTATCACCAAGTTTATAATACTTGTTACTACGTTCAAGTCTTTCAACCATATTTATACTATGATAAATAGGAATATTACGACGAATTTGAACCCAAAATTTATTATCACCTTTATATAGACCGGTAGAATAATAAGGATCAAATTCATCACCCTGTATCATATATTGTGAAATAAGACCCATAGTACTTAGTAAATCACTAATTGAAGTTTGAGCTGCTATAGGACTAGACCAAAGCTTTTTACCTTCAGCATAAACACCAACAGGATTATACATAAATGACTCAGAGGCAAGACGGTCAGCTTCATACATCATAAGATTGTAAATAATATTATGTTCTTTATCATCATCGCCAGCTGCATGTAATGCAATAGCAAGACAAAGAGCAGAAGCAACACCACAGAAATCACAAAAAGCACGTCTAATATTTGCTCTATCATATTCATTCATCATGTTATAATATGTTTTAGCATGAAGAGCAAATTCAACATAGTTCTTAACAATGTTCTGTACACCTTTAACTGCTTGAAGATTAGCATCAGTCATATTATTATCTTCTTGAAGTTTCTTAGTAAAACTCCGTTTATGAAGTGGTAAAGCAAGGAAATCTTTAATAGAAGCGTAACAACCTTTTTCTATAGTTCCACGTTCTTCATTAAAATATCCTTGTCTACGATAACGTTTCATAATACCAGGATATATATGTTTATGATATTGCATTACAAGTCCACCCCACCAGTAAGATTCCCATTTTGCAGCACCTAGTTTGTCATATACACCATGTATCTTTTTATTAACAGAAATAACTCTTCCTTTAAAAGCTCCAAGAATTCGATAAGCTTCATCATCGATTTCAGCAAATATAGAACCGTCAACAAAATCAAGAGTACCATCATTATCAAGTTTTAATTGACTCATAACAGTAGGATGTGTTTCGTCATTATTAAACTCTTCTTTTGCTTTAGCTTGATATTCTTTACGTTTATTTACAAATTTCCGTTTATCTTCATTGTTGAAATAAATATTTACAAATTCAGTAGTTAAATCTTTTCTGAACCAAGCATATTCTTTAACATCGTTAGCATTAGAAAGTTCTTTTTTCTTAAATGCTTCATAAAGTTTACGTTGTTCAGCTGTCATAACATTTTGAAGAGCTTTTTCATTAGCATCACGCATATATTCAGCTTCGTTAACTGCATCGTATTTAACTTCACCTGTAGCCTCATCTACTCTTTTAACAAGTCTATGACTGTACATCATAGCAAATAAAGTACTATTTTGCATCATATGTTCACCCATAGCTTGAGGACTAAAAGCTAAATCTCTTGCACGTTCTAAATATGTAGCCATATCAGGAACAGTTACAACACCATTTATTTCAGCAAAATCAACTACATTCATAAATTTAACAATAGCACTAGGAAGAGAAGATGCTTTATCACTGTACATATCTGCCATAAAACTAGGAATACCAGCTCTCCAAGTATTAAGTCCCATATGCCATGTTTTATTACCGAAATATTCTCTAGCAAAAACTTCTCCAAGAATTTGAGTACTACCTGCTGTTACGTTAGCAATACCACCAGTAACATTAAGCATCATAAATTTAGCAGAAGTTAAACTTTGAAGAATATTTGCAGCACGAGTTAAACCATTATTAGGTCTTTTCCATTGGTCATATACAAGTCTTCTAATCCAATTAACATATTGTTCTTGAAGTCTTGTATCTTTTTTAGTTACATAAGTATCTTGACCATCTATAGTTCTTTTTCCTGTTTTTTGTAAATCATTAAAACCTTCATTTTTAACATATACATTAAGTTTATCAAGCATATTCTTTGCATAAAATAACATATATTTATTATCTTGAATTGCATTAAAATGTGCTGCTTTTTGAATAAATTCTTCCATTACAGATTCCCAATTATCATCAAGCATATTACGATGAATTTCCATATTTTTAGCTTCAGCGTCTGCTTTATCTTTTTCCCAATCATTTACACGCTTTTGATAACTTTTATCTGTTTCATTTTCTTCTCGTACAGGACGTTTTCTATCTATTTTGACACTATCTTTTGATTTAAGAAGAGTAGTCATTGGCATATCTATTGTTGTATCTGTAGCATAATCTATTTCAGAATCAGTATACCAATCTTCTTTACCAGTAGAACTATTTATCCATCCTACAAGTTTAGCAACTTCTTTTGCAGTATGTTTAGCATCAAGCTGTTCATTTTTCTTTCTTAAAGGCATATATCCATTACGAAGAAATTGTTGAGATTGCATAGTATGACAATTCTCTTTAAGAATAGTTTCAAAATACTCTTTTATTTCATCTTCAAACTTATTTCTATTAACTGTAGAATTATATGAAGCATTATTGCCTTTGTAATTAGCAGCTGTAGAAGAAAATTCTTTATAATCATGATTACGACAGTCTCTATTTACACTAAGAAGATCATCATCATCGTTTATTATAGGGTTTCCATTAACATCAAGTCCTGTTTTAATAGTTCTTTCAGTTTGATTCCAAGCAGGTTCATACTCCATATTAGTATTCCACTTACCATCATCACCTACTTCTCCAAACTCAAGAGTAGTCCAACATTGAAGAGGTTCTACGGCATGAGTGTAAGGATTGTAAATATGATTAGCAGCATACCATTTTCTAAATTCTTCTTTACCTTTAGCCTGAGCTTCTTTATATGCTTCATAATAATACATAGTGTTTCTACTTCTAGTATAATTACGAATAATGTGTAAAGCATCTGTTTTCTTTTTATCAACAAAAGTATTATCACCAGTACCATCAGCCTTATAACCTTTAGGTACAGCATATCCATAAATATATCTATTAGGAACAACTATATCATTTCCGTTTTCATCTTCTACTATTTGAGTATTAAGAGACAACCACATACGATAATATCGTTCTCCACGCTGTTTAGCTAAGTCTTCTTGTTGCTGAAATTTAGCATCATCGTATACAAAATCAACATTATCTTTTATAAATTCGTGAACACTTTTTGCATTAGTTGTAGAACCTTTTTCATATTTCTTTATATTTTCAAGTTCTTCATATAATTTTTTAAGTGTTTTAATTTCATCTTCAGATAATTCTGCTGTATGAAGAGTGCCATCATGTGTAGTATAATGAGCTTTAAGTATTTTATTAATTTCATTTACTTTAGCAATATATTCATCATTTCTAGCACCAGATATAGTCATTCCTTTATAAAAGTCTGCTGTAAAGATAGTATCGTCTGTAGGAGAATTACTAATTAAAGTTCTATCAGTAAATACTTGTCCTTCTCTAATGCCATAATTTATAAGTTGTTCTTCATATAATTGTTCAATATTTTTTTCTGTTAGTTTACGACCATCTATAACACCTCTTTCATCATAAGCATCTTGTTTTTTAGCAATTATAGAAAGAAGTTTACGACCTTGTTTACCTTCTCTAAATACTTTAAATGCACTATTAACAAGGTCCATAACTCCTTCTGTTGCAGTATAACGAGCATTATGTGCAAGCCATTCTTTAGCTTTTACATAGTCATCATGTTTCATCAACTCTGCAATAGGAGTAGTAATGTTTCCATTATCGTCTCTCATTTCATAGTTGTTAATAATATCAAGATTTCTATCTAGTTCTTCTTGAAAACCAAATTTAACAGAATCATCAAAAAACTCACTATTAAGACTATTCATGTCTTTAAGATATTTTTGTAGAGCATAAGAACTATCTAAACTATAAATAATTCGGTCTTTATCTTTAAAAGGATTATTTGGATCATCCTTTTGATATTTTTCTATAAAAGTACCACTATTTTGGTCATATATATAATTATTAGTAAGATTATCTATTTGATGTTTAACTTCATCAAGTTCTTGTTTATAATTATCTGCTAAAACTCCGTTAGTTATATGACTAAGTAATTCTCTACGTCTATCAGAAAGTTTCTTATATTCTGAATAAACAAGAGGATACTTATCAATCATATATTCTTCAATGTCTATTTTTCTTTGATAATATTCATCTATAACAGGCTGATTAACATTTGCTAGTTTCCATTTATCATATGCTAATTTTGCTTTAAGATGTTCTATGCTTCCGACACCATGTTCAGACTTTGCTAAAGAAATATTTTCTCTAAGTTCAGCAAGTTTATCAAGGAAAGCTTGATTATAGTTTTGTATAAATTTACCATTTTCATCTATAATTTTTTTCCAATCAATATCTACACCTGCTTCTTTAGCTCTTTTCTTAATATCAGCAATTTTCTTTCTAAACTCTTTAAGTTGCTTAATAGCAAGATTTTCTTTAAATCGAATATCAGACATTACTTCCTTAGAAACAATTTGAATAAGTGGAGAAGATGATTCTTGTAAATCACCAACCCAAGCATCAAACACAGCAGCACTACGATAACCGTCTAATACACCAAGAATATTTTGTTGAATTAGAGGATCTTTACTAAGTTTAGCAAGATATTCATTTGCAAACAGTTTTTCAGTATCTGCAATAATTGTAGAATTTTGAAGCTCACCTATCTTTTTTTTAATTCTTTTAAGGAAAGAACGTATAGATTCATCTTCTGAGTCAATATTAAGGTTATCTATTATAGCAAAATTTTTAACAAGAGCACGAGCATCAAGAATTGTTTTTAGAAATCTTTGTCTAACAACAGGTTTTGATTTAATAGCAGCAATCGCTTCAGGAGTGTTTATAGCAAATGTTTGCTTGTTATCATCTGTTATAAAATATTTCATATCAGTAGACAATGTATTAACCGTTCCCTCTATATACTCAGCTGTAGTTTGAATAACATCTTTCACATTAGCTCGTACAGACGGAGCAGAACCTGTTATTTGTTTATCTTGTAAAAACTTAAGAGCTTTAGCAGCTTCAATGTCACCTTCAGACTTTCTACGAGAAAACATAACAGACATAGCTTGTACACCTAATGTAGTAGAATCAGGAGTATCATTCACTTCAGTTACTGAAGAATGCATAACATCTACATCTTCTTCATAAGGAGTAATCATGAAAACATCATGAACTGTATATCCAGCATCTTTTGCTTTCTGCATTATATCCTGAATATCTTTATTAGATTCTTTTACAGCTTTATCTTTATTTTCTTCTCCAATATATTTTTTATTAAGTCTAGAAAGATTTACTTTTTGA
>OQVQ01000255.1_pt1 | contig 25741 bp, 20 predicted proteins | sample 1691491 | NCBI WGS metagenome assembly OQVQ01 (sample SAMN03418252, study PRJEB22391) | human gut metagenome | biome: human-gut; feature: organic feature; material: feces | host: Homo sapiens | place: Tanzania | collected 2013-01
CGCAAGTGCAGTTGTAGTGCTCTTTTGGGGCGCTTGGGAGGTGACCACCCCTGCCACCAAGGACGCTCCGGGCGTGGAGACCCGCACCTGCACCCACGACCCGGCCCACACCGAGACCCGGTCTATCCCCAAGCTGAGCACCACGGTCTATACCGTGTCGGAGGATACCAAAATCGCACAAATCGAAGCAAAGGTTGACGGTTTGGACAAGATTTTGGACTCGGAGGAAAACAAGCAGCTGGCAAATGATGGCAAGAGCGTGGGCGTAAGCCTGACGGTCAAGAACACCGCCAGCAGCGGCGTTTCGGAGAAGATCAAGCAGAAGCTGGCCGGGAGCAGCATGGTGGGCCTGCGGCTGGAGCTGACGGTGGAGAAGACCGTCACAGAAAACGGCGCGGTGGTGGAGAGGAAGAATATCCCCGATGCCGGCGTGCTGCTGAAAACCACCATCACCCTGCCCGCCGAGCTGCAAGGCAAGAGCGGCTACGTGGTCTACCGGCTGCACGGTGACGCAGTTCAGGTTTTGACCGAAACGCCCAATGAAAACGGGGAGTTTATCACCGTAAGCGCGGATAAGACCCAGATCACCATCTGCGCGAGACTGTATTCCGAGTACGTCATCGCGTATCAGACCAGCGGCAGCTCCGGCGGCGGGGATCATCCCGTGAACCCCACGCCGGTGAAGGCCACCTCCGCCAACACCGGGGACGCGGGCGTGCTGCTGTACGGCGTGACGGCGGCGCTCTCCCTGACCGGCACGGCCTGGCTGGGCGCAAAGAGAAGGAAACACTAAATCGCATATAGCAAAGATAACAGGCGGCGAAACGCGAGTTTTGCCGCCTGTTACTTGGTAAGCGTCAAAGCTAACCACTGTAATTAAAGAGGTTATCTTGTGAATATGGTTTTCTCATTAAAGGTGAGCTTGTAGACGCTCTCTAACTCCATCGGTTCGTCGAACCGTGTCCAAATCATGCAGCTGTCGTCGGCTTGATCCGCAATAAAGCTCCAATCGCAGGGGATAGGCTTGCCGTCCTCGTCAAACGCTTTGAACGCGCTGAGGATGCCAGTGGTGGAGTCTATATAGTCGGCAAAATACACCGCCATGGACAGCTTGGAGCATTCGATCCTCTCCGCCGTAAGCGTCTCGCCACCGTAGGGCAGGGAAACGTTCTCCGCCAGCACCTCGCTTTCAATGGTAACGGGCGTACCCTCTAGCGTGACCCGCCAGTCCCCCGGCAGCACGGTGGTGGTGATCTCCTTTCCGCCCCAGTGCAGCTCCAAATAGGGGAGCGCCTCCCTGTCAACGGTCACGTCCCGCCAAAAGTACCGCCACTCGGTATCCGTGGCATCCGGGTCAAACTCGTCGGGCTGTCCGAAATGACAGTGGGTCTCTGGGTAGATGACCGTGTCCGTCCGCGTGTCCAGGAAATACCAGTTCTTCTCCCAGGACGCGGACCATTCATCCGAGCCCAGCGGCTCTTTCATCACCAGCTGGAGAGTGCCGTCCTCCCACCCGGCGTTGCAGATGGACGCACCGCAGGGCAGCTGCACGTCCGCGTCCCCCGGCTGCCAGTAATACCGCACCGTTCCGTTGCGAGAACGCTCCTGGCACTGGGGCAGCTTTGCGTTCTCTCCGGCGTTTTCCACCATCTCCGCCACGTTGAAGTCGATCTTCTCGTGGTCGAACCACCGTTTCTCCTGCCAGTTGGCGAAGGTCATCACCAGGCCGTTGGCGCTGTCACTGGGCTGCCAGTCGGCGTATACAACGCCCTCCAGCTCATTCTCCGGCACGCCGGCCTTCCGCTCCAGAAAATACGATACATAAGCGCCGGACATCATCTTGCTGGGGAAGTACAGTTCAAAGTCGGTAAATTGGCCGTCCTGATCCAGCACAGCCCCCTCGTTGGCCTTCACAGAATAGAGAAGATATAGGGTGCGCTCGTCCGAGATCACCTTCTCCACGTTGATTTGCAATTCCTCTGTGGCCGCCGCAGGCTGCTGTTGGGAGATCACCGGTGTCTCGTCCTCGTCGCCGATGACGGTCTGTTCGGGGGAGAAGATGTCCCGCCACGACAACGGCAGCCGGCTGACAGCAAAGGCGGTCACGGATACGCCCAGTATGATCAGCGCGGCAAAGCACGCGGCAGATAGTTTAGGGAAGCAGCGAATCCTTTTTCTCTTTGCGTGGGCGCTGCCATAGTCAAGGGCTTCTTCCAGATATGCGGTGTCAATATCTCCGATAGCTGACACCAGCTTGTCGGTTTTCCGATCCATTATATGTTTGCCTCCTTCCGATTCAGGTATTGATGTAGTTTTCCGCGTATTCTGCCGAGCCGGACAGACACGTTGTTCTCGGTGATATGAAATGCGTCTGCAATCTCAGATAATGATTCCGAGAACCAGTAGCGTTTCACAAACATGACCCTGTCTTCCTTGGACAAAGCAGAAAGAAATGCGTCGATCTGCGCGGACAGCTCGTTTACGGCAAGCTGCTCATCCAAAGAGTTGTCCGGGATGCAATCTTCCAGTTCAGATAAGGATACCTCAAATTGGTTGCCCCGCTTCAGTGCGGTATTGGCGCGGTACTTCTTCAGGGCGTGGTTGCGGACAATGCGGCAGATGTAAGCTCTCAACGGGTCGGGGGACTGAGGAGGAATGCTGTTCCATGCGCCAAGCCATGCGTCATTTACGCATTCCTCCGCGTCCTGCGGGTCGTTCAGAATGCTTCTGGCGATTTTCATGCACAGGTCGCCGTATTTTTGGGACAGTTCGGCGATGGCCTGTTCTGAGCGCTCAAAAAACAGGCGTATGATCTGCTTGTCATCCATATGGCAGGGCTTCCTCCTTTCTCCCTTCTATATATTAACTACCTTTTTAGACGCAAATATTACATGATTTTTTGAATTTTTTATAATTTAATCGAAAGTAGGCGGGAGGCTTTTGATTACAAACTATCAGATGTCTTAAAGCAGTATTTTGATGTATAGGAAAGCGTATCCAAGTTAAATTACAGGGGGATGACCAGCGTCTCCTGCACCGTGTTTTTCTCGATTTTGTATTTCATACGTACCTCCCTCAGTGGATGAACAGCGTCATGACCGCCGCCAGTATCGCCGGAATGACCGCCATGCCTGCCACGTTCCGGCAGGGGTGTGGTAGGGCGCTGTTGTGGTTAAGTTGGCCTAACTATCGGGTGAAAAGAAATGGTTAGAGAAAACTAACCAAACGGCTTGCAGGAGGCTGCCCTACGGCAGCCTCCTTTTCGGTCATATAGTAGTAGCATTTTTCGCGGTTGTCAAGATAAGCGGCGGGTTTTTCAAATATTTTACCGCAGGTAAAGCGTCATGGCCGCCAGTGTCCCCGCGCCGAGCTGCAAGGGCGCACGGCAGCTGGACGGTATGGAGAAGCGATGCGGGCGCCGGATGGGGGGATATTGCATTTCCGTTTTCCGCGGAAAATTTACCAATTCTGAGCTAAAATCTCATATTTTTTGTTGCGACCTATTGACTTTTTGGGTATTATGTGGTGCTATATAGTAGTATGTGCATGATAGCCGCTTGTGTTCTTTTTTGAGGGAAGAAAGGACGGTACAGGAGCGGTGGATAGAGCAAGATCGTGCACTGTTTACTGGGGGAAAAACGAATGACCATAAATGAAAAGAATGAGATAAAACACGCACAGCAGATGGGCATACCGAATATCCGCTGGCCGCTGATGGTATACGATCTGATCGTATTCGCTGCGGCAGTGGTGCTTTTGCTGATTCTGTACCGGGGAAGCGACAGGCTCTCTCCGACGGGATTGGCGCAACAAGTAGGCCTGTTTGGACTGTGCATTTTTTCTGCCCGTTTTGTGGGGAAGGTGTACCGCCAGGTGTGGCGGTACGGAGGCATCCAGTGCTATATTCGGTTACTGATCACCGATGCGGCGGCGTTTATTCTGTGCGTGTTGTTGGAGTTGCTGCTCCCCGTAGAACGTATCACATTTGCCAGAATGCTATCCCTGGCCTGCTTGAACCTGTTGGGGGCACTGGCGCTGCGTATGGTGTATCGCTATGCCTATAAGTGCGGAGACCGTGATACGATACTGGGGCGCTTTCTCTCCCGGTTGCTGTATATATTTTCCGGTATCGAGGCGGAGAATGCGCGAAATACCCAAAAGATCAAGGTGGCGATTATTGGCGCGGGCCGCGTTGGTGTCAGCTTGGCGGAGGAGCTTTTGAGCAACGATGAGGCGGCGTATATGCCTCGGTGCTTTATTGACAGTGACAAGGCCAAAGTTGGACGGGAGATCCACGGCATTCCAGTTTGGTCGGAGGATGAGGCTACGCTGAAACGGCTGCGCGAGTATGAGGTTCAGGAGATTATCTTCGCCATCCCGTCTCTAAGCATGGACAAGAAAAGATCTCTTTATGCGTACTACACGGACGCAGGCTATAAGCTCAAGGTCTATGACTACCCGACTGTGTATACGGCGAGTGGAAAACGCCATCTCCGTGAATTTGATGTAGAGGAGCTGCTGTTTCGGAAGCCGCTGGTTGTCTCCGATGAACGAACCAACGCGTATTACAAGGATAAAGTCGTCCTCATTACCGGCGGCGGCGGGTCGATCGGCTCTGAGCTGTGCCGCCAGTTGGCGAAAATGCAGCCGCGGCAGATCATCATCCTTGATATTTACGAAAATGGCGCGTATGATGTGCAGCAGGAACTGCGGCTCACCTATGGAGTTGAACTGGATCTGCATATCGAGATATGCTCCATAACGGATAAACGGGCACTGCGAAGTGTATTCGAGGCGTACCACCCGCAGATTATCATCAATGCCGCTGCCCACAAACACGTTCCTCTGATGGAGCATAATTGCGTGGAGGCCGTTTACAACAACGTATTTGGCACGCAGAACCTGGTGGAATTGTGCGAGGAATACAGCGCGGAGCGGTTTATGATGGTGTCCACGGATAAAGCTGTCAACCCTACCAATGTTATGGGCGCGACCAAGCGTATGTGCGAGATGATCGTGCAGAGTGCCAGCACCCACGGGCGAGTGAAATACAGCGCGACCCGGTTCGGCAACGTGCTGGGCAGCGCTGGTTCAGTCATCCCGCTATTTAGGAGGCAGATCGCCAACGGTGGCCCGGTGACGATCACAGACAAGCGGATCGTTCGCTATTTCATGACCATCCCGGAGGCATCCCAGTTGGTGCTCCAAAGCGGGGCGATCGCTCAAAACGGCGAACTGTTCGTGCTAGATATGGGACAGCCAGTCAAGATCCTGGAGCTGGCGGAGAGCATGATCCGCCTGTCCGGTGTGCAGGGCATCGAGATCGTGGAGGTCGGGCTGCGCCCCGGCGAGAAGCTGTATGAGGAGTTGCTGGTCATAACGGAGGAGTTGGACGAGACAGAGAATAGCCTGATATTTATTGAGCGTGACACACCGCTGAATGCGGAAGTGATAGAAGAGAAGCTGCGGATATTGAAAGAGGCCTGCGAGACGGGCGATAACGCGGCGGCCAAGGAGGCGTTGCGGCGCGTTGTTCCAACGTTCATACGCCCGGAGGATGTGAACGAGGACGGGGCGGAATAAGCGACTACTTATCGGCTGATGGAAGTACATCGACCACCAAAGGAGATCAAGATATATGGCATTTGTGCGGAAAAATGATATACAGCCCTTTGACAAGAAGATATGGCTGGCCAGTCCCACCATGCACTCAGAAGAGCTCATGTTCGTAACGGAGGCGTACGAAACGAACTGGATGAGCACTGTGGGTCAGGACATCAATGAGGTGGAGAGGATCGCGGCAGAAAGGGCCGGCGTGAAATACGCGGTGGCCTTGTCAAGCTGTACAGCGGCGTTGCATTTGTGTATGAAACTAGCGGGGGATGCCCTGTATGGTAAACCAGCTATTGGCCATGGCGCTTTGGAAGGAAGACGGGTGTTTTGCTCCGATATGACATTTGCTGCTACGCTGAACCCGGTGGTCTACGAAGGAGGCGTCCCCGTATTTATTGACACGGAGTACAATTCTTGGAATATGGATTCTACTGCACTGGAAAAGGCATTTGAGTTGTACCCCGACACCAAATTAGTGGTCTGTGCAGAACTTTACGGTTTTTCCGGCAATATTCGCCGGATCAAGGAGATTTGTGAGGTTCACGGCGCGCTACTGATTGAAGATGCTGCGGAGGCTATGGGTGCGACCTGGGAGGGGCGGCCCTGCGGTAGCTTTGGCGATTATGCAGCAATCTCCTATAACGGAAACAACGTCTTCTTGACTCACCGTTACGAGCCTCAACGGGAAACGAGTGCAGATTTGATGCACATATGCAATGAAATAGCGGCATAAACGCCCTGTTTTGACCGTATATGAAAGCTCTGAGGGATAACGGAAATACCAGGAAAAGGGCAACTCGGAGAGAAGTCGAGCGATTTACATAGTGTTGCATGGATGCTTACCAGACAATTTGGTAAAAAATGTCCGTAAAAATAGATGAAAGAATGATTTTGAAGGAAATCGCCAGACAAGCTGGTGAAAGGTATCCGTAAAAAGTGATGAATGAGAAGTAGTGATTCATACATATCCGTTGAAAGAGCTGCTTCAGAAGTCTAAAGCGCAGGTTAGATATAGGTCTGAACAACAAGGAGCATACAATGGACTTTGCAAATGACCGGAGATTTGCCGGGATTGATAAATTTTCTTCCAAGATTTGGCTGTCTTCCCCCACCATGCACGGCGACGAGCAAAGGTGGGTTGACGAGGCAATCCGCACAAACTGGGTGAGCACAGTCGGCGCGAACATCAATGAAGTCGAGAAGCAGATGGCGGAATACGTGGGATGCAAGTATGCCGTTGGTCTGTCCTGCGGTACGGCTGCTCTTCATCTTGCCACGAAGCTTGCCGGGGAGAAATTGTACGGACAGGCGAAGCCGAATCAAGGTACGCTTCAAGGCCATAAGGTCTTTGCTTCTGACTGCACCTTCGACGCAAGCATTAACCCCATCGCTTACGAAGATGGTGAAGCTGTGTTCATCGACACGGAATACGATACCTGGAACATGGATCCGGTGGCGCTTGAGAAGGCGTTTGAAATCTACCCGGAGGTACGGCTTGTGGTCGTTGCGCACCTCTACGGCACGCCCGGAAAGATGGAGGAGATCAAGCGTATCTGCGATGCCCACGGTGCCCTGATCGTGGAGGATGCAGCGGAGAGCCTTGGAGCGAAGTACAAGTTGAATGGGCAGTGGGTCGAGACGGGGACATTGGGTCATTATAATTGTGTGTCATTTAATGGTAATAAAATCGTGACGGGCAGCTCCGGGGGACTGTTTCTGACGGATAGCAAAGAGGATGCGGACAAGGTTCGGAAGTGGAGTACACAGAGCCGTGAAGCCGCTCCCTGGTACCAACACGAGGAGATCGGGTACAACTATCGCATGAGTAACATCATCGCCGGGGTTGTGCGTGGACAGATTCCGTATTTGGATGAACACATCGCACAGAAGCGCGCAATCTGGGAACGGTACGAGAAGGGACTGGCAGACCTGCCGGTAAAGATGAATCCGTGGGATCGGGAGAAGAGTGTACCGAACTTCTGGCTGAGCTGCTGCATTATTAATGAAGAAGCGATGACTCCGATGGTACGTGGCGAGCAGGATTATCTGTATAAGAGTGAACCTGGGAAGAGTTGCCCACAGGAGATTCTAGATGCGTTGAGTTTCTTTAATGCCGAGGGGCGGCCCATCTGGAAGCCCATGCATATGCAGCCAATTTACCGGAGCCACGCTTTTGTGGCGAAAACTGGAAATGGCAGGGCGAGAAGCAATGCTTACATCCAAGAAACTGGTTTTGTTGATATAGGAGCAGACATTTTCAGACGCGGACTGTGTTTGCCATCGGATAACAAAATGACCCCAGAGCAGCAGGATAGGATTATTGAGATCATTCATAGGTGCTTTCTGTGAGGCGAAGTATATCGGTTGATAATGAATCAGGCGGTCATATTACAAGCAGCAGAATGTGAATCAGGGGGCAAAATTGCAATCGGCAGAATGTGCATCAGAGGTTAAATTGGAAGAAAGCGCATCTGCTGATTGGCCTGTTCCAAAAAAGAATCTTGAGGCCGAGTAGAAAATGAGAAGAGCACAGCTTATTTGCAAACACATATTTGATTTTTTGGCAAGCTTATTAGGCTTGGTGATAATTTCACCCCTCTTTCTGGCAATATGTATCGCCATTGAAGTTAATGATCCTGGTTCCCCTTTTTTCAAACAGAAGAGAATAGGAAAAGATGGTAAGACGTTTGAAATCATCAAATTCAGAACGATGGTGCTCAATGCTGAAAAACTCGGTGACGGTCTTGTTGTTCAGTCAGAGGATGATCCTAGAATTACGAAAGTGGGAAGGCTCCTGCGGAAAACAAGTCTTGACGAGCTTCCTCAGCTTCTGAATATTCTATCGGGACAGATGTCGCTCATTGGGCCAAGACCCCCCGTGACGTACCACCCATATAACGGCTATGAGAACTATCCAGAACGCGCAAAAAAGCGTTTTCAAATGAGACCGGGTATTACGGGTCTTGCCCAAGTGGAGAAGAGAAATTCTGCTACATGGGATGAGAGAATTGAAATCGACATTGACTATGTAGAGAATTTCTCATTATTGCTTGATCTTAAGATTCTGTTCAAAACGATTTCTTCTATGAAGTATACGGAAGAATACACGGAACAGACAAAATAAGCGAAGTTGAATAAAGGAGTCGGCGAAATGCAGAGTTTATATAAAGAAATGGTCTGGGCGGATCTTCAAAGCCAAAAAGAAGAAGGGGAGCTTACAGAATATATCTTTGAATCAGGCTATGGCAAGGTTCGTTATCGTTTTTTTAAGCGCATTGCCGGGACAGTCGATGAGATACAGTACTATGACATAGCATCATATAGAGGTGCCGAGGGACCGTATATTGAAGAAGTAAGCGATGGAAAGGCGAAGGAGCTTCTTGTCGCATTTAGAGATTCTTTTTCTGAATATTGCAGAGAAAATAAGATTATTGCGGAATTTGCAAAACTTGATCCATGGGATGAATATGCTGCTATTACAAGAGAGGTAATGGGAGCGGAATACTATGGGAATTTCTACTGCAATGATCTGACAAGGGATTTCTATGCATTGGACTACAACAGGAGATCAAAGCGTTCGATACGAAAAGCCCGTGATATGGGAGTAACTGTAAAAGTGGACTATGTGGGAGAGACAATTCCGGATTTTGTCCGTTTATATCAAAATACCGAGGAAAAGTATCACACGAACAATTACTATAACTTTTCCGAAGAAGATATAAGACAGTATTTTTCACTTCTCGACGGAAGATGCTTTCTGATCAATGCTGTTCTAAACGGAGAGATTATTACCTCTGTGCTCGTGGCTTATGGTCGGGAAGTAATGCATTATCTGTATCTTGGTAATAATCCGGATTATTTGATTTATCAGGGAAACAGCCTGCTTACTTATGAGACATCACTGATTGGGCAGAAACTGGGCTTAAAAGTATTCGATATGGGCGGCGGCGTACCAGGCGGAAATATCGAAGGGTTCAAACGCAACTTCATCTCAGATGACGGCGTTTGGGAATACTATGCGGCCAAAAAGATCTGGAACGAAGAAATCTATCAAGCACTGCTTGATATGAAAATGGAGATAAAGAACCCACGTATGTTTCCGCTGTATAGAGGTTGATCATGACTCCAATATATTATGTGGATGAGTTACAAACAAACCAATTGTATATAAAACGGGAAGATTTGATTCCGTTCTCCTTTGGTGGAAATAAGGCCCGGAAAGCTGCTTTGTTTTTCAATGAGATAGATCGGGGAGAATTTGACTGTGTAGTCACCTATGGTTCTGGTAGCTCTAATCACTGCCGTATTGTGGCAAATGAATGCTGTAAGCGTAACATACCTGTTTATATTATTAGCCCAGAGGAGGCGTCTGAACCAACCTTCAACAGTCAGATGATGGGGTTGTTCGGTGCGCAGATTACAACTGTTCCGGTAAGTGAAGTCCACGATACAATCGAAGGAAAGCTGACGGCGTTGCGAGCTGATGGAAGGCATCCATATTTCATCGAAGGCGGCGGACATGGAAATATCGGTACAGAGGCTTATGCACAGTGCTATCGGGAAATACTGGAATACGAGAGAGCAGAGAAGATCCATTTTAACTACATCTTCTTCGCCTCCGGTACTGGAACGACCCACGCTGGTCTTGTGTGCGGACAGTTATTGGCGGGGGATGATAGGAAGGTAGTTGGCATCAGCATTGCCCGGAAGAACCCCAGAGGGCGTGATGTGGTGATCGATAGCATCCGTTCTTATCTTGGAGATAGGGTGACTGAGGAGCGAATCCAGGCTGCCACGTTCTTCATAGATGACTATACTTCCGGTTACGGAAAAGATGATCGGAGAGTTATTGAAGCAATAGAGAATGTGTTAAAGAAATATGGAATCCCGCTGGATGCGACCTATACAGGAAAAGCATTCATGGGTATGACGGAGTACATAGTAAAAGAGCACATTTCAGAAAAGAACATCCTGTTCATCCATACAGGCGGAACGCCACTGTTCTTCGATGCGTTGAGAAAAATGAGTGAGGGCAAGTAGAAACATATGAATTTTTTAATTCTTGCCGCAGGTACGCGGAATAAAGTAGTTCAATATTTCAAAAGAACGTTTGAGGGTGTCGGTACGGTAGTTGCGACGGATGCCAGCGAACTTGGTCCTGCGATCTATGATGCGGACAAGCATTACATCGTTCCCCACATTACGGCTCCGGGCTATATTGATGTGATACTTGATATTTGCAAAAAGGAGAAAATAAACGGCGTTCTAAGCCTTATCGATCCAGAGCTAAGTTTGCTTGCAGCAAACGAAGAGAAATTCAAAACTGTTGGCACGACGATCATCGGAAGCTCGTATGAGCTTTGCGAGATGGCACTGGATAAGATGCAAATGTACGAGTGGCTGAAGAGTCATGGCTACAATTGTGCTCGTTCCTGGATGGACAAGGAAGAGTTTTATAAAGCAGTCGAGAATGGTGAAGTATCTTACCCAGTCTTTGTAAAGCCGTATCGTGGTTCAGCATCCATCAGCATCTCCAAAGTCTACGATAAAGAGACTGTTGACCTCCTCTTTGCCCACAACGGGGATCTAATGATCCAGGAATTTCTGAACGGACAGGAGATTGGTGCGGATGTGTATATTGACCTTATCAGCGGAGAGGTTGTTTCCATCTTCACAAAGAAGAAGCTGCTTATGCGTGCCGGTGAGACGGACAAGGCAGTGAGCTTCAAAGATCCTGCTCTGTTTGAACTGATTGAGAAGTTTGTGTTGGAAGCCGGATACCGCGGACAGATTGATATTGATATTTTCGATATTAACGGACAGTACTACATTTCCGAAGTCAATCCCCGTTTCGGTGGAGGGTATCCTCACGCATATGAATCTGGTTGTAACCATATGAAACTGATCCTGAACAACCTGAACGGCATTACAAACCAGAAGAACATTGGTGCCTATGAAGAGGGCATTTATATGATGAAGTATAACGAGGTTAAAATAACGAGGTTAGGAAATGAATAGATCATTTTTGCAACTCCGCTCTTTGCTTTTCAGATCCGGTGTTAAACGGGCCGAATGGTTGCGGAAGAAAAAAATCTTTGGAGCAATCGGAAACGACGTGATGATTCAGGATTTCAAACTTCCTTTTAACCCGGACAAAGTATTCATAGGAAACAACGTAAGACTAGCCTCGGACGTTTCTTTGATTACACATGATGTATCCTATCATGTCCTGAACAACTTGTATGAGACAAACGACTTCCAAGAAAAGACCGGCACGATCACGATTGGAAATAATGTATTTATCGGATCAAAAACTATTATTTTGTATGATGTTAAAATAGGGAATAACGTGATTGTTGGGGCCGGTAGTGTAGTAACAAAGGATTTGCCGGATGGGTCTGTTTGCGCAGGAATCCCATGTAAGAAAATAGGGGAATTTGAAGACTTCTGCAACAAGAGAAGAAGCATCTGATTTAGAACGGAGAAACAATATGGAGCCCAGATTATCGGTTATAGTGCCTGTTTATAATGTCGAGAAGTATCTGCCACAGTGTTTGGACAGTCTCATTCATCAGACACTCAAGGAAATTGAGATTATATTGGTAAACGATGGAAGTACCGATAATTCTGAGGCAATTTGTCAAGATTACGCAGAGAAAGATAACAGAATTATAGTTTATTCAAAGACTAATGGCGGGCTATCGGATGCACGGAATTATGGATTGCAGCATGCATCATCAAAGATAGTAGGGTTTGTCGATTCGGACGACTATATAGACCTGGATATGTTCCAAGTTCTTCTGGAATTAAAGGATAAAACGAACTCTGAAATTGTCGTTGGCGGTGTAAAAATGGCTACTAATGACGGCGAAGTATATATGGTCAGAGAAGTAGAGACAGAAGTGGCATTAAACCGCCACGACGCGATGGAGGAACTGCTGAAATCTAAGAGAATAACGAATTCAGTTTGCAACAAAATTTTTGACATCTTGCTATTCGAGCAAATAGAGTTCCCTGTAGGCAAGTTATATGAGGATGAATATGTAACATATAAACTGTTTGATCGAGCGGAAACAATTGCTATGACCAATCAGGTTTTTTACTATTATAGATCCAGCCCTAATAGTATTACACATAAAGCATTTTCAGAGCGGGAGTTTGACCGTATCTATGCTTCAGAGATAAAGGTTGATTATATCCAGCAGGCATATCCGGATTTGGCTGAATACGCACAAAGGTATTTGGTTTATGATTGTGTAATGGCATTAAGCAAGATGATAGAATATAAGAAATCCTATGACAAGTTGACAAGGGACAATATACGGAAGTATCTGAAGTGCTTTCTGCAGGGTGATTACTCAAAAGGAACAAAAGCATTTGCATTGGTCGCTTCAGTCTCACCGAGTTTGGCTGTGAAACTATATTCATCGGTAAAGAGGTAATCAAGATGTTTACTGCATCAGCGGATATGAGAGAATTAAAAATTGACTTTGTGCTTACATGGGTCGACTGCAACGACCCTAACTGGCAAAGGGAAAAGGCAAAATATCAGGGGAGAGTTCTTTCTGATGAGGATCTGATGCGGTATAGAGATTGGGATAATCTTCGTTACTGGTTCAGGAGTGTGGAGAAGTTTGCGCCTTGGGTAAACAGCATCTATTTTGTAACTTGTGGTCAAATACCTGAGTGGATGAATACAAACAATCCCAAACTGCGGCTGGTAAATCATACTGATTATATTCCTGAAAAGTATTTACCAACATTTTCAAGTCGCGCGATTGATTTGAATTTTCATAGGATTCCAGATTTATCCGAGCACTTTGTTCGCTTCGATGATGATATGTTTCTGATGGCACCGGTTTCTCCGGAGGATTTTTTTGTGAATGGACTGCCCAGAGCAGTTGGTATTGCGGATATCAATTGTGTGCAGGGGACATACAAAGATGGCAGTACGATTCCAATTGACAGGATGTTCTTTACTACCGCCGCTGATGTTGCGGTGATCAACAGAAACTTTGACAAGAAAACCGTTATTTCTCGAAATCCTGGCAAGTGGTTTTCTCTAAAGTACGGAGGAAGGGGGATTAAGAATCTCCTTTTGCTTCCGTTTAGATACTTTTCATCCTTTGAGTTGTTTCATATTCCATATCCATATTTGAAATCAGAATTCGCAGAGGTGTGGGATAAAGAGGGAGAAGTCCTTGACCTGGCTTGCTCACATCGTTTTCGTACCAATACCGATATTAACCATTGGCTCATTTATTACTGGCAACTTGCTGAAGGAAAGTTTATTCCTCAGAATCCAAAAATCGGCAAGAGTTTCTCGATTAGTGAATACGCAAAAAACGATATCATTAATGCCATTGAAAATGGGACATATAAGATGATTTGTATCAATGATAATTACGATGGCAACGAATTCGAAAAAATGCGTGATGCCATTAATACCGCATTTGAAAAGGTACTGGGTGGTAAGTGTAGTTTTGAGAAAGAGTAACTGCAGTTTAAATAGGTGGATTATCGCATGGAAGACTATTTGCTATTTTTTGTATTGATAACAGCTTTTTTATCTCTACTAGGCTGGGTAAGATATAAAAATATTATAAATCCAATAACACTTTTTTGCGGATTGTGGACAATCATTCTGTTTGCATATTCCCTTCACATATTTGGACTATATTATGCTTCAGACAGTGTACTATGGTCAATCGTGATAGGGACTATTATGTTTTATTTGGGGGGCACATTTAGAAGTAGAATTAAAAGTAAAAGAACCCCTTCAGCAGCTAACGCAACCATAGAAAATGACGCCATGGTTGAAGATGTTCCCAATTATTCTTTTATGGTTGTTGTTAACTTTATATCTATAGCTATTTTGTTGGGATATGCAACAGTGACATTAAGAATGTTATTGTCAGGTATTTCATATGAGTATATTCATGTGATGTATCAAAGCGAAGAAGGGATTGTTGGAGCATTAAAATCAGGGATAAGGCTTTGGCATTATTTTATATGGCCGTGGAACCTTGCTACAATTCCTATGGTTGTTGCTTGCTTTATGCTTGATAAGACTGAGCGGAAAGATAGACGAGTCTTTCTAGTAACTTCAATTATAAATATTGGCCTTTACATTTTAATATCTGGTGCGCGAGTTTCATTAGCATATTTCGCATTTTATTTTGTGGTTGTAGCTCTCTTGCTAAGACGAAAAATTAAACTGACCATGTGGCAAAGGACTTTGATTGTTGCTATAGCAATAGGTGCATGGATCGTTTTTGATTCTTTATCAGAGTCAAGGAACTCAGCTTCTCTTGAAAACACAGCTTACACATATCTGTGTGGATGCGTTCCTTACTTTTCATATAAGCTTGACATGTTTAAGATTCAAGACAGTGTATATGGGTATGGACTCTACACATTGAGTGGAGTGTTGAAGCCCTTTTTTGCCATATTTGGAAAAATATTTGGTGCATCGGATTTATGGACACGAGTTCTATCTAATCTTGAAACTCAAGGAAGGACTTACATTGCTCCCCACAATCCTTTTAACGCATTCACTTCACTGTTTTATTTCTTTTACATGGACGGGGGAGTAATTGCCGTATCTGTAATCTGCTTTATTTATGGATGGTTTTCTGTTGGAATGTATAATAGGTTTTTGAGAGAAAAATCATATAAAAACTTGGTATGGTATCTCTTGACTGCATTTGGTCTTGGCTTTTCGATGGTAAGATTCCATTTCATTACCATACGTTATATTTTATCTTTCGTGTATACGGCATTATGTTTCATTCAGATTAGCTTCTCCTTAAAATCGAGGCGTATTTAAAATGGCTATAAAGAAGCGAAGTATAGCAAACAATTTTATTCTTCAATTTCTATATCGCATACTGATTTATGTCGCTCCGTTGATTGTCTCCCCTTACCTTACGAGGGTAATCGGCAATAAAGGGCTGGGTGTATATCAGTTTTCATATACAATTGCATATTATTTTGTGTTGCTCTCAATGCTTGGCATCGAAAAGTACGGGCAAAGGTTAATTGCTACAAGCGTATCAGATCCAATTCGATTACGAAAGAACTTCTGGAGCCTGTATTTTTTGCACTTTAGCATTTCCTTAGTTTCGATGCTTTTGTTTATACTGTTTGTGACTCTATTTGTCAATGAAGACAGAACAGTATTTTATCTACAGACGATCTACGTTGCGTCAGCGATTTTTGATATTACTTGGTTTTTTCAAGGAATTGAAGATTTCAAAAGTGTCGTTATCAGGAATTCTTTAATCAAGCTCTTTGAGGGTGTGGCCATATTCACGCTTGTAAAATCCTCTGACGATTTATGGCTGTATACCCTGATTGCCTCGGCTGCATGGCTGCTCGGTCAATTGGCCGTGATGCCCCAGGCGGTTCGGATTGCAGAACCAATACGGTTTACGAAGGCTGAAGTCTTGCAACATATAAAACCACTCTTGGTGCTCTCTGTTGCTGTAATTGCAGTAAGCCTCTACACAGTATTTGATAAGACGCTTCTCGGCTTGATGACGACAAAAGAAAATGTTGCCTATTATGAGTATTCAAATAAGATTATCAATATTCCCAAGATGTTTATTGCCGTGATCGGAACAGTTCTATTTCCACGAGCCTGCAAACTGGCTTATGAAGGTGACATTGTTGGCTTGAAAAAATATATGAATTATTCTGTTATAGTTACTGCAATGATCGGATTCGCATCGTTTTGGGGATTGATGGCAACAGCGAATGCTATAGCTGTTTTGTATTATGGAAAGGATTTTGCCGTTTGCGGGTCGGTTATTATGGCGTTGTCTCCGAATATTCTCATAATCGAGTTTGGTGGAATTCTGAGGGCACAATACTTGATTCCAAAACAGAGAGATAAAGAATACACGATTTGTATTTGTCTCAATGCGGCGATTAATTTGATACTTTCAATCGCGTTGATTCCAATATGTGGAATTTATGGCGCAATCATCGGGACAACAGCGGCAGAACTGTTTGGCTTGATATACCAAATGAGACTTTCAAAGGAGGTTATTCTCTGGAGAGACTTAATTAGAGAGAGTCTTCCTTTTTGCTTGATTGGGCTTGTAATGTTTGCTGTTTTAAAGGTGATGAACACGTTTATGACGATGTCGATTATAAACCTCTTGACTCAAGTATTTGCAGGTGCAGCTCTGTTTTTTATTTTAACTTTGTGGTACCTGCTGCGTTTCCGTCAGGAATTCGGGTATCTGCTCGTAGGAAAGATGAAAGGGTATTTGCATTTGAAGTAATGCGTGGTGGTCAGTATGGGGAAAGAACAACGGGTTGAATTTATCGACTTCTTCAGAGGCATTGGCATTTTGCTGATGGTTATCAACCACGTTTATTTTGGTGGAGTGTTCTATAATTTTACTCATGCATTCCATATGCCAATGTTCTTTATCATTTCTGGCTTCCTATATTCAAAAAAAAGCCCTGAGCAACTGAGTACGAGTGTTTTTCTAATGAAGAAGGCAAAATCTTTACTTCTTCCATATTGCGTCTTTGGCCTTATTCATTATTTGATATGGATTGCTATATATGGGTTTTCATTAGAACCGCTCACGAAATTGTTCTTTTTCAACACAGAAGATGGTATGCCGATTGCTGGGGCGCTGTGGTTTTTGACTGCTCTCTTTATTACGGATGTTGTATTCTTCATTCTTGATCGCTACATAAATAACAGAATCGTATTTATTACGACGATAATCATCTTATCTTTATTTGGAACAGTAGCGCGTTTATTGCTTCCCTTTACATTGCCTTTTGGAATGAGTGCAGGATTTGTCGGTCTTGGACTCTTTGGAATTGGTATCCTACTAAAAAGGGCATCCAAAAGCAAAGTATATATAAGGTTTGATGAAATCGGTTTATTGCCTAAAGCCTTGTTTATCATGGCGTTAGGTGCATTGACCTGCATTCTGATTTTTTTGAACGGTGCTGTGAATATGAGGGATGGAAAATACGCAATTATTCCTCTATTCTGGATCAATGCGACGCTGGCAACGGTTATGGGATTCCTTCTATCTAAAGAATGGGTTCAGCATATAAGGATCAAACCGGTAAATGGTTATATTTGCAGCATCGGACGAGAGTCTATTGTATATTTGTGTCTGAATCAGCTTGTGATTTTCTTTGTTATAGCCGGATTTGAGAGCATATCACTACCTTTTATTTTACAACAAATCATTGTGTTGGTAATAACGCTCGTTATTTTATATTTATTGTGCAGGGTTATCTTTAAAACTAAGATTAAATATGTATTTGGGAAATAAGTATTAATGCATGAGAGAAAAGGTGCAAAATGAAGATTACAGTAGCAGGAGTTGGATACGTTGGACTGAGCCTTGCGGTTCTGCTCGCTCAGAATCATGAAGTCACAGCTATCACCACCACTGAGAAGAAGGCGGAGAAACTCAACAAGTTCATCAGCCCGATTCAAGACGAAGAGATTGAACGGTTCTTTAAGGAAGCGCGGGAAGGACATCGCACCCTCAATCTTCATACGACAACGGATAAGGTTGGGGCATATAGCAACGCAGACCTTGTGATTATCGCCACACCGACCAACTACGATGATGTGAGCCATTTCTTTGACACGAGTGCCGTTGAGGATGCTATAGAGCAGACATTAGCTGTCAATCCGAACGTTCTTATGGTCATAAAGTCCACAATTCCAGTCGGCTACACCGAGTCTGTGAGAGCCAAGTATGGCATCAAGAATATAATCTTTAGTCCGGAGTTCCTTAGAGAGTCTCAAGCTCTCTATGATAACCTACATCCGTCTCGTATCGTTGTTGGTTGTGACGATGACCAAAAGGAGCAAGGACAGATGTTTGCAAACCTTCTGTTGGAAGGGGCAAGGACAGAAGAGAAGAGAGCAGGGACACCCGAACAGATCATTCCGGTTCTCCTCGCCCATCTGACAGAAGCGGAAGCTATTAAACTATTTGCCAATACCTATCTGGCTGTCCGCGTCAGCTACTTCAACGAGCTGGATACCTATGCTCAGAGTAAAGGATTGGATACAGCTCAAATAATTGATGGCGTGTGTATGGATCCGAGGATTGGATCTCATTATAACAATCCGTCCTTCGGCTATGGCGGATACTGCCTGCCTAAAGATACAAAGCAACTGCTTGCTAACTATAAGGATGTGCCGCAGACTATGATCGAAGCGGTTGTGAAGAGCAATACTGTCCGTAAGGACTTCATCGCAGATCAAATTATTGCTCGTAATCCGCGGACAGTCGGTGTATACCGCCTCACCATGAAGAGCAACAGTGACAACTTCCGCGCCTCCGCCATCCAGGGTGTCATGAAGCGCATCAAGGCAAAGGGCATCCCAATCATCATCTACGAGCCGACTTTGGACGACGGCAGCGAGTTCTACCGTTCCAGGGTAGTTAATTATCTTGATAAGTTCAAGGCGGAAAGTGATGTCATCATTGCAAACCGCTTTGATCAGGATGTGCTGGGAGACGTGAAGGATAAGGTTTACACACGCGACCTTTTCAGTAGAGATTGATAGAAAAACGCACCTGTAGAAGGTGAGAAGATAACTTGTCGCTGCGGGGCAGCGGGGTAGGCGGTGCCTATCTGGAAACGGGAGATATTTATGAACATTGCAGTTGCAGGAACTGGATATGTAGGGCTTTCTTTAGCTGTACTTTTTTCTCAGCATAACCATGTGGTTGCCGTGGATATCGTGCCAGAGAAAGTTGAAAAAATCAACAAATGGATTAGCCCGATTCAAGACGATTATATCGAGAAGTATTTATCCGAGCACGAGGAGCGGGACTTGAAGCTCTTGGCAACCACAGATGGTGTAGCAGCGTATGCAGATGCCGATTTCGTAATCATAGCTGTTCCGACCAATTACGATCCACAGAAAAACTTCTTCGACTGTTCTGCGGTCGAATCTGTGATTGAACTGGTGCTGTCTTCGTCCGACACTGCAATGATGGTCATCAAGTCCACAATCCCGGTCGGTTATACAGAGCGTGTGAGGGAGAAGTACCATACAGACCGCATCATCTTCAGCCCAGAATTTCTTAGAGAATCCAAGGCTCTCTACGATAATCTGTACCCCTCTCGTATTATCGTCGGTTGTGATGAGGAGTCTAGACCTGCTGCTGAGAAAATCGCTCATCTTCTCCAACAAGGCGCGGAAAAGGCGGACATCGACACGCTATTCATGGGCTTTACAGAAGCGGAAGCTGTGAAGCTGTTTGCGAATACATACTTAGCCCTCCGAGTATCCTATTTTAACGAACTCGATACTTACGCTGAGATGAAGGGACTGAAGACACAAGATATCATTAATGGTGTGTGCTTGGACCCAAGAATCGGTTCTCACTACAATAATCCCAGCTTTGGCTACGGCGGATATTGCTTGCCGAAGGATACGAAGCAGCTTCTTGCCAACTATGCAGATGTCCCTGAGAATCTGATCCAGGCAATTGTTGAATCGAACCGAACCCGTAAAGACTTCATCGCTGATCGTGTGCTTGATAAGGCCGGTTACTACGGCTACAGCGGTAACTCCATGTGGAATGCGGAGAAGGAAAGGCCGATCACAATCGGTGTCTATCGCCTGACTATGAAGGCAAACTCAGACAATTTCCGTCAGAGCAGCATCCAAGGGGTCATGAAACGGATTAAGGCAAAGGGTGCCACTGTGATTATCTACGAGCCGACGATAGACAATGACTCCACGTTCTTCGGATCGCTTGTTGTGAATGATATCGAGAAGTTCAAGTCTGGATCTGATGCTATCATCGCAAACAGATACGACAGCGTATTGGACGACGTAGTTGACAAGGTTTACACTCGGGATTTGTTCAGGCGGGACTGAAATGATCATAAGAATATGACAGGATTCCAATATCAGAGAAAAAAACTAATAGGAGCTACAATCATGGAAAACGAATACTTAGAAGTATACAGATATTCTCTGGCGCATATCCTGGCAAAAGCTATCATTGAGATCTTTGGAAAAGAAAATGTTCAGTATGCCATCGGTCCACAGATTGCTGACGGTTTCTATTATGATTTCATTCTGCCTAGAACAGTTGGACCTGATGATTTCAAGAGTATTGAAAGCAAAATGCATGAGATCCTAAAGCGAAAAGAAGACTGGACTCGGAAAGAGGTTTCCAGAACGGATGCGCTGGAGCTTTTCAAAGATCAAAAATTCAAGACCGAATTGATTGAGGATTTGCCTGACGATGAGCTGATCACGATCTATTGGACTGGCAACGATTTTGTGGATCTTTGCAGAGGCCCGCATGTGGACAACTCTCAGGAGCTCTTGAGTGCGGCGTTCCAAATTAAGTCGGTTTCAGGTGTCTACTGGAGAGGCGATGAAAACCGCGATTCACTGCAGAGAATTTATGTTTATGCCTTTCCAGATAAAAAGCAACTTAAGGAGCATCTTGAACTGATCAAAGAAGCCATGGAGCGCGATCACAAGAAGATTGGGCCAGCTCAGGATCTTTTCATGTTTGATTCTTCTGCGCCTGGAATGCCATACTGGTTGCCGCGGGGATGGAAGCTTTTTAATGCCCTTTTAACCTACTGGCGTGATGTACATGAAGCTCATGGTTATCAGGAAATCTCTGCACCACAGATCCAGAAAAAGGAGCTGTGGGTTACCAGTGGACACTGGGCGCACTATCAAGATGGCATGTTTGTGTTGCCTGGAATCAGCGAAGATGGATCTGATACATACGCAGTGAAGCCCATGAACTGCCCGAATGCGATCATGGTATATAAGAGAGCATTACACAGTTACAAGGATCTGCCGATCCGTTATTCTGAGACGGACGTAATCCATCGAAAAGAAAAATCGGGAGAACTCAATGGCCTGTTTCGCGTACAGATGTTCCGTCAAGATGATGATCATACTTTTGTAACAGAAAGTCAGATTGAGGATGAAATAGCAGATATCATGGAAGTAGCAGAGGAGCTTTACAGTACTTTCGGCTTAAGCTACAAAGCAGAACTTTCAACAAGGCCAGATGATTATATGGGTGATATTGAACTGTGGAATAAGGCGGAAGAATCATTAAAGAATATCCTGACAAAGAAATATGGTGAAGGAAACTTCAAAATCAATGAAGGTGATGGTGCTTTCTATGGTCCCAAAATTGACCTGAGCATGAAGGATGCACTTGGAAGAGAATGGCAGATGGGTACAATACAGCTCGATTTCCAGTTGCCTCTGAATTTTGATTTGAAGTACGTTGACAGTGACGGCATTCAAAAACGGCCAGTGATGATTCATCGAGCTATGTTTGGTTCTTTTGAGAGATTCATCGGTATCCTTATAGAGAATTTCAAAGGCGCTTTTCCATTTTGGATGAGTCCATACCAGGTCGCCTTGGTGCCAATTCGACAAGAGCACAATGAATATGCCAAAAAGGTAGAAAAAATCCTAAAGAAGAACCGGATACGTGTAGAAGCGGATTATGCAGATAAAAATATGAAAGAAAAGATTAAGTGTTACAAGACTTATCGCGATCCGTATATTCTTGTGATAGGGGATGATGAAGTAGCAAATAACACAGTTTCCGTAAATATTCGAGGATTGAATAAAACTGTTCATGGTGTTCCCCTTGAAGAGTTTGCTGCATCGTGCTATGCACAGAATGAAGATCATACTTTAACTTTATTTGATTCGTTTTCTGCGGGCAAAGGTGAATGATGACTGCAAACTATGTATTCATTGGCTTGCCTACATCAGGAAAGACAACAATAGGAAGGCTTTTCTCTGAACGAATTCGGTATGGATTTTTAGATACAGATGAATTGATTATGGAACGTGAGAAATGCTCCTTGGATGAAATAATTCAGACAAAAGGAATTGATAGATTTCTAGATATTGAAGCAGAGACGTGCCTATCTGTAAATGTTGAAGGAACTGTCATTTCTACGGGTGGTAGTGTGATCTATAGAAATAACGCGATACAACACTTAAAAGAGGAAGGGATTATTGTTTATCTTGAAATCGGCTTGGATACATTTCAGCAAAGACTGAAAGATACAAAATCAGGAGGGGTTGCGATTGGTGAACATCAAACGCTGAAAGATTTGTTCTCCGCGCGCGTTCCACTATACAAAAAATGCGCGGATATCATAATTCCAGAGTCAGAGTCAATTGATGATAGCTTAAGCCAACTTGTCAAAGTACATAATCAAACATATTGTTAATAATCGCACAAGATACTTTGAACTTATGACTCCACTGCTCTTGAATCAAGCCAGCGTAAGTGTCTGTCTATACGAAGTATAATGCGGCTCATTTACGCTGGTGTTCAAGGGAACATCAGGATCAGGGAGATGCCCGATGGTTCCCTCTCTCTCATGATAAAAAAATCAGACAATTAAAAATAATGTATTGACTTTTCTGACTACACAAGGTATACTAATATAGTTGAATGCCGATGTAGCTCAATTGGTAGAGCAGCTAATTTGTAATTAGCAGGTTGGAGTGTTCGAATCCTTCCATCGGCTCCATATGCTATGTTTCTGTATTTCATAATGAATTACAGTTATATGCCGAGGGATGTGAGTCTCTCGGCTTTTATGCAGTTTTAAGGGTAGGATCAAATGTCATTAACGACGGTTACTGAACAGGTGAGAGTATAACTAGATAATGTACAATAACGGACCTGTTGACAAAAGCAAAAATTCTGCTGGAATCCACAGTAGTTCCAGCAGAACAGTAAATTTGAAAATAGCGAAAGATGGTATTTACCATCCTCTTGAGGTTTAGGGCCATGGCGGCAAGGAGGCATTCTTCCGTAGCTGCAAGAATGCCCCTTTTTCGAATCCTTGAAATACAGTGTTCCCGTTTCAAGACGGAGAAGCTGCCCTCGGCCCAGATTTTACGAAGCCGCATCATGGCCAGGTATTCTGGAGTTCCCACGCGCTGGTGTCCTCTGAAAAATGCCGGATAGCAACTGCTGGCCAGCACTCTGCGCCGAATCCCAGCCTTGTCAAAACAGCTCGGCCGTTTTGGACAGCGCATACAGGCATCGCCCTCGGCCTGGTAGCAACGCAGATATTTGCCCGTCGATTTGCTGCAATTTAGCCTGTGGTATGTAAGAGGAACTCCTTCCGGACAGATGAATGCGTCGAGCTGTGGATCGTAGGAGAATCCATATTTCTCAGGTGGATTGGAGAACTGAATTGCGGGGATATATCCGGTAATGCCCAGAAGCTCCAGCCCTCGGTGAACAGCGCCCGTCTCATATCCGCGATCCAAAGCAAGCCGGCTCATTGGGATACCAAGATTGATTTGCCGCTCCAAATGCCGCAAGATCAGGACGCTTTCCTTCTCATTGGCAGAATATACATCAACGCCTGTTAAAATGCCGTGTTTGCAGTCCACAGTTGCTTCCATCAGATACCCGATGCCGCGTTTGCTGCCGTGATTGATATAACCGCTATCTGGATCTGTTTGGCTGGTGGTACGGCACTTCCTTACAATTTCTGTTGGCGGCTTTTTGAAGCCCGGCTGATTGGAAAGCTCTTCATCCAAAGAATCGAGATAGCTTTGCATACTCTGTTCAACTTCTATTTCTACATTGATCCAGCTTTCTCTTGATACGTTGGCCGGAATGTAGCTTCCATCCGCAGCCATAGCTTCTCCGTCGATCAGCCCGCTGTCTATGCATTGCTTGACTATTTCATAGAAGGCTTTCTGAAAGAGATCGCTTTGCTGCCATTTTCGTGTTCTGGTCTTACTGAATGTGGAGTGATTTGGAATCGTGTCATCCAGTTCAAATCCGCAAAACCATCGGTAGGCGATGTTGAGCTGAACTTCCTCTACCAACCGCCGCTCCGATTTGATGCCATACAGGTATCCAATCAAGAGCATTTTGAACATACTGACAGGGTCGACAGATGGACGGACTGTTGCCGGATAATATGGTGCCAGAAGATTATAGATGAAATCAAAGGATACCATCCGCTCGATCCTCCGCAGCAGGTGGGTTTCCGAAATCAGTGACTCTATATCTACGAAAATCATTGCCATTTGTCTGCTTTGGCGTCCCATCATGCTACATCCCGCCTTATGGTTATTCTACCATAGAACGGACGTATTTGCTACCTTTGTCAACAGGTCCAATAATTGACGGGACTCGAAACTTTGCACACCTCTACGCGGTGGGCGACAGGCAACACAACAGCATGGATGCTGTGGCTGAGATGCAGAGAACGAATATTGCTGCTTACGCCTTACGCTTATATTGGTGGAAATCCCGCAAACACAGGTGTCGCAAGGCTTTCCGGCGTTTCGCCCCGCCCTGTCCCGGATAGCGCCACGGCACACCCAAACCACGCATTTCCTGCTTTTTGTGCATACTGCCCAAGAACCGACCGCAAATTTCTGCCGGATTGACGGCCCAAATTGCGTTGCGCGTGCCACTATAAGGTGCTAAAATTTACCATGAAAGTGACATTTTTCGACAGGAGGCGGAGCAATACGAAACGTTTGCTTGCCATATTGTTGTCATCGGCGCTCCTTCTCGCGCTGATGACGGCGGTGGCCGCCGGCGACAGTACCGGCCCGTACACGGCTTACCTGTGGGGCAAATGCGATGACGGCACAGCCAAAGTCGCTGTATTTATCAACTCAGTAACGGAAGAAGAAACCACCTACAACGCCTTTTGGCTGACGCTGGCCTACGACGACAACGCGCTGGAGCTCATCAAAGCCGCCAGCAGTACACCATCGGAGGGCACGCGTGAGCTGAGGGCCGAGGCGAAAAACGGCGTGATCACCGTGGCTGGCTGCGGCGACAGTATCTCAACAGACAGATGCGCGGTGTTGCTGCGCTTCAAGGTAAATACAAATTGCGTTACAAAGGTCCAACTCTTGGACGCCCGGGTCAGCGACCGCTCCCAGTCCAAATCTGACGCCAAGCCGGCGAAGCTGGACAAGGATCGGTACGCATACACCATCGCCAACGGATGCTATCTGGTGGAGCTGCCGGCCAACATGGGCCTGTACGGCGATGCGGCGGTGGCCGGTTTTCGCCGCTGTCGTTACATCACCCTTGCCGCTGCCCGCTACCGT
>OQVQ01000258.1_pt1 | contig 25707 bp, 21 predicted proteins | sample 1691491 | NCBI WGS metagenome assembly OQVQ01 (sample SAMN03418252, study PRJEB22391) | human gut metagenome | biome: human-gut; feature: organic feature; material: feces | host: Homo sapiens | place: Tanzania | collected 2013-01
AAAAAACCGTAAATTTCAACAATGCCGAACCTTCGGGCAAAGCGTCAAAAGTAACTTATTATATGTATGACGACAACGGCAAACTTAAAGCGAAAGCCTCGTCCCTGGGGCGCATTAAGATCCTGCCGGAAATCAAAGCCTCAAAAACGGCTAAAGTAATAAGGGAAGATTCCCGCTTAAGGCCCGCCCCTCAGCCAAACGGACACATACTTGATACAAAGCTTTTCGGCAATGTGGAAATTACCGGCAGAATAAATAATTTATACCGGGTAAAACTGGACGATAAAATCATCGGGTGGATTGAAAGACGCTTCCTAAACCCCTCGGCCGAACTAAGAAAACCGAAAAACATCGCTTGGGAAATTTCCGCTTCCCCGCAGGAAGGCAAAACCGTTCTCACCATTAAAAACACCGAAAAGGTAAGTTTTAAAGTGGAAGAAACGCATGATTCTTTCAATATAGTTTTATATTATACCCAAGCCCTAAATACCATTATGAGCGACAGCGAAGACGAACTTATAAGCGGCCTTGACTATGAAATACTTTCCGACGGAGCCAAAAAAATCAAAGCCAATTATAAAAACGGAGCCAAGCTTTGGGGCTACACTTACAGGTATGATGACAACAACCTGATTTTTGAACTTTATCATCAGCCTAAATTTAATTTTACCGAAGAAAAACCTCTAAACGGCCTTAAAGTGGTGCTTGACCCGGGCCATTCCCCCAAAAGGACTATCCCTTACGACGGGGCCGTCGGCCCGAGCGGGCTTTTGGAGTACGAAGCCAATTACGCCATAGCCCTTTCGGCCAAAAGCCACCTTGAAAGTTTGGGGGCGGAAGTTTTCCTTTCAAAAGAAGAGAACGAAAATATGCCGCTAAGCAGAAGGACCGAAAAGATAGACCAAAACGGCGCGCACCTTTTTATCAGCGTTCATAACAACGCCCTGCCGGATTTTATAGATCCTTTCGCCAGGGAAAGAGGCTCTTCCGTATTTTATTATTATCCGCACAGCCTGCCTTTTGCGCAGGCCATGCAAAGCAGTTTCATAAAAAACGTCGGTCTGCCGACGGAAGGTATTATTCAGGCGGATTTTTCCGTTACAAGGAGCTCCCCCCAAGTACCTTCAATATTGATAGAAAACGTGTATATGATGATTCCTTATCAGGAAGAACTGCTTAAACAGGAAAGATTTATAAATATTTTGGGCTCGACGATAGCCGAAGGCGTGATAAACTTTGTAAACCCGACTTGGAATATAAAGGAAAGGGGCTCAATCGTCAATATGCCGCAGAATTAAAAAACGCTAAAACGGGCGAAGTTCCGCCGAAATATTAATTTTATTTTGGAAACGCGCCTTAAATTTGCTAGAATTAATATATAAGCCGTAAGAAACAAACAATTTAAGATTTAGCAAGATTTCGCCGGGATGCTGGAATTGGTAGACAGGATGGTCTCAAAAACCATTGTCCGCAAGGGCGTGAGGGTTCGAGTCCCTCTCTCGGTAATATTTAAAAGCCTTTCTTTTCGGAAAGGCTTTTTTGTTTGCGGAAATTAAAGCGGAAAATAAAAAACTAAATTTAAAACGCTTATTTTGCGCCTGCGGATTTTAGCAGTGATTCAATTTCCTTATAGCCCTTTTCTTTGGCAAAATCCAAAATCGTTTTGCCTTCTTTATTCTTCGCGTTTACGTTCGCACCCGCACGGATGAGAACTTCCGCCGCTTTCAATTGTCCTTGAAAAACCGCTTCTCCCAAAGGCGTATCATCATCATTGTCGCCGAGATTCACATCCGCGCTGGCTTTAATTAAGGCTTCAAGTATCTCCGTATTGCCGCTCCCCGCCGCGAATTTAACCGCCGTAGTGCCGGCATTTTTTTGTTTGTTAATATCCGCACCTGCTTGAATCAAAAAATCTACGATATCATAATGGCCTTTTGACGCGGCAATCATAAGGGCCGTTTCGCCGAAGCTGTTTTGAATATCCAAATCAGCCCCGGATTGCGCCAAATATCTCACCACCGGCAAATGCCCGCCCAAGGACGCCAAAATCAACGCCGGGCCGGTTGAGCCTGTTTCGGTATTTTTCTCAAAGGCGATATCAGCGCCGTTTTCAACCAATATTTTTACGCAGTCCAAATCCCCCGAAGATACCGCGAAAAGCAAAATATCATCGCCCTTATCGTCTTTTTGATTGACGTCAAGCCCGGCGGAAATAAGAAGCTTTAAAACCTCGCTTTTACCTTCTTGGGCGGCCAGAATCGCAAAATGCGCATTGGGTTTTACTCCGTGTTGAATAAGCTGTGATACAACTTCCGTAAAACCAAAAGAGCACGCATAATCCATCATAGGATTAACCTGCTCATCTTCAGATATCTTACCAAGCCTTCCGCCGGCTGCATAAATCAGCTTTGCCGCTTTTGAGCGTTTATTCCAACCGAGTGCAAACTGTAAAGCGGTTTTGCCGTGATAATCCGCCTTGTTGACGTCCGCGCCGGCCTTAAGCAAAGCTTCGGTCAGATTTTCATCTCCCCTTATCGCAGCTTCCGTAAGAGCGGAGCGATAAGGATATTCGCCGGACATATTTACGTCCGCGCCGGATTGTATAAGGAATAAAGCCATGTCGCCTTTGCCGTCTATTACAGAGTCAACCAACGGGGTTAAACCGTTCTCGCTAATTGTATTTATCTTTGCGCCGGCTTCGACAAGCTTCCGCACAACAGCTTCATTATCTTTACTAACGGCCAAGCTTAAAGCCGTATCGCCGTATTTATCACGGGAGTTTACATCTGCGCCGGCTTCAATCAGCAGGATTACGTTTTCCAAATTTCCGCTTTCGGCGGCGGCCATTAACGGCGTCCCTTCTCTCCAGTCCCTGGCATTAACATTTAATCCTTTTTCCGACAAAAGCCGTAAAGACTCCGCGTTATCACTTGATGCCGCATCGAAAACACGTTGATGTTTCGGGGAATGCAAATAAGAATTATATGCTTTCACAGCAATTTCTTTGACAAGTCCGCCTGATAAAAACACGACAAAAAACGCTAAAGCGAAACAAATCGAAGCATTGCCGGAAGCTATCCCGGCAAGACTGCAAAAACATATCAAAAAACCTATTAAAGCAATCCATATAAACTGCCCCGGAACAACGGATAAATTATCGGGAAAGCTTGCAAAATTGCTTAATGTAAAAACGCCCAAGGCCGCGCCAAGTACAAACAATAAAATATAAAGCGCGGTAAGCCCCCCTCCGCAATGAAGGGCAAAAAGCATTTTCCCCAACTTAAACAAAGCAGGGAATATAGAAATTAAGAGAAATAAAGCCACGGCTGTGCAGGTAGTAACGATAAGCCACACTCCCGCGATACCGAGCCCCATTGAATCCGGCCCGCTCGCCGAAGCCATCTCACTAAACAATAAAACCCATATTCCTATAAAAGGCAATATCAATACGCCGTGCAAAGCAACGATAATCCACGGGTGTGAAAAAGTGAAAGAAAGCGTACCTCCGTTTGAATTTAAAAAGCCGTAAAGAACAAAAAACGAGAGCATTAAAGACGGCAGCAACGGTACGCGAGTCATCAGCAAACCGCTTCCGAAAAAGAATCCGCCCAGTGAAAGAACCTGGGCCAATAAAGGCAAAGAATATAATTGTTCCATAAAAAATTCTCCTAATTGTCAGCCGAAAAATATCCAACCGGTTATAAGTCGGTAAATAAACGCCGCCGTATGGAAAACAAACCCGAATATAACCCGCAGGCAGCGATGGAAACAGCCTTAACGCCGCGGCCGACGCGTTGCGTCATAATAAAAATTATATCCGTGTCCGGCAGTATGCAAAGCAGAAAAGAAGTCCGCAGAAATTTAAAAAACATAAAAAACTTAAGATTTAAAACCGATTTTTACCAAAGCGGAAATACTGCTGACCCAATCCCCGCCGCATCTAAAAACCCCGTAACGGGCCTCAATGCCGCCCAAAAAGCCGGTATTGAAATCATGCTCAAAACAAATTTATGAATGTTCAAAACTGGGGTAATATTACCCTTTTCCAATGCAAAGATAATACTGTACCCACAATTGTTCCCATAGAAATCAAACTTTGTGCAAATCGATTAAGTATTATTAAAATTCACTTTTCTGTTGTAATTCATTGTGAATGAAGTGCTATTATTTGGTAAGTATGATTTTATGCAAGTATTATATTTAGTTGGATTTACCCTAAAATTGATTTCCTCCGTTACCTGCGTCAACGCTGTCGTGCCGGCTGTGTAGTCACCTGCCGAGTTCTGCGCCATTGCTGCACCACAACCCACCAAGAGCATAAGTGCCATTGCCTTTAAACGTCCAGAAGACATCACGTTCTTTGCCTTCTTCTTCAAATAATTCTTTGTCTTGTTAAACATTCTGTTTCCTTTTGTTTGTTAATCGTTACTTTTTATATAACTCTTCTGCAGTTGAGTCTGTTGTTATCCTAAAATCTATTTACCTGTCTGATACCGTTATCCTAAATCTAATACCTACCATATCTGATACCCGAAGAATGCCGGAAACACGATAGAAGCTCCAATGATGAACAGACATGCGCCTACTAACATCATAATGGATTTCGTCACTCCGTCTTCTCCTGCGTTTATCTTGATATATATCTGCAATGCTGATATGACCGCTACTATGGCTGCTATGGCATAGAGCAGATAGAGCACATACAGCATCATTGTCACCACGTAGTCGTGCATGCTTGCCAGTGCGTCCGCTCCCCAACTATAGTTCACACCGCCACACTTGGCACTTGCCCGAATGGGGATGCCCAACACCAATGCGGACAAAGCCCAATGAAACCGTTTCATTTTCATAGTTCATTCTTCACCATTTGCCATTTTAGCTTCGGATCTCGCATAATCATTGCCGTGTATAGTTCTTTATCGGTCAGTGGGTTGGACATATACGTTTCCGTTTCTTCCAACTGTTCCTCCATCTTTGCTTTCAATTTTTCAAAAGCACTTTCTTTGTCTGTATCACCAGATTCTCCAGATGAAGCATTTGCTTCATTACCGACATAGCCTCCATTAATTCTGTCCGACTCGTTCTGTCCAGCTTCGACTATGTTATCATTGTAGCCATTCGGCTTATTCGCAGCTTCTCCCACACCATAGTCTGCCACCGCATCCACCTGTGTGTCATAGCTGTTTCCACCAATACTGAATCCTCCGTTATTTTCTTCTACGGCGATGCTTTCCTCTGCATCAGCCATATTACTAACGTCAAATACTTCCTCCGTTGTCTTGGCATCATCCTTCTTGCCATAGAGGTCTTTGGTGACTATAACAGCGTAGTAGATGATGTATACCGCTGTCAATACAAGTACAAATATCAAGTATGAACTCATTTCTTTTAAGTTTGATTATACATTGCTGTTCCTATTGTCTCTTGTCGTTTTCTTTGACTACCCAACAAGCAATTCTCATATATGATGTAATTGGCTTGAAGGGTTAGGAAAGGCTGCACATGCCCACAGATAAATATCTCTTTTGTCCATGCCGTTTGGTTGTGCGCCCTTCCGAAAACGGTTGCAAAGAAACTCCGAAAGATTGGGATAAAAGAAAAACAGCCCCATCGAGGACTGTTTCTTAACATCAATTGAGAATAAAAACGTAATCATACTTGTTTTTCATACTTGAAAGCCATTTGTAGGATTAGGAACAATCACTGTAAACTCACTCGTTCACCATAACTCACCATATAAACATTAAACCACGTGCTTTCTGTTAAATTTTAGTTCACTTGAATACTTTTTCTTCATTAAATTACCAAATATGGGAATTTTACAGTACCTTTGCAGAAAATAAAGCATTTCACCTGAATGAAAATAACTTTCAAAGATGAAGCGTTATCCGAACTGTATGAAACAGGCAAGACCAAAGACCGCAAATACAAGCAATTGTGCAAGAACAAGAAACTTGTGGATGGCTACATCCGAGCTGTAAGCATCATGTACCGAACAGAAACGACAAGGGAATTGCATGAGTATAGTTTTTTGCATTACGAGAGGTTGGCACATGACCCACGTAGCTCAATAAGAATTGTGAACGGTAAGGTCGAACGCCTGTTATTCACAGAAACGGAAGACGGAGTAGAAGTAGAATTAATAGAAATTGATAGTACCCATTATGGCAACAAAAAGTAAAAGGTTAGTTCCAGCAAGGGCTATCCATCCCGGAGAAGTCCTGCGCGAGGAGTTGCTGGAACGAGGTATCAAACAAAAAGATTTTGCACGAATGATAGGTGTTCAGCCGACACACCTAAATGAATTCATTAAAGGCAAACGTAATCTAAATGAGGATTTAGCCATAAAATTAGAGAAAGCCCTTGGCATATCGTACAAGAATTGGATGAATCTTCATAATGGTTATGTCTATGACTGCAAAGCCATAGAAGAAAAGAAAAGTAACGAGCAAAAAGCGACTGACTTCGAAGCGGCATGTGGTGACATGTTCAATCTTAAATTATTATACAAGAGGTTGAAAATGTCACTTATGCCATGTGTAGAACGTGTCGCGCAACTAAAAAGCGTTGTTTCTTTTGATTTGCTTTCCGCAGAAGAACTAAAAATGCAAGTTGCAGGCTTGTATAAGCATAGTGAGAAAGTGCAGATAGATGAAAAGAATATGCTTACTTGGCTTATTTTGAATAATATCAGTATAGCCGAAGCGCCAACATTGCCCATCCAATACAATAAAGGCAATGCCTTAAAAGCTGCATCAGAAATTGCGACTATGGCCAATGCGAGAACTCTTACGATTGAAACTATCAAAGAAAGCCTTAATAAATATGGCATTCTCTATATAGAGGTACCCAAATTGGACAAGGCTCCTATTGATGCTTTCTCAACAATGGCGGATGCACATCCTGTTATTACCGTGACGTATCGCTACAATGATATGGACAAGCTGGTTTTTGATGTTTTGCACGAACTTTGTCACATAGATAGGCATCTAACGAAAGAGCAAACTGCATTTATTTCCGTAGATGATGGTTCATACACCACTGATCCAAGAGAGAAGGAGGCGAATGAATTTGCACGACAAACACTAATTCCAGATACTGTTTGGGGGGACATAATGAAAGTTGGATGCAAAAGCCTCTCACCATTTAAGATTGTGAAAACAATCGCTATCACCGCAGAGTCAAAGGGTATAAGTCCATCTATCGCCGTTGCTCGATATAAGCATGACACAAATTGGTACAACACCTCGGCTTATCGATCACCCAAGATTTCATAATATGCCATACCGTTAGGTTGGGGCTCATATATCGCAAAATATTGAAGATAACTCGTCAATCTGTAAGGATTTTACAAATTAACGAGTTATCTTTTTATTTTTTAGATTGTCTGCCGTTTCCGTTCCAGTAACAAATCGTTCAAATCCTTGTATTCCGCATATTTACCAGACTCATCTTTCACAGTCTCGCCAAACATCCCCACGAATGTCTCCACCGTTTTCTGCCCAGCAAGGTCGTTGTCAAGATAACAATGAATTTCTTCGTATTTGCTCAGGTATTCCAATGACTTTCGCAGATTGGCTACAGAGTTCATTACCAACACGTCAATCCTACCGTCTACACAAATACATGTATTCCCTTTTCGGCGCATAGTCATATACGACAGATAATCCATAAATCCCTCAAACACGCAGATGTGCTTCTGTGTCTCACCATAAGTATGGCATATCACCGAAACGTCCTTATTCTTGATGCATCCTTTATAATAAGGGTTACGTACCTCATAACCTCCCGACACATTCGGAAAGGCTATGGCGAAATATTCCTTACGACGCAATGTATAGTGTATCTCCTTGCAGAATGTTTGGGCGATACCAATATCCACACATCGTGATTGCAGGTAGGACAGCAGGGCATGATGCCCCAACGGCATGACACGTAAGTCTGTCATGTCGTCTTCAACGCTCCTCGGCTGCAAGAAAGCCGCCTGTTTCTGCATCCTGGACAATGCCTCGCAGTTATGCTCAATCATAGACAACACTGCGCTGACATCACCTGTGCGATACAAATGCTTGCCTAACTCAATCAAGTCACCACCCTCGGCAATACCAAAGTCATACCACTCGCCAAGCCGTTCATTGACCTTGAATGACGGAGTGGTTTCTTCACGCAATGGTGACAGATACCAGTATTGCCCATTGCGTATTTTTACTGGAGAATATCCAATCTGTTTCAGATACTCCACTATGCTTATTTTCTTCGCTTCTGATATATTCATCGCTTAATCCATTTATTTTCACATGTTTTCATTCAAACACTTTACTTCGGATTCTTCCCATAGGCACAGGCGTAAAGTAAACGGTTTTCTGAAGTGTTTTTCCAGTGGCTGTATTCCACAATGTATGAATGTAGACTTGACACCACTCAAAAACACTTTATTTGCTTCACTCTCTATAGGCACACCCGTAAAGTAAATGGTTTTCTGAAGTATTTTCCAGTGTCTAAATACCACAATGTATGAATGTAGACTTGACACCACCCAAAAACACTTTATTTGCTTCACTCTCTATAGGCACACCCGTAAAGTAAAGTATTTTCCGAAGTGTTTTTATTCGTCTTCTTCAAACAGTTGTGCATTGGCTGGTATGGTCCCGAAATAGAACATCTTGTCATACCTCTTCACCAGTTTCAACTCATTTATCAGGAATTGCAGCACTTTCACCATCACGCTTCGCCCACGTTTGAATCCGATAGCCTCGTATGCAGGTATCATTGCTTGGATTGTCTTCTCAAATCCCTTAATAGGCTTTCCTGCAAAGGCCGATGCCAAAGCCGTCTCGTGCTGTTCGATGGTCAAGTCTGTATATTTCAGAGGCACCATCTTATTGTAATCGTTCTCTGTATTGTCGTAATCGGTAGCCAACTCTGGCAATCCTTCCTCATTTACAGAAAATGCAAATGGCTTGAACTCCTTTTCCCTGATATGCAGTGCCTTTACCTCACTAACGTCTGGATTATTGTAGTTCTTGCTGATGACGAGTACTGTTTCCGCCTTGTTGTTCATTTCCGTGCCGATATGCCCACGCACATTGTTGTCGCCTTTGTTCAGGTGGAGCACACAGTGGATATGGATGTTGTACCTTGACGACCATTCCATCATCTTATTGATTACTTCCACAGACTCGGCTGCATTGTTGATGTCAAGCAGCAAATCCCTTATACCGTCTATGATGACCAGTCCATACCCTTCGTTGTGGCTCAACGCATAGTCTATGACCTCAATCCTTACGGCAGGGGTGTACTCCCTCAGGCAGATGAAGTCAAGGTTTTCGTTGTCCGTTGCGGTTGGCAGTCCTGCCAACTTCAATATACGCTCCAACACATTGTGGCAATGGTAGCGGCTCTGCTCCGTATCGACATAAAGGATGCGGCGTTTGCCCTCTGGTAGACTAGCATGGTAGTTCAGTACCTGCCCGTTTGCCAACGATGCTGCCACCAGTGCGGACACGTTAAAGGTCTTCTTCGCTTTCGCCTTGCCGGTTGATGCGCTGAAATTTCCCAGTGTCGCTATTGTCGAGTTATCTATCCATATTATCTGTGGTGGCGTGCTGTATGTGTCAGTAGCCTTTATCAGCGCGTCTTTCAGAATCTGCGACAGGCGCACGTTCTGTAATTCTTCCGTCATTATCATATCGCCGTTTCTTATTGCTGTTTGTTTCGTTTTGCATAACGCACTCTCTTGAAGTAAGGTACACGCCTGTTCTTCTGTTCCGCTTCTGCATTGTCGGCTTCATCGTTCCTCATACCGCAGCCATCATCACCAATGACATTACCAAGTGTCGGCACATTATTTTGTTTGAGCCAGGCATCCAGTTCCGTCTTGTCAAAGTATACCATCTTGCCACGCGGCTTGTAATGCGGTATCTCCTTGGTTGATGTCAGCTTGTAGAGCAAACTCTCAGACACACCAAGATATGCGCACGCTTCCATAAAGGTAAACATGTTTTTTGTGGTGTAAATATTCTCCTCCAGTAGGGTGAGGCGTTCCAATAGCCCTTCCACTGGCTCCAGTTTTTGGAGCAATGCTTCTCTGGCTGCAACTCTGTCGTTGAGCCGTTCCATGAATGTTGTTCGGTTGTTCAGCATAATTGCATTGTTGTTTATTGTTCATGATCAGGAAGCGTCCTTCCGCTGTTTGCATGCTTTCGGTGTGCAAAGGTATGCCATCTATAACCGCAATGAAAGAAAATGACCGTGACAAGTGCCAATTGTCATGGTACTTGTCACGGTTTTCCTTTCAGTTGCTATACGTTCTTGTATTTTCTATTATAAGGGAATGACAAGACGTTATCGCACGTGCCATTGTGCTATGATACAATACAATATGCGTCATCATAATATGGCACCATTATTATTCTGCTTCATTATCATCCAGCATTATTGCTATTTCCCGAATCTCGTCAACAATGCGTTTGCTTACTGGAGTAGGTCGGTTCTTGATTTCCGAGAGTGCGCTTGACAATGTGGTGGCACTTATAGGCTTGCCTGTCTTCTTCGACAGCAGATGTCCGCCCCTTGCCATAGTCGCCTTCCAGTTCCAACCAATCATACCATTCTCCAATAGCGTATCGAACAGGATGGTGACACTGCGAATGTTTTCCACAGTTATCTGATATCCATTTCTGCGTTCCAGCAACGCTCGTATATCTTCCACTGTCGCCACAGATACACAAAACAGATGGTTCGCATTGGCACAATCGGCAATACGAACCATCTGTTTCAGTGAAAGGTGATAGCCAAAAGATAAGGGAGGCTTCGTCTCTGAAACCTCCGTGTTGGATAATACCGTGTTTGGCGGCGGTGCGTCAGTCGTGTCGAAGACGTGCTTCATCTTGATGCAGTTTTCCAAAGTGAAATTCTTGCTGTTGAACAGGTGTTGTGCAAGATCGCCACGTTCCGTCAGAATACGTCTGGCGATGTTGTGGTTCTTCTCATGCACATTCCGACAACGCGCCTTGTCGCAGTTCACGTGTCTGTGGCTGCAAGCGAAGTCTTCGACAAAGCGGTCGAGTTTCTTGCCATCGTTCAACACTTCTTTCCGATAGCTATACCTTGCGGACAGGAGTATAATCCAAAGTTCTTGCAGAGCATCCGTTTCGTTATTGAAATGCTCATGTGTTGTTTGCCATTTCTCAAAAAGAGAGATGACCGTCAAAATTTGTGGTCATTGTACTGTTATTATAATGTGATGTATTTACGCAAAAAACTCTGACCACTGATGTAGCCAGAGTCTCGCATTTGATAGTAAGATTCCTTCTTATGTCGTGCTTCATAGTTACCTAATCGAACAGACCGTTAACTAAATTAACAGCCTCATCCTTCTTCTTGTTTACGATTTTTGCGTACACTTGCGTCATTCTCACGTCTGTGTGCCCTAACAACTTGGATGTTGTGTACAAATCCGCACCAAGCGTCAGCATCATCGTAGCGAACGTGTGTCTGGCGGTGTGAAAAGTGAAATGCTTGGTTATACCGGCTGCTTCCGCCCACGGCTTTATCAAATCGTTAACCCTGGCATTGCTTGGTAACGAAAATACTTTTTCATCCGCCCCTTTGCCGTTGCGCATAGGCAACCATTTCAAGGCTTCTGATGACAAAGGAAGATATATGGGTGCTTTGGTCTTCTGCATGACTACTTGCAGACGGTATTGTCCGCTATCACAGAAGATACTTTCCCATTTCAGTCCTTTTATGTCACTGAAACGCAGCCCACAGAAACAAGAGAACAGATATGCATCCTTTATGGTTTCGTTCTCCATCGGTGTCGCTATCAGCTTCTTCACTTCATCAATGGTCATGTATTCACGTTTGCTTTCGGGGACTTTCAGTTTGTCCGAGCTGCCAAGTCTTGTAAATGGATTTATCTTTAGCAACTCCTCTCTTACAGCAGCATTTAGCGCACCGTTCAATGCACGATAATAGGAACATGCTGTATTCGTGCAAATACTTTGACCTTTTCTGGTTTTATATCCGTCTCGCAAATGATCGATGAAGTTCTGGCAGAATTTTTTATCCACATCATCCATTGTCATATTCTCACATCCCATTTCTGTGAGAATACGGATGGCCGTGTTTATTTGCGCTTCGTCCTTTCGTCCACGCTTTTTCTGTCTTTCCTTGTATGTCTGCAACCAATCTGCAAGAAGCACTTTGGGTTTGTCATCCGCTTTCTTAATGCCAGCCTCACCGTTTGTCATTGCAATGATACGTTGCGATTTGATGGCATTGGCGGCAACAAGTGTCGCTTGGTTTCGCTTGCGTGCATCATCATCCGTTTCCGGAATGATGTACATCTTTAGGTACTCATACGAACGCTTGCCGTCTCTGTATATGTCCAGATACAAACTCTTGTTTCCGTTGCTCAGGTCTTTCATCCTAAGACGGATTGGCTCTTTGAGCTTTGATGTTTTCTTGTTTCTTGCCATAGCCGTTTCTCCTTATTGATTTCGTGTTGCAAAGGTACTAAAAATTCCCGAATTTGAGAAACAAACAAGAAACAAAAGATATACAAACAAAGAGTAATAAAGTGAAGAAACAAGAAACAACGATAGAACTACAGCAGTAGTTAAAAGCACTGATACACAGTCGTTTATATTTCACTTAATTGGTATTTACTTTCATATCAATACATCCCTTTACAATATTGACAATATTTTATAGCACTGCGTGCAGAAACCGGACAGCAAACTAAACGATGAACATTATTATCACTTGAGCTATTATCACTCGCAGAAACATTCCGAGCGGATAGACAGAAGTGTAGGCTACGGCAGCGCGTTCGCCCTTTATTGTCTCGTTGGCGTAGCTCAATGCCATCGGGTTTGCCATAGAGCCGCAAAGCAATCCGCAGATGGTGCCGAAGTCAAACTTCTTTGTCTTTAAGGCAATAGCGCCGATAATGAGCAGTGGAAGGATAGTAAGCACCAGTCCGATGCCTACCCATAGCAGTCCTTCAGGACGTATCACAGTGGCAAGGAAGTCCTTACCGGCAGTGAGACCGAGGCATGCAAGGTAGAGCGAGAGTCCCAATTTGCGCAGCATGAGCGATGCAGAACGAGTGGTGTAACTTATCAAATGCATCCGAGGACCTATCGCTCCGATAAGAATACCCATGATGATAGGACCGCCAGCAATGCCGAGTTTCACCGGTGTACTCATACCCGGGATGGAGATAGGAATCATTCCCACAGCGAGACCTAAGAGGAGTCCGAAGAATATAGAGCCGAGGTTTGGCTCATTGAGCACCTGTACTGCGTTTCCGAGGAACGCCTCGGCATGGTCGATGTTTTCGTGTGTGCCCACCACTGTCACTCTGTCGCCATAGCGCAGGTGGAGCGAATCTGTGGCGAGCAGCTTGATGTCACCACGCATCACTCGGCTTACGTTTACGCCATAGGACTGTCGCATGTGGAGCGAGCCGAGTGCCTTGCCATTGATTTTAGTGCGAGTGATTACGATGTCGCGGCTTTCTACTGATGAATCGATAGCATTCCAGTCTATTTGTTCGCGGTTCCAGTCCTTCACCACGCGCTTTCCGAAGAGTATATCCATAGCTGCCACCTCGTCGCGCTTGGTCACTACGAGGACATTGTCGCCAATCTGCAGTTCGGTGGAAGCTATTGGCACGATGACACGGTCGCCACGCCATATTCTTGAGATGATAAACTGGCGGTGGGTGGTCTGTGATATTTCAGCGATTGTCTTGCATGAAATGGCAGGATTTATCACTACAAACTGTCCTACAAATGTCTGGTCTTCATCATCATTGCGATGTGGCAGCAAGTCTTCAGGAGAAACGAGGAATTTGCGCAGCAGAATCATTGCGAAGATAACGCCCACTACACCCAAAGGATAAGTGACAGCGCATCCCAATGCGGCGCCGTTATGAGGCAGGTGTGCATTGGCGAGAGCCTGCTGTGCGGCACCGAGGGCTGGCGTATTGGTAGTGGCTCCACAGAGTATGCCGACCATATCCGGCACGCAGACAGGCAATATGAGGCAGAGCGCGAGAGCCATTGCTGTGCCGAGAACTATCACTGCCATGCTCCAAAGATTGAGCGACACGCCTTCATGGCGCATCATTCCGATGAAGTTAGGGCCTACATGCAGTCCTAAAGCATATACAAAGAGTGACAATCCGAATGTTTCGGCGAAATTAAGCATCTGTGGATCGGCAGAGAAATGCAGGCTTCCAGCCACGATACCGATAAAGAACACGAATGCCACGCCGAGCGATATACCCCTGATGTGCAGCTTTCCGAGCGGTAGTCCTAATGCCACGATGAGCGACAGCACGATGAGGGTCTGCACTGCTGAGTGTATCGTAAAAATACTTTCAATCCATTCCATATCTATTGTTGTTGTTTACAGTATTTATTGTTGTTGTTTCAGTTCTTCTTTCTCAAATTGTTTTCCGTTTCCCCACAAGTGCATAATACCTGTTTTTGCACATATTCGCGTATTATCTGATGCGATAGAGGCAACTTTCTGCAAAGGTAAGCAAAAGTTTTGAAATATCCACATGGATTGGCAATAATCATCTTTCTGTGATGTGTTTTACATTTTTCTGCAAATGGTGGGAAAGACAAAAGCCCTATGGCATATTGCTTAATGCGAAGAAGTGCTGGCGAAACAGGCAGGTAAAGGATTGGAAAATAGTGATTTTCACGATAATATGTAAGAAAAAGGTGGGCTTCTGGTGCTTGTTTGCAAAAAAATATGTATATTTGCAGTCGATAAACAGGGGTTATATGAAATCGGAGAATCTTATTCCATCGTCATTTCATGATGAAACACAGGCGAAATCTGTGTTTCAGGATTTCTACACCCGATACTACAGGATGCTCGTAGGGTATGCCATGTCCTTCGTAAAATCTGAAGGAGATGCCGAAGACATCGTGCAGGATGTGTTTATTACCATTTGGACAAAGCGCGATGATCTGAAGAAGGACCATACAAGGATGATGCGTCTGCTATATGTCAGCATACATAATAAGTGCTTGGACTTTCTCAAGCACAGCACCGTGGAGCGCATATACGCCTCTAATGCCTCTGTCCAAATGACAGAATACGAGATGGAATCAGAGATTTTTGCCGCTGAGATGTATAGTAGAATCTTCACCTACATCGATGCTTTACCCGACCGTCAGCGTAAGACGCTACTGCTCGCTATGGAAGGTAAGACAAATGCGGAGATAGCAGAGGAGATGCAAGTGAAGATAGAAACCGTAAAGACTCAGAAATACAAAGCTATCAGCACCTTGCGAACTGTCGTCTCAAAGGAGGAATGCCTCCTGCTATTCCTACTTCTTGACTCTGATATCTTCAAATAGTTACATATTGCAAACGGTCTTTTTTTTTGAAAAAGGATAACAAAAGACTCTAATCACCTACTTATAATAAAAAAACGAATCGGCCACCAGTCAATGAAGACCGATAACCGATTCTGCTTTTTACCTCAAATTATATCGTTATCAGTGCCTATTTCACTCTTGTCAGATTGAGAAGGCGATAGACGGCTGATGTCAAAGCCGGAGTTTTATAGAAAGGAAGGCTTGCGAGAGTGTTGTAAGCCTCTTTGTAAAGTCCGGAGCGAGCCTGTGAGGCTGCGAGATAAGAGACGGTACACTGTGATGGAGTGTGCTCGAAAGCCAGCTTTGCAAGCTTGATAATCAGTTCTTTCTCCACTTCCGAAGGACTGTATTTGTCGAGGAAGAAATCATTGATGATGAAAGAATAGAACATATTAGTGAAGAGATAAGGATGGTCTGCCTTATGCTTTTCACCGATAGAGAGAGCCAAAGTCAATGCTTTAGTATAGTCATGTGCAGCGAGAATGGACTCCATCTCGCGGATCTCACGAAACATATCCTTGTTGGGATAATCGAAACCATCAACGCACTTCATGTCAGCCTCATACTGTGCAGGGTCTTTCGTGCGGTCAATGCCAGGTATTCTCACCAGATTCATGTAGAGCGTTCTGCCGAAGTCTTCGCCATACATCTTCAGATATTCAGGATTATGAGTGGCAATAGTCTTCCAGACGGTGTCGTCCTTGATGCTTTGCATGAAGCAGATAATCATGTCGGCATTGTCCTTGCTGACACAATCAGCAGCTGAAAGTCCGCGGAGATACTCATTCATCATTGGGCGAATGCTGTCAGGACGCAGTTCGGAGACATACTCGAAGAGCAGTTGCTTGACGAATTTAGCATCGCGTCTGCCACCTTTCCATTCCTGCATAGCCTTGCTGTAAGCCTTTCCGATATTAGCAGTGAGTGCCTTTTTGGATAGGTCTATAAACTCAGCCGCCTCATGATAACCAGTCACAATAGACAGGAGATTGCCGTCAGCATCATAGTAATAGAATGATGGATAGGCAGTAGGCGGAGTATTCCTTATCGCCTCATGCTTGGCTTGCTTCTCGGCATCAATCTTCATGCTGACAAAGTTGGAATTGATGTAGTCGCCCACTTCAGCCTGCGTAAAGACGGTGTTAGCCATTTTTCGGCATGGTCCGCACCATGATGTGTAAGCATCCACGAGGATGAACTTGTTCTCTTTCTTTGCTTTAGCGAGGGCTTCAGCCCAAGGAATGTCAGAGAAGACAATGCCTTGGGCTTCAGCAACCTGCTGAAAAAAGAAAGAAAAAACGATAGTTACTATGATTATTATAGTCTTTTTCATCAGTATTTCTGTTCAAAATCCACTATTCTATCAGCCACTCCCTCATGCTTTGCCACAAGCGACATATTGATGCCGCCGTCAGTACCGATGGAGAAAACGGCGAAACCAGCCTTCTTTCCCTCCTTAGCATTGTCGGTGAAAGCCACTAATAGTTGGTCGCCTTTATTCTCAAGTTCGATTCTATTGATGCTGCAAGAAGCGTCGAGGTCGAAGAGTTTCTTGGAAGTCATGTTGCCAGTGTTGAGCACATAGATGCCGTTGTCCTTGGAATAGAACATATATCCAGCGAAAGAAGCGGAGCAGGAGAAGGAAGAAGCGGCAATTACAGTAGGGTCGGTGATGACATCATTGCCGAGATCCTTGAAGTAAGTGGAAGGAGTAGCGTCCTTTACCCAGAAGCCAATGCCAAACTTGAGCAGATGGTATTCTCCGGCTGCGGTCTTGAATATGCCGAGATATTCACGCGCTCCGGTCTCACTTCTGGAGTTGATGTTGGCATAGACGCAGGTCATTCCTGTGTTGTCAGGATTGAAGAAACCGCCATCTATGTATGTCACCCCATTGGTTTTCTTAGCCGTTGTAAGGAATGCTGTTGAGATATTCTGAAGCATATAGAAGCATCCATTGGCATCATCATAGAGAGCCATTCGGCTTGGGAAAGCGGCATCATCGCCGAGATTGCACTCAGGAGAGATGCTGTAGTCGCGTCCCATCACTGTCATGCTTGGCTTTACGGTGGTCACCGGCGTGTAGCTGTTTGTGGCGCGGTCGAACACCTTGCCTCCGTCGATGAGGTATTCACGCATGCTGCATCTGAAATATCCCTGCGGATTGATGGCATCCGGCTCCGACATGAAGAAGTCGGAGTATTCGCGAGCCTTGGTCATCATGATGCTGTTGAGCACTTTGCCTCCCTTGCCATCCTGGCACATGATAATCACTTCGCTCGCTTCGTCGTTGATGTACTTGTTGAAGAACACTCGCTGAGGATTCTTTCCGAGGGCATCATTCTCATTGAGCTTGCCGTAAAGGTCGGTAGTCAGCCTGTCATTGGTAGGACTCCAGAAAGCCAATTCTGCGTCTTCGCCATTTTCGCAGAGCATGATTATGCCGTTGGTAAAGGTGTTTACCACATTTACAGTGGACTCTTTCTCATAGAATATGCCGGTAGCATTATCGACAGCCTTGAATTTCAGGGTGTGCTCACCAGGAGTAAGCGTCACTTTTATGTCGAGATCCTTGGTGCGGGAGAGGGTGTCGGCATGATAATAAGTCTGCTTGTCGTAGGTAATCCAGAAATAACTGAACGCATCCAGATTGCCAGTGGATGACACGACAGTAGGAGAGATGGAGAGTCTGTCATCTACATAGACATTGTCATAGACGTCGGCAATGCCGGAAATGACAGCCTCGTTCAGCGTATTGACAGAATCATTCGAGTCATCGCTGACGCAGGAAGCAAGCAGCATGACTGATGAAAGCATCAATATGGAAAAATATTTATTCATTGTCTGTTACTATTTATGAGTGGAAAGAAGTTTTCGTCACCATGGCAGATTACATTGGTGACCAGTCAGCAGTAATCCAGGTTTGGGTATCTTCGTCCCATACCGGAGTCTTCAGCAGGTAATTATACACCATGCGACCATAGGACATATAGTCGGATATCTGATTGTAGTCGAGCTCTTTAGGGAAGTCAAAGCCCTGAATCTGTATGCAGAGGCGATGCTTTGCCTTGGAATAAGCGCCATAATAGAGCGACAACGGCATCTTCCAGTAGGAAGGCTGGACGAGCTGGTTGGTGATGACAAGCTTGGCTTTCTGCCTGTCAGTATAGCCATTGTCGAAGTCAGCATTCGGCACGATGTCCAGTATCAGTGATACATCGCCGTTCTCCAACTGCTTGTCATAGACCTTCACAGTGGCATTGGCAGTCACTTCGCCAGGCTTTAGGGTCACAGACGTGGTGAGGTCAGAGTAATGCACGCCTTCCTTAGCGGTGGAAGCAGGATCTACGCTGATGGCTACAGTGCGCTCAGTGCCGGTCTTCTCTCCAATTATCATGATAGGAATCTCCACTTTGTCGCTTTCCACAGTGCCTGCGGCGAAAGAATAAGAGAGGCTGTCCTCATTGGTGAGAGTGCTGAAATATGCCTTTGCCTTCTCCTGATACACCAGATGGTCATTCTCGCTGCATGATGAAAAGGCAATGCAGAGAAATGTCGCCATTATAGATAAAAATGATATTTGTCTCATAGTAATCGTTCAATTATTGGAAATAAGTGTTGTCACTTGGGAGCGGCAGTACATATACAGCTTCCGGATTAGCCACGACAGCGTTGCTGACAGGGCTCTTGCTGGAGTTCAGACGCTTGTAGGCATAGAACAACTGTCCCTCGCCAATAAATTCCTTGGCATATTCCTGCAGCAGACGAGCCTTGAAATCTACGCCTTCGAGGCTCTCATTAGGCAGTCCGCGATGGTAAAGCAACTGATTGAACCATGTCTCTCGGTCGCTTTCTGTAGCAGAAGTCTCTGCCAAAATCAGGTACATCTCTGACACTTTCAGCAAAGGAATGCGCTTGGAAGTGTTGTATTTAGAGAGGATATAGTAAGAGCCCGTATTCTCTATCCACCATTTCAGGCGGTAGTCCATATCGAGTGTGGTAGGGAATACCTTATTGATTGTGCTCTTGTTGGCTGCAAGGAAGTTGTAGTTATTGCTTGTCACGTAGAAATATTTCTCGGCTACGTTATCCTTCAGTTCCTTACTTTCGAGTGCGAAAATATTCTCATTGACGAATCCATTGTCGTCAGAGCTCTGGATATCAGCGCTTGTGACTAATGGGAAGAGACCACTTTCGATGACTTCCTTGGCGCATAGACCAGCATTGTTGAGGTCCTCTGTCTTGCCACGATAGAGCAGGGCACGAGCTTTGAGGGCTGTGACAGCATAGTAATTGAGGCGATATTCGCGTCCTTTCAGCAAACCGCTGAGCGCATCAAGGTCATATTGCGAATGCTTAGGACCGTAAGGATCCACGTCCTTCAGGAGAGATTGCGCTGCAGTAAGGTCGGTGAGGATGCGTTCGAGGACTTGTTCCACTGTCAGTTGTGGATAAATCTGATTGGTGAAATGATCGACATAAGGGATAGCTTTCGCCTGAAGACCATCGGTCATGGAAGGAGATTTGGCAAACAGACGGAGCAAATCGAGGTGCATATAAGCACGAATGGCGAGTGCTTCGCCCTTGATTACTTCGTATTCACCCTCCATAAAGAGTCCTTTGTCACCGTCGATATGATCCAATATGTTGTTGGTATTGGCGATGACATTATACATATCCTTCCAGATGCCGTCTTTTCGAGCCTCTTCCGTAAGGTTGGAGTAATCGTAATTGGCAGCATAAGCGAAGTTATTGAGCGCAGTCTTGGCAGTGGAATAATACTGTCCGAGCACGTCCATGTATGTCATAGTAAGCTGGCTGCCATAGAGATTTGTTCCAGCCATAGTGGCATAGCATCCTATTAGTGCGTCCCTGTAGCCTGTTCGGTTGGAGAGCATATCGTCTCCCTTGAGTTCTGACTTGGCAGTGACGTCAAACCAGTTCTCACATGAACTGATGCTGCAGGCGAGCAACAGCAAGCAAAGAATCTTATATATATTTTTCATGCTCTGTATCGTTTAGAATGTAAGTTGGACTTGGAGTGTGTAATGGTGGGAATAAGGATACGTTGTACCCATCTCACGGTGTATCGTAGAGGAATACATGAAGTCATTAGCCATAGCGGTGAGCTTCAGATACTGTGCTCCGAATGCCTTTATCCAGTCTCTGCGGAAAGTGTAAGAGAGGCTAAGGGAATTGCCAGAGAGCACATTGTCCTTCTCCACGAATCGTGATGTAGGTCTTGTCTTGGAGAGGTCGCTGATGCGCTTGTACTTTGCAGCGACGCCAGGAGTGGACCATCTGTCGTAGAGAGCTCTCTTGTCCACGTTTCCGAATGGATCCACATTCTCCACTTTATCCACCAAAGTCTGGTTGTAGGCATATCCGCCAAAGCGATAGTAGAAGTTGGCATTGAGCTCCCATTCCTTCCATATAGCATTGATGCCGAATGTACCAGCCAGTGTAGGGCTTGTAGTCTTGTAAGGCACGTAGTCTTCTTCGCTCCATGTGTTGGTCAGCGAGCCGTCTTTCTTGATGAATATCTCATTACCAGTGCCAGGGTCGATGCCAGCAGAAGGCACCACCCAGATGGCATTGATGGAAGCGCCTTCCTCGTAACGGACGTAAGGCGCGGTGCTGCCTGCTGCGTCAGACTTCTTATTGTAGGATGAGAGACCAGAGGAAATCTTCTTCAGTTCGTTGCGATAGTGCATACCATTGACAAACAGGCTGATGGCGCTGTTGCGGTCCTTATAGACGCAAGCCTTGACATTAAACTCATAACCCTTGTTTTGTGTCTCGCCAAGGTTTTCCTTATAGGATGTGAAACCAAGATAATTAGCCATATCCACATCCACGAGCAGGTCTTTGGAACTCTCTATGAAATAGTTGAAATAGCCGGTAATCCTATGATTTAGGAACTCAAAGTCGATGCCGAGGTTGGTCTTCTGTGTGCGCTGCCATTTGAGGTCATTGTTGCCGTATGCCTTGATTACGGCGCCGATATACTCCTGGTAAGCGAGGCTGCTGCTGTAGTTGTACATCAGCATTGACTGATAAGGATAGAAGCTCTGACTTCCAGTATATCCAGTGCTCAACTTTATGCGGAGCTGATTGATTATCTCATTGCCCTTGAGGAAATGCTCATTGTGCACGTTCCATCCCATACCAGCGCTCCAGAACTTGCCCCAACGGTTGTTACTGCCAAATACAGATGAACCATCCACACGGATAGAACCATCTACAAAGTAGCGGTCGTCATAACTATAGTTTACGTTTGCCAGGAAGCCCATAAGGCGTGTGGTGGTGGCATAGCCCACTGGGTGGTCGCCTTCCTTGAATCCACCTCCGAGAGAAGGGTGGTCCAAAGACTGGTTAGGATAGCCATAGACGGTGTAAGCGCTATAGTCGTTGGACGTCTCCTGAATGTTCCAACCGCCATTTACGCTCACTGCGTGCTTGCCGAAGAGCTTGAAATATGACAGTATGACATTGCCGTCATAGGAGTTTGTAGTGGTGTTTCCCTTGAAATAGCTGCCCTTATTCTCTGTAAGACCGATGAAATCAGTATGGTCTGACGGCTTGAAGATGTCCGTTTGTCTGTTTTGTCTCTCGATGGAGAAATTGCCTTTGAGCTTCAGTCCCTGCATGATGTCCCATTCCACGCTGAAATCATTCTTGAAATCATCATAGACGGTCTTGTCCAATGTATGCAGCGAAGCATTAAACATAGGATTGGTGACGAGGGTAGTACCTGTGCGAGTGGAGTATTTGTAGAGCGTATCCTTGATATGTCCCGTGGCATCAGTTGGGGAATAGTAAGGATTCAGCTTGGCATATACGTCGAAACTACCATAAGGCGAATTGTTTGCAGTCACCTTATCGTATGTCAGATAGTCCTTGAAGCGTAGGTTCTTGTATGTATATTGGAACTTCAGTCCGGTGCCGATGCGGTCACGGTTTGAACCCTTCATCACTCCGGAATTGCCGTTGTAGTTGAGGTCCACTCCATATCTGAAGCTGTCGTTTCCTCCTTCCACCAGGATGCTGTGCTTATTGGTCAGTCCCACGGACTTCAGAGGCTTTGACAGCCAGTCGGTGTCAATGCCTTGCTTCACCAGTTTGAGGCGCTCGTTGTAGTCGGCGAGGTAATCTTCCTGCACGTAAATGGCGTTGCTGCCGTCATAAAGTCCAGCCAGACGTTCATACTCCAGTTTCTCCGAAGCATTGAGCAGATTGTAGGCGGAGAGGTCTGCCACCTCAAAGTCAAGGCTTCCGGTGTAGTTGAGGCGCAGTTTGCCTGACTCTGGCGACTTGGTGTCAATGATTACTACGCCATTGGAAGCGCGTGAACCATAGATAGCTGTCGCTGAAGCATCCTTGAGGATGGATATGCTTGACACGCGGTTAGGGTCAAGGTCATAGATCTTCTCCACGCTTACCTCAAAACCATCGAGGATAAAAGTAGGAAGATTGGAGCTTCCTTTATATTCCGAATTGAGATTTGTCACGTCAGTAGTAGGCAAAGAGTTGACACCACGCACCTGTACGTCAGGCATGGTGTTTGGGTCGGAGCCCATTGCCACGTTGTCCACCACCTTGAATGAAGGGTCGATGGCGGAGAGAGTGCTGAGCACGTTCTTGTTAGAGATAGCACGAAGTTCTTCACCAGTATAGCTTGTGGCAGCTCCGGTGAAGGTCTGCTTGCGCTGAGTGTAATATCCTGTCACCACAACTTCCTCTATTGCAGACTCATTGTCCATCACCACGTCCTGCTTTATCGTGGATGTGCCGGCGGCAATGGCAATGTATTTGGTCTTCATTCCAACGTAAGTGAACTTCAGGTCGCAGCCGCTGGAAGGAATCTTGAATGTGTAATGGCCGTTCTCATCAGTGATGGTGCACACCCTTGAGTCGCCAATGCAGACAGGAACACCTGGAAGAGCATTGCCAGCATCATCGCGCACCACTCCAATGACTGTGCGCGGACGCTCATCTACAGCCTTGCGAAGCACGATGATGGTATGCCCCTCGATGTCATACGTGCATTTATATCGCCCGAGCACTTCGTTGAGCACCTCGCGCATCGGCTTGTTGTTTACGTTGACATTCACTTTTGTCATCGTCTTTGCCAGGTCACTATTGATTACGAAATTGTAACCAGTCTGCTTCTTCATCTGCGTGAAGACCTGACTGATAGTGGCTGACGTGACGTTGAGTGTCACATTCTCGCTCTTTGCCTTTTGTGCCATTGCTGCAGAACTGCCGATTACGAGTCCGATGGCAATGAAAAAAACGGAGAGGAGATACTTTCTCAGTTTAATTTTCATAAGTTGGGTTATTGTTTAGTATATAAGAGAATTATCAATATTTAATATTGTTGTTTAGTGTTTTTGTTGTTTTGTTGTCTGGTTGCTTTGTTGTTTAGCGTTTTTGTTGTTTTGTGTTTGGTGTTTTTGTTACCATTTTTATCTATTGACAAGCAAGCATACATTTTTTCAGGTAATAAAGCAGTCTGGGGTATTAATGACTTTATTTTATACTGTTTTCCTTTAGAATCAGTTACTGTAGTATTATTTGCAGGTCCTTTTTGTGGGTTAAAAACATAGGAGCAATGTGGACATTTAGCCTCGGTATCATTGTATAAACCTGTAAATATAGACCAACAATATGGACAAACTATTTGTGCGGTTGGTTTTTGAGAAGCATAAGCGTTTTGAGCAAAAACATATCTGGAGAATAGAGGAATATCTTCTCCCGATGGTGTTTTTACAATTTTAACCCAAAAATAATATAAAACCTGTCTATCTTCTCCTGTAATTTCATCTTTTGTCTGGTAATACTTTAATATTTTACTTGAAACAGATGCTTCTATTTGTGCATATGCTTTGGTCAAATCATCTAACGGAATATGTGTTAGCTCTTGTTTGACTAAAAAAGAACTTATCGGGTTAATGTCACAACCTATTGCGCTCGCTCCCAATTTAAGTGCTTCGCCAATAGTTGTTCCACTTCCCATGAATGGGTCAAGGACTATCGCATTTGAGAAGTTATTTTTCTTATAAAACGCATCCCATACATCTATTTTTTTGTCACCAAGTATGTATATTATCAACGCTCGAAAAACAGAGCCAAGCCGTTGCGCCCACCATTTATGTATATGATATATTGGACGATTGAGTTCTTTTCTCCAACTTTCTCTCTCTGCAAGCAGGTTTATTTTTTCCACAGGGAAGCTAGTCATTGTCATCTTCCTCAGTTGGGGCATCCAACGCTGCTGTAGTGTTCATAGAGACATTACGCCCCGATTGTCCAGTGCAACGATATGCTCTAAAATGGTGAATAAGTCCGGCATTGGGATTTTGAATCATTTCTGCACAAATTTCATTTGTACGAAGATTGAAACTATATCCTGCCACTAACTGGTCATCCTCAGCTCTTGATAATTCGCCAACGCATTGAAAATCCTCCGGAACTTCATAATCATCGGGAATTATAAGAGTCACCAGACCTACAGTGCCTCGCGTTAGAGCAAAAGGCGTAGGAACAACGTACATTTTTCTATCACGAATCATTATGTCGCCATAGGTTCCAAAGCCATTTACATGTTTGTTCTTATGAATATAATCGCGTTGTGCGTTAAGAAAATCTCCATGACAAAGAACTAAGTCAATTACAGGATATTCTATTTGATGCTCATTTCTATACTCTGTAGTATCATTAGGATATCTTCCAAAAATATAAAAAATGTTTCTTCCATTATGATATCCACATGGGACATTGCTATTTGCATCATAATTATTCTCTCGTCCAGGATATGCGAGAGCCTTTATCTCATATCCTTCAGGCCGTTCAACTAGACAAAAATCAGGATATATGTTTCGACCGGTGCCTTCGAAATGAACACCAACATTATTTAAGCGATCTTGGCACCAATTCTGAAAATGGAATTCCTTATCACGAGAACTTACTTGCCTGATAAGCACACCATCATGAATAGCATTCACGCATTCTCTGTATATCTCAAAACATTTTGTCTCATCTGGTGTCATGTGCGAATCTCCTGAAGAAAATGTCCGGCCAGGAAAACAATGCTCCGTAATCCTGAACAAAACCCTCTGTTAGATGTATATAACATAATGTCCGAAAAACTGATTACAATAAGAGGGATATTGTTTTTGTCCAGTTGTAACTGGAAAAGTTCAACGCACGCGTTTCGTGCGTTGAATCATGCAAACCAGTGGGTGTGCGTTTAATTCCACAGGAGTCGTGTCATCAGGAAGGCGGAGTGTCCGGG
>OQVQ01000259.1_pt1 | contig 25685 bp, 23 predicted proteins | sample 1691491 | NCBI WGS metagenome assembly OQVQ01 (sample SAMN03418252, study PRJEB22391) | human gut metagenome | biome: human-gut; feature: organic feature; material: feces | host: Homo sapiens | place: Tanzania | collected 2013-01
GGACCTCGACCCCTATATCCGAAAGAATATCGGGATTCGATTCGAGCGCGCTGTACTGCTCAGGCGTAAGCATGACCGTTTCACTTTCGGCAAGAAGCTGCGAGGCCGTAATGAGTTCGGTTTTCTTCTGTTCAAATCTCATTCGTTCGTGCGCTGCGTGCTTATCAATAAGGATCATCTCGTCTCCGCATTCACAAACGATATATGTAGCGAAAAGCTCTCCGACGACCCGAATTTTCGGCTGCTCGGGTTCATGTGTTATCATGGGTTCGGGTTCAGGCTCGCATTTTTGAACAAATGCGCTGTTGTCGATATATCTGAAAGTCTGCTCTTCAGGCGGCTCGTCGGGAAGCGGCGGCTGAGGTTCGGCAGGAGCTTCGGAAAATCGCTGCTGAGCAAATGTCGTTTCCTGTTTTACCGTTTTAAGAGGAGTTATCGGCGAATTGAAATAAATCGGCTTTTTATCAATCTGATATATTCTCTCATCATCCAGCGATTTCGCAGCAGTTGCTTTGTATTCTTCCACAGGACGGCTTATCTCGCGTTCTGTGCGTTCAAGCGCCTTTTCGACATGAGTAAGCATTATTTTCTGAGGATTTTCCTTATTGACCTGCGTTGGAATTTCCTGCTTTTCCAGACGTATCTCACGTCGATTGTCGGCATTCAGTATGCCGTTGCGGACCGCGAACATAACAGCGTCAAACACTGATTTTTCCTCGGCAAATCGTACTTCCGTCTTTGACGGGCTTACATTTACATCAAAAAGCGATGGCGCAAGCGAAATATTCAGTATGCACGCAGGAAATTTGCCTGTCATAATGCTGTTTCGATACCCTTCTTCAAGCGCAGTCATGCAAATGACCGAGCGGACGCACCGTCCGTTCACGAAAAAGTACTGCATCGCGCGATTTGCACGGGTAAATAACGGCGAAGAAATATATCCCGTAACGCTTATTCCCGCCGATTCGTAATCTACAGCTATGAGCGACGAAGCAAACTGCTTTCCGAACACCGCATATATCGCCGAATAATAATCCCCGTCGCCACCCGTGCTGCGTACGAGCTTGTTATCACGAATAAATTTAAAGCACACATCGGGGTGAGCCAGCGCCAGCTTATCCACAAGACCCTGAACCTGATTTCCCTCGGTAACGTCCTTTTTCAGGAATTTCTGTCTCGCGGGAACATTGTAAAAAAGATCGCGTATTACGATGGTAGTTCCGTCAGGACAGCCTGTGCGCTCGTGTTCGAGAATTTCGCCGCCGCTTATTTTGAAGCTGCTGCCAAGCGTTTCGGAAGATTCTTTTGTGAGAAGTTCAACTTTAGCAACTGCGGCGACGGAAGCAAGCGCTTCACCGCGAAATCCGAGCGTAAATATCTTGTTGAGGTCATCGGCGGATTTAACTTTGCTTGTTGCATGACGAAGAAACGCAGTTGGAATTTCATCGTGTGCAATTCCGCAGCCGTCGTCCGTAACGCGCATAAAGCTTCCGCCGCCGTTCTTTATTTCGATGGTGATGTGCTTCGCGCCTGCGTCTATCGCGTTTTCAACAAGCTCCTTTATGACCGACGCGGGACGTTCGATGACTTCGCCCGCTGCAATAAGTTCAAAAACACTTTTATCAAGTAAATTTATTTTTGCCAAGCTGCCGCGCCTCCTTTCGTACGCTTACTGCACCATTTTTTTCAACTCTTCAAGCTGCGCGAACGCTTCTCTCGGAGTCATATTGTCCAAATCGAGATTTCGTATTGTCTGAATGGCAGTATTTCGCGAAATTGCGGAAAAATCGACCTGCTCCTCGTTTTCTTCCTCTTCACGAAGCTGCTTTTCAAGATCTATCTTTGAACCGAATTCCATGCTTTTAAGGGTCTGTTTTGACGCCTCGATAACCTTTGGCGGAAGTCCCGCAAGTTTCGCGACTTCTATGCCGTAACTGTTATCGGTTCCGCCCTCGACGATTTTGTGCAGGAATTTTATATCGTCGCCTTTTTTTATTACCGCAACGCTGTAATTGCGAATTCCGTTCTGCTCCTTTTCAAGTGATATAAGTTCGTGATAATGCGTCGCAAACAGCGTTTTGCAGCCGATTTTTGTGTTGATATATTCCGCCACGGATTTTGCAATCGAAATTCCGTCGAATGTTGACGTTCCGCGCCCAATTTCGTCAAGGATAACAAGGCTTTTTCCTGTTGCATTCTTGAGAATTTCAGCGACCTCGTTCATTTCGACCATGAATGTAGATTGTCCAGCAGAAAGGTCGTCGCTTGCGCCTACGCGCGTGAATATCTTGTCTACAATGCCTATTCTTGCGGATTTTGCGGGAACAAAACAGCCTATCTGCGCCATAAGCGTGATTATCGCGACCTGTCTCATAAATGTCGATTTACCCGCCATGTTCGGTCCGGTTATAATAAGCAGGCGATTTTCTTTACAGTCAAGGCGCGCGTCATTCGGCGTGAACACCTGATCTCCGCGCATTTTTTCAATTACCGGATGCCTGCCGTCTTTTATCTCAATAACGCTTTCAAGTGATATATCGGGACGTGCAAAATTATTTTCGCGCGAAACCTCCGCATAGCTCTGAAGCACATCAACATATGCTACCGCTTCGGCAGTACGCTGAACCTTTTCCAACTTTGATGCAATAAATTCGCGCACTTCCGAAAAAATCTCAGCTTCAAGCGCCAGAATCTTATCGTTCGCGCCGAGAATTTCACTCTCGATTTTCTTCAGTTCCTCAGTAATATATCTTTCACCTGTCGAAAGTGTCTGCTTTCTTATGTAACGATCGGGTACGAGTGAAATATTGCCCTTTGAAACTTCAATGTAATAACCGAAAACACGGTTATATCCCACTTTCAGATTTTTAATGCCGGTCTGCTCGCGTTCCTTTTCTTCGATCTGTCTTAAAATATCCCTGCCGCCGCTGGCGATCTGACGTAAATGGTCAAGTTCCTGATTAAATCCGTCTTTGATATATCCGCCGTCTTTGGTGAGTGCGGGCGGATTTTCTTTTATCGAATTTTTGACCAACGCGGCAATGTCTTCAAGCGTATCGGTCTCGCTGTTAAGCGTGTTCAGCAGCCTTGTATCCGCACGGCTCAGTACCTCTTTCAGCTCGGGAATTTTTTCGCAGGTACAGCCGAGCGCCATTACATCACGGGGATTCGCAGCCTTGTACACAACTCTCGTAATAAGTCTTTCAAGGTCGTAAATCCCACCCAGAGCTTCGCGCAGGTCGCCAAGCATAGTAAAATCTCCTACGAGCTTATCGACCGCGTCGAGCCGTTCGAGAATTATCGACGGATTTAGCAGCGGCTGTTCGATAAACTGACGCAGCTTGCGTCTGCCCATTGCGGTTCTGGTCTTATCGAGCACCCACATAAGCGAACCTTTGCGTTCCTTATTGCGCATAGTTTCGGTAAGTTCGAGATTGCGGCGCGTAGTTATCGAAAGCGACATATAATCGTCGCTGAAATGCGGTATCAGTTTAACGCTGCGATGAATTTCCGCTTTTTGAGTGCGGTTTATGTAGCGGAAAACAGCGTATAGCGCTCTCGCAGCAAGGGGGAGCTGCGCGGCAGCTGCAATATCGCCGGATTCTGCAAAATACTGTTCATTAAGCGCCTGAACGTCAGTCGTATCGAACATTTCATCATCAAAAAGTTCACCAGTTGCGGACTCTAAACGAAGCTGAACAAATTCCTGAACTTCCTTAAAGTCTATGAATTTATCGTTAAAAAGCAGTTCTGACGGAGTGTAGCGCGAAAGTTCGCTGATAATATCACGCGCAAGCTGCTGTCCGCTTTTTTCGACAATGTGAAATTCACCTGTGGAAATATCGGCAAAAACCATTCCGCAAGCCTTATCCTGAGCATAGAAGCAGGCTATATAGTTGTTTCGCCCCTCGTCGAGCATACTGTCCTCATAAAGCGTTCCCGGCGTTACAAGGCGTATTACATCACGCTTTACAAGTCCCTTTGCAAGTGCGGGATCTTCAAGCTGTTCACATATCGCAATTTTATATCCTTTGTCAATGAGCCGCTTCAGATACACCTCACAGGCATGATATGGAACACCGCACATCGGCACTCCCGCCCGTGAAGTAAGAGTAAGCTCAAGTTCTTTTGAAATATTTTCCGCGTCATCGAAAAACATTTCATAAAAATCGCCCAGTCTGAAAAAGACGATATACCCCTTGTATTCGTCACGGATCTCCAGATATTGTTTAAGCATAGGCGAAAGCTTTTCTTCCTTTTCGGGCATTCCGACTCACTCCTTTCAAAAATAAAAACGCCAAACGGCGCAGTATTTCTCTGCGCCGATTGGTATAGTGCTTAGTGACAGCCGCCGCAAGTCGAGCAGCTTCCGCTGCAGACATGTGTAGGCTGGCAGGTATCGGGGTCTTCACCCTCGCAGCACATTGAAATAATCATATTTACTTTTTCAAGCTTATTGTCAAGTGCGCTCTTTACGATAACGAAGTTCGCCATGTTCACATTCTTCATTACATCGCCGTAAGCGTCCTGCATTTCCTTATTGAGCTTCTGGATTTTTTCACTGTCTTTTTCAGCGTCCGGCTTCTGCAATTCATACTGTAAGCTCTGACGCTTGAGGTTAAAATCGCCAATAAGTTTCTGAAGCGCCTCGTCGCTGTCGTTAGCCTGTTTTGCTGCTTCATAATCCTTGTAGCACTGATCCGCCTGAATTGCCTTTCCGAGTTCTCTTGCTGCCTGAATTGCGTCCATATTGATATTCCTTTCTTTTTCGCGAATTTTCTAAAAAATCCGCTTCGGTTATTTTTCCGTAATTTCACCCAAAAGCGCCCAGTTAAGTGCCTTTGTTATTTTCACGTCAACGAACTGCCCTATAAGCGAATCGTTTCCGTTAAAATCCACAATAATATTCTGCCGCGATTTTCCTGTAAGCATTTTTTCATCTGTTCGGCCTCTTCCCTCGCACAGAACGCGAAGAGTCTGCCCGACATATGATTTATACGCTTCCTCGCCCGCTTTTCCCTGAACTTCAAGAAGTTCGCGGAACCACTTGCCTTTTTCCTCTTCGGAAATGGGGTCGTCCATTTCAGCCGCCTTTGTGCCCATACGCTTGCTGTAGATAAAGGTAAACGCACTATCAAAGCGCACTTCTTTCATCAAATTGAGCGTTTCGTTGAAATCCTCATAGGTTTCCCCGGGAAATCCGACGATCATATCCGTTGTAAGCTGAAGCTCCGGAATACGACTGCGCGCATATTCAACAAGCTCACGGTAATGTGCAATATCGTAATGTCTGTTCATCAGCTTCAGTATACGGTCGCTTCCGCATTGAACGGGTAGATGCAAATGCCATGAAATATGGCGGCTGTCTGCAATAACGTCAATAAGTTCATGCGTGCAGTCCTTAGGGTGAGATGTCATAAAACTGATCCTGAATTCACCGTCAAGGCTGTCCAAACGGCGAAGCAGCTCGGCAAATCCGACCTCAGTTCCCTTTCCGTAGGAATTGACATTCTGACCGAGAAGAAGTACCTCCTTGTATCCCGATCCAACAAGTCCTTTTACCTCGGAGATAATCTCGTCCGGTTCGCGTGAACGTTCACGTCCGCGGACAAACGGAACTATACAGTAGGTACAGAAATTGTTGCAGCCATACATTATCGGTACGCTAGCCTTGATTTTGCTGTCGCGCTTCACGGGGAGATGCTCCGCAATAACGCCGTCGCTTTCCGGCAGACAGAATATTCTTTTTCCTTTTTCGTATACGGTATACAAAAGTTCGGGAAAACGATGGAGAACGTGGGTTCCGAAAACCATATCCACAAAAGGATATTTCTGCTTAAAACGCTCGGCGACCTGCTCCTGCTGCACCATGCAGCCGCATACGGCAATTATCATATTCGGGTTGCGCTCTTTGCAGTGTTTAAGCGCACCGACATTTCCGAAAACACGGTTTTCGGCATTTTCACGCACCGCGCAGGTGTTATAAAGGACAAAGTCCGCCTTTTCGGGATCATCGGTAAAGTCAAACCCCATTTGTGCCAACATTCCGTTTATCTTTTCGCCGTCCGAAACATTCTGCTGACAGCCGTAGCTGTGAGTGCAAGCCAGCGGGGTATGCTCGAAAGTATGCGTAACCGCGCGAACGCGCTGAATGAAAAAACGCTGCTCTTTTAACTCTTCTTCACTTACCGTATATGACAATTTATGCTCCTCGCTTTCGCCAAAACTCTGCACATTTATTAAGTATAACACAAAAAACAGATTTTTTCAAGAGCGGAGCATATTTTTTCTGTATTCAGCAGAATATTTTTCCTCTTTGTGAAAATTTAGAGATAAAATTGTTAAAAAATAACAAAATTTCAAAAAAATTAAAATATGACTTGTATATTTTTCCGAAACGTGATATAATGTAAACATAAGGATTACGGGTGACCGCAATCCTAAAAGGAAAGGAATGATGAACCATGACAATGCAGATTACAGCGAAAAAAATGCAGATCAACCAGAGCTTTACAGAGTACGCAGAAAAGCGTCTTTCGTCGAAGCTGGACAAATTCTTCGGTGACAGCGCGACAGCAAAGCTCACGATAAGCACCGAGAAAAATCGTATCATTCTCGAACTTACAGTTACTTATGACGGAATGATTTTCCGCGCCGAACAGTCGGCCGAGGATAAAAACGATGCGCTTGACGCCTGCATTGATAAAATTATCCGTCAGATCCGCAAGAACAAGACAAAGCTGGCAAAACAGCTTCGTGATGATACATTCACCAACAAGTTTGAACCCGCAGAAGATGAGCAGACGGACTACACAGTTATCCGCCGCAAGAAATTTGAGCTTCGCCCGATGAGCGTTGATGAAGCTATTCTTCAGATGAACCTGCTCGGTCACTCGTTCTTTATGTTCAAGAATGCGGAAAGCGGCGATGTGAACGTTGTTTATAAACGTTCTGATGAAAATTATGCGGTTCTCGAACCAAGTAAAGATTAAATAATTTTTACAGCCCCTGTGATTTTTTTCATTGGGGCTGTATTTTTATGAATTTACAAGTTCAATAAAATACGGACATATATTTACATAGCTGCCGTCGTTCATACGAAAACCGTTGGGAATCGTTCCGAGCTGCTTAAATCCAAGCCGTTCATAAAGATGCCTTGCATGAACGTTCGACTCAACAACAGCATTGAACTGTAACACTCTGAATCCGTGTTTGCTTCCCTGTTCGATACAGTCCCGCACAAGCCGTTCGCCGATATGCATTCCGCGCAGTCCCGATAAAACCGCATAGCTTGCGTTGCAAATGTGACCGCAGCGCCCGACATTATTAGGATGAAGAATATAAAGCCCTACGATTTTTCCGTTTTCTTCATTATTTTCAGCAACTGCGCAATACGTCTGTGAAGCGAAAAAATCCTTTCCGCTCTGTATTGTGAGGCATTCTTCCTGCGGAAAAGCCACGCCCTCTCTTACAACTTCGTTCCAAATTTCAATCATTTGTTCCAAATCGGAATTTCGATATTTTCTGACAGATATTTTCATAAAGTCACCTTACGTTTATTATTTTGCTTCTTCCTTTGCAGAATAAAGTTTTTCAACAAAAAGCTTATCATTTTCCGAAAGCTTATATCCTTTTCGGAAAACAAGTCGGTCTGTATAAATATCGCCGTCGAATTCGCTTTGAATAAGCTCGTATCTTTCAAGGATTTTTTTAGGGACAGGCGCTGAACGCATGAACGTTCCCGAAATTTCGGAAAGTAATTCAAAACTCGCACTGCGTTCATAAACGGTAATTTTTCTTCTCGTGCCGTCGTCGATATGCTTTTTTCCGATATTCGCATACGGAATATCACTGTCGCAATACGCTATTTCAATCAAATTATCAAGCTCTTGTTCTCGAAAATTTTTTTCATTTGCAAGTGCGCTTGTTCGGGAAGTCAGAAGAACCTCTCTGAAATCCCAAAGCGGCATTGTTTCAAGCTTTTTTTCAGCCAGATATTCGAGGAAATAGCTTTCAAATGCCTTTTTGCAGCGAATTACACCAAGCTCAAAACTACCGTCCGCCACTCCTGCGATTGCCTGAATAGAGTTTGATTCACGAATTGCAGCGTTCATTATTTTATCGCCGACAGCTGAAAGAAAGTTCGCGGCTGCTTCCGCCATGCAGCTGTCACGCGGCAGCGAAACGTTGAAATTCGGTATTTGGGTTTCAATTTCTTTTGAAAGCAGTTCCATTTTGTCGAGCTGAGCAAGAATACTTTCCGCGTAATTGAGAAATTCCCTGCCTTTATTTGTTAGGCGAACACCTCTCGACGAACGTTCAAAAATCGCGATTCCAAAGTCGGATTCAAGCTCCTTTATAGCTTTGCTGAGATTTGGCTGCGCCATAAAAAGATTTTCTGCAGCCTGCGAAATTGAACCTGTTTTTTCTACCTCAACCGCATATTTCAGATACAATGTGTTCATAAAACTCCTCACTTTACATATATACATTATAATATTCACGCATATAAATGTCAATATACAAATAATATTTTTCATTTAAAAACGCAGAATACAATCAGAAATATTCATGCGGAGGAAAAATATGAACAAAGGCAAAAAAAGAAATACTCGCGAGGAGAATGAACTGCTGGAAAACTATACGGGCGCTTCATCTTCGGGAGATTGCACAGGGCTTATCCCGTCGGGGGGAAATCACTCTCCCGAGGAATTTGACAATTATAAAGACATTTATCCGTTTGCAATCCCCAAAAAAATCAGCGAATATAAAAACGAAGAAGCAGAACGGCTTAACAAATAGCATAAAAACGCTCCGAATTAAATCGGGGCGTTTTCATTTATTCAGATATTCCGTCTTTAATCAGCATTTCAAGCACGGTCGTTTCACGTTCAAGCATAACTTCAAACCTTGCCGTTCCTGTTTTCTCGCTGTGCGAACGATTTTTATTTACGTCAATAGCTGTCGAAGCTGTAACAAATTCAAGCGTAAATCGTTCATCTGCTTCGTAATCGTCAAGATTTTGCGAGTCAATCTTTTCTTCGGCACTGCAAAGATAATAATAGTTATCCTGAACGAAAATCTCCTCAATATTCCCCTTTTGCTTGCGGCGAACCATTCCGTATTCGCGTACAGATTCGGGAATAACCGTCAGCCCCGATTCTTCGCTGACCTCGCGGATAAGCGTTTCCAAATGGCTTTCGCAATTCTCGGCACCGCCGCCCGGAAACTTATAATAGTCATATTTCAGACTGTGGACAAGCGCGATTTTTCCATCTCTGACGATAATTCCGCGCACAGACGGGCGAATCCCAACAGTTCCGTTCGGGTCATAATCTTTTTTGTCAATTTCAAACAGCAGCTTCATATTTTTTCCTGTTCAGCAATATATTGCTCAAGTATCTCCGCGGCGTCGTAGACCATTTTTGCGCACGGACGGGTTGAGTAATACTTTTCGTTTCTTTCCTGCGGTATAAAGCTCTTATCCGCAGCAATTTTACCGAGAATATCGCGGCAAATTATAGACGTGTTTCGCTCTTTAAAACGCTTTGCAAGTTCCTGAATACGCGCATAATGTGCAGTCTTTTCACTTGTTGCGCTCGGGTCGTCATATCCGTACAAAATTCCCACAGCCATAAACATACCACTCACAGCGCCGCAGACCTCTCTCATTCTGCCCATTCCACCACCAAATGAGGAAGCAATCAGCGCAGCGGCTTTTTCGTCAATTCCGGTAAGATCGCAATATGCTATAAATACCGCCTGTGAACAACTGTATCCTTCAAGAAACAAATCCCGTGCCTTTTCTGCGTGGGTCATTTTTACGTTCCTTCCTTATTTGAAAAGCTTTTGAGCAAATTCATCAAGCCAGTTGCCTTCAAAACGTTCAATTCCGCCGTTATCTCCAAGTGCGGCAAAATCAGCGTTCATAGGCAGCTTTGCAATATTTGAAATGCCATATTTCTTTGCGATTTCCTCGATGTGACTTTCACCGTAGATATAGTGCTTCTTGTGACATTCGTCGCACTCAAAATAACTCATATTCTCGACCAGGCCGAGCACAGGAACATTCATCATTCCAGCCATTTTTACGGCCTTTTCGACAATCATGGAAACCAGCTCCTGCGGGCTTGTTACAACAACGATTCCGCTCACGGGAAGCGACTGGAATACAGTAAGCGGAACATCGCCGGTTCCGGGAGGCATATCCACAAACATAAAATCTACATCATTCCATACTACATCCGACCAGAACTGTTTGATAACTCCTGCAATAACAGGTCCACGCCAAACGACGGGGTCTGTTTCATTTTCAAGCAGCAGATTAACGGACATAACTTCAATTCCGTCTTTTGTCTTAACGGGATAAAGATTTTTTTCATCGCCCGTTGCACGTTCTTTCAGTCCGAACTCTCTCGGAATCGACGGACCTGTAACGTCGGCGTCAAGAATAGCGGTTTTATGCCCACTACGCTTCGATAAAACGGCAAGCATGGACGTAACAAGCGATTTGCCTACGCCGCCCTTGCCCGATACTACAGCGATAACCTTTTTTACATTCGACAGTTCGTTCTGCGGCGCGAGAAGGCTTTCAGCCGTTCTTTCCGAACAGTTTGAACCGCAGGTTTCACAATTGTGGGTACATTCACTCATGAAAATGCACTCCTTTCATTTTTCTTGGTGTTATCTGATATTATACACCCTGACAGCAAAAATGTCAAGGCGGCTCAGCCGCGGTTAAGCTTACGCAAGCTGCTGTCCTCAGAAAAAGTGATAGCGTTGTACAGGAAAAGTACGCTGTCGTATTCATTTACATCAACTAACGTGCTGTAACCTGCATTTATATAACGTAAATCTAGAACAGTAATTTTGCTGTAGTGATTTGCAAGAAACGGTATCATGCAATGCGCATAACTATCCTTAAAAACAAGCAGCGACGGTCCGTTTGGATTATCTCCCGAAATAACGGTCATCATGGGCGAGTTTGAGCCCATAAACGAACTGTACTTGTCCTTTACACTCAAATAATCCCGCAGATAGAGCGAATCGTAATTGACCTCTTCCGTACCTGTATTTACGGTAAGAGTAGGCTCGTTCTTGCCGCCGTTAAAATGGTAATAATCAATAACATCAGGCGTTACAGAGTCGTCAAGCGTTTTGGAGTAAAGAGTGCCGCGGAAGCTGCTGCTTGCGTGTTCAATGTCGAACGACGACAGCGGTTCCGACTGAAATCCGAGCGCTTTTGCCGCCTCAGTATACGCAATATACGCACCATATGATGTCCAGTGATGATCGGTGCGATAATAGATATAGCTATCGGAATTGCTTTTGAGCAGTGAGAAAATGTCTATCGTGCTGCATTTCAGATTTTCGCGGCAGTAATCCTTCATTTCCGCCTGACTTCCTATCGGGGCGGTTTTTGGTAAAAGATCGGCGTAAATCTCCTGCGAGGTCGGAGCCAGCATAAAGAAAACAGGAACATCAGAATGTCTTTCGGTAAACGTATTTATTGCAGAGATCGACGAATCAATAAACTCCTTGTCATAACCTGTCCAGACCTGCATCATCTGATTTCCGACGGTATAAACGCCGTTAATCTCTACCTTTCCGATAAAGCGCTCTGTTCCGTTTTTCAGCTTTATCCAGCTTTCTCTGCCATAAATGCGGTCTGAAAACCACTCTTCAAAGCCATTCATCGCCTTTTTATTAAGATAATTTTCAAATGAGATCTGCGGAAATCCAGCAAGATAACGGTTTTCATTTTCGGAATACGGTCTGTTCTCTTTTGGAAGATTTATGAACGTAAGAATCGGAACAGCAGTCAAAATCAGCCCGAAAGCAGCTATCATAATATATTTATAGAGCTTGTCTTTCATCTCGTATGCACCTTTCTGTTCATTGCATCAGCAATAATGAACAAAATATCAGAAATTAAAGTACAGGAACGGGTTGTACGTTGCGTCGGCAAGATATGCAATGCAAAGCACAAATACCGCTGTTTTAACAAAAGGCGTTGCGTAATGCATTATTGTCGGTATTCGCTTCGTAAGCCTTTCCACGATAATTTTCCATGCGTCGGTAGAAGCAAATATGCCAACAACCAGCAATATACCGTAATTAAGCAGCAGATAAAGCGCCGTATCATCGCAGAATACCCCGTTTGCTCCGAACATTGCTCCCATATAAGAAAACGCCGTGCTTATATCAGGAGTTACAAACAGCACCCAACCGAGTACCACGAGAAGAATTGTATACAGCCAGCTTATCGCTGACGGCAGCTTTTTGAGAATATTCCCCAAAAAGAGCTTTTCGATTATTATAAATACGCCATACAGCGAACCCCAGAGTATGAAATTCCAGCTTGCTCCGTGCCACACGCCCGTCAGAAACCACACAACGGCAAGGTTAAAAATTGTACGCTTCATGCCCTTGCGGTTTCCGCCCAGAGGAAAGTAAACGTAGCTTTTAAACCAGTCGCCGAGAGTTATATGCCAGCGCCGCCAAAATTCACTAACGCTTTTTGAAAGATAAGGGTAGTTGAAGTTTTCAGGGAAATTAAATCCCATCATCTTTCCAAGCCCTATTGCCATATCCGAATAACCCGAGAAGTCAAAATAAATTTGCAGAGTATAGCCGATAATTCCAAGCCACGCCGTAAGCGCCGACATTTCGGAAGTTCCGACAGCAAAAGCTGCGTTCCAGAGCTGTCCGACGCCGTTGGCAATAAGCACCTTTTTGCCCATACCGGTAATGAACCGCACTATGCCGTCATAGATCATGTCAAGATTTATCTTTCGGCATTCAAGCTCGGCTGCAATATCGTTATATCTTACGATAGGTCCTGCAACAATCTGTGGGAAAAGCGTAACAAACGCCGCAAAAGCAATCGGATTTTTCTGCACCTTTACGTTTCCGAGGTACATATCAATCGTATAGGACATCGACTGGAACGTGAAGAAGCTTATTCCGATAGGAAGCGGAAGATTCGGGTTGTTAAGAACGGGTCCAAAAATGTTGTTGACATTTTCAACGAAGAAGCCGCTGTACTTGAATACTGCAAGAAGCGATAAATTCATTACAAGCGATACGATAAGGCATATTTTTTTCACTGCTTTATTGTCGTTGAATTTATCAATGAGCAATCCCGCTGTGTAGTCGATAAGCGTTGAAATAATCATTACAACCACATATTTCGGCTCGCCCCATGCGTAAAAAACAAGGCCGCAGATAAGAATTATAAAGTTTTTCAGTTTAAGCGGCACTGTGTAATACAGCAGCAGTGCAATAACCAAAAACAAAAACAAAAAAAACAGACTTGAAAAAACCATAATTGCTATTCCTTTACCTTTTTCAGTACATTTTCATATTGTTCCCTTGTATAAAGCCTGTTCAGAACTTCTAGCAGACCTGACGTGCTGAGATGTTCAGGAAGCGCCAACGCTTCAAACAGCTTTTTTCTAAGCTGTGCGCTGCCCTGCCCACCCATAAGTCCGTCTGACAATAAATCGGCTCGGTTAAGCCATTCTGTAGTCGGCTGTTCTTCTGAAGAAATTCCCGCCTTTTTAAAAGCTTCTTCAAGAACGGCGGTATCCATTCCCTCAACTCCAAGTTTTCCTTCTTTGGAAGGCTTCTCTTTTCGCCGTTCCTTTCCGAAAATATCGGGTATATATATATTGTATATTTTTCCGTTTTTTATGCAGCTTTTTATATGACTTCGAATCTGAAATCCCGCACTGTCGCTGTCTGTCAGGACAATTATTCCGTCTTTTTCGGCGAACGCGCGTATCAGCGCCATTTTTTCCTTGTCCTTATATATTCCGAAACCGTCGGTTGTAATAATAAGTGCGTCAACGACTGACCCGAGTTTTATGCGGTCGTATTTTCCCTCAACAATTATTGGCTGTTTTACATGAATCATGCACTTTTCTCCCGCTGCGCAATAAATAGCTTTGTTATTGCCTGTTCAATTACAGTTCGGCTGTCTATCGGGGAAGATTTCATCATTATATCAGCTTCATTCAGAATTTCGAGGGTTTTCCTAAGATAACCTACGCGCAGCTTTGAAACGGCGTTCATGGCCTTTGAGAGAACCCATACGCGATTTTTCGCATATGAAAATTCTTCCGCAGCCTGATTTGGCAGAACGCCTGTCATTTTCGCAATTTTTGCCCTATAAAAATCAAGATATGTTCCGGAAAGCGCCGATAAAATAACAACAGGCTCGACTCTCTGAAAGATAAGGTCGGAAACAATTCCGAACGCCTGCTCGCGTTTTCCCGAATTTATCGCCGTGGCAAGCTCGTACACGCTTGTGTCAAGCTGCTTTGCTACAAGTGAATCTATCATGCCGCGCGTTATAACTCCGCCTTTTCCGACATAGCTTATCAGTTTTGCCGTTTCCTCGCTTACGAGATTTAGGCTGCAAAGAACCCTTTCTGTGAGGTACAAAGCGTCCTCGCGGGAAATCACAACGCCCTGTTTTGCCGCTTTTTTTATTACAAGCTCCGCGATTTTCGGCTGTGGCATTGCATCCATTTTACATACAACGCCCGCTTTTTCAACTGCCGCAATGAATTTTTTGGTCTGCGACTTTCTTTCGTCGGGAGACACGCCCGTATTATTGAACAGCAGGATCGTAGTTTCGGGAACGTCCGCAATAATCGAAAGCAGCCGTTCAAACGCTTCCTTTTCAATTTTTTCAGGGTCAATGTCGTTCACGGAAATCAGCTTCATATCCGCAAAAACAGGCAATCCGTCAACATGATCCGAAAGCATATCCATATCGGGGTTTCCGCTTATTCGCACCAAGTTAAAATCCAAAGCGTCTTCTCCGACAGTCTTTTTTATCAGACGGTCAACATATGTTTTTACAAGGAACGGTTCCTTTCCGTAGAGAAAATATACGCGTTCAATGCGCCCCGCGCGTATATCAGCGCTGAGTCGGTCTTCTTCAAGCTTCATTATGCATCTCCCTCTGAAAATAAGACATTCCCGTTATTGTCAACGCCTATACTGATTTTATCATAGTAGGCGTTACAGCCTGTTTTCATGCATTTATCGAGAAAAATCTCCTTATAATTAGCGCCGATTGCGTGGTTTTTGCGGTAACCGCTGTAAATCGCAAAATCAGCATCTGAAATTGTATCAATTTTATTAAGGCTTAGCGTAACTCCGCGAACGTCAATTAAAATTTCGCCTTCCCTGACAATGACGGAATATTCCCCGCTTATGTCATATTCGCAATCGGAACTTTCGGGAATATGAAGCTCAAGTGAATCGACACTTGATAATGCTGAAATATTATTGTCGCTGCTCCTTGCGGCGCAAACCAGTAAAACCCGCTTTCCAATGCCATTTGAAAGCATTTCCGCAGTTATTTTCTTGCTGTCGCCTGTGGAAAGAAAACTTATGCCGGATTCGCTTCTTATAACAGCCATGCCGTCAGAACCGTCGGAATACAAACTTATTTCAATTACGTCACTTTTTATAATTTCACCGAAAATAGCGGCGCTTATTATTGCAATAAACGAAACCATGGAAAATCTTATAAAGTATTTCAGATTGCCCACAGCCGCAAGTACGACAAATATGCCCAGTATGGTAACAACAGCAAACTGCTGCCAGAATATTCCGTCAGTTTCAATATAGCTGTAAGGGAATTTGCCGAATGTGTAAAAAATAAAATTCATTGCACGCGCGCAAAATCCCGCAGGAAGCATAAAAAGCTCCGTAAAAAGACCGCACGTAAGCAAATTCAGCAGCACTAAGAACATTGCCGCCATGAAAACGGGATAAATAAGCAAGGTTGAAATCGGAGAAACAAGCGAAACTCCTCCGAAACAAAGCATACTTATCGGAAATGTACAGAAAAGCGCAGATGCAGAACCGATAAGCGATTGCTTAATTGTGAGGAATTTATCCGAACGAATTACTGTCTCGCAAATTTTAGGTGCAATAACACCTACCCCGATAGTTCCGAGTGCTGACAGCCATAAACCTATATCTCGACACGCATACGGCTGAAAGGCAAGAATTATTAACAGCGCAGTTCCAATAGAGTTAAGCACGTTTGTTTTTCTGAAGAACAGTTCCGCACCATAGTAAATGAGAAGCATTATTCCCGCTCGCATTACAGAAGAAGTCATTCCGAAGAAAATCATCAGCAGAATAATCAGCGCAGCGGTGAGTCCAAATCTCAGCGTTCTTCTGCGCTTCAATCTGTCAAGCAAAATCAGACGAATCGTATGGACTATAAGAGAAAGATGCATTCCAGAAACAGCAGCGATATGCGAAAGACCCGCTCGACGCAGCGATACGGACTGTAATGTTGAAAATCCGCTTTTGTCACCGAAAAATATCGCGCAAAGCACGCTGCTTTCCTCGCTCGGCAGCACAGTTTTTATTCTGCTTTTTATGCTGTCCGAAAAATCATTGAGAAATGCGCTGAGGCTGAACGAATGTGATATAACAGTAATCTCGCCTTTTACCTGCGCTTTTATAAAAATTCCTTTTGAAAAGTAATAATCCTTTTCTGAAAAATCCGCCGTATTTCCAAGCTCTGAAAACGCAGCGTCAAAAGCTATTCTATCCCCTACTTCAACACCGCTGTCTGCGGCGTAAAGAGTGAATTTCACAGGCAACCCGTCAGCTTTTCCGCTGACAGTAAGCCTTACAGTATCATTGCTTGGATCTGTTCGTTCAGTGACCACGCCTATGATGTGCGAAGTACTGCCGCTCAAAGACTGCGTAGGCTCAATAAAAATTACACTATAAATTCCAAAAGCAAGCAGTGCTGCCCCTGCAGAAAGAATATGACGGCGAAAATCGCAGATGTTCATAAGCTTTAAGACTATGAACGTTGCGATAAGCACGCCTGCGCAAATGAAACAAACAATAATGTTTAAAAAAGACGCGCAAGCAAGCCCCAAAAGGTATGAAAAACCTATCAGAGCTTGCGCGCGGTGCTTTTTTATTGTATTTTTGTTAGTACTCAACACATTTTCTCGGTGAGCTTTTCGCCGCCGAGAATATGGAAGTGCAGATGATGAACGGTCTGTCCGCCATTTTCACCGATATTTGTAACTACGCGATAACCGTTCTGAAGATTGAATTCAGCCGCAAGCTGCTTAGCAACAAGCATGACCTCAGCAACGACGCCTATGTTATCCTCGGTGACATCATTCAAGCTTTCAATATGAATTTTAGGGATAACAAGAATATGAACAGGCGCTTGGGGATTTATATCCTTAAACGCAAGAACTGTTTCACTTTCGTAAACCTTTTCGGACGGGATCTCACCGTCGATTATCTTACAGAATAAGCAGTCTTTCATAATCGGTATTCCTTTCTTTCAGTTAAGCTGACCTGCTGCAATCTCATTAAGAGCAGCAAGAGCATCATTGATTTTTGTTGTGTCAGCAATTCCCGCCATAGCGCTGTCGGGCTTTCCGCCGCCCTTACCGCCTGCAATAGCAGCAATCTGCTTGACTATCTGACCTGCGTTAGCACCCTTTGCGACAGCTTCCTTTGAGCATATGCAGAGGAAATTCCCCTTACCGTCCGCATGACCTGCGAGGACTGCAATAAAATTATCATACTTCGACTTGAGGTCATCGCCCGCTTTGCGGAGCGCATCACCGACAGTTCCTTCAAGAACAGCCGAGAACACCTTTATACCTGCGATTTCAACAGCACCGCCTGTAATATCAGCCATTGCGGAAGCGGAAAGCTGACGTTCAAGTTTATCTATTTCTTTTTTAGCTTCCGAAAGCTCATTCTGAAGCGCTTCGCAGCGCTGTACAAGCGCGCTCGGATTAGCGAGTTTCAAGGTCTGCGCAGCGGCATGGATAGTGCTGTTTGCCTCGTTAAGAGCTTCGAGTACTCCCGCACCCGTAACCGCTTCAATTCTTCTTACGCCGGAAGCAACAGATGTTTCGGATATAATCTTGAAGAGTCCTGCTTTTGAAGTATTGTCAAGGTGTGTACCACCGCAGAATTCAGTTGAATAACCGTCTGTAACACTTACTACGCGGACAACATCACCGTATTTTTCTCCGAAAAGCGCCATTGCGCCTTTTTTCTTAGCTTCTTCAATAGGAAGCTCCTCTGTAACAACAGGAACAGCCGCGAGAATTTCTTTATTTACAAGCGCTTCAATCTGCGCAAGTTCATCGGGCGTTACCGCGCTGAAATGCGAGAAATCAAAACGGCAGCGATACGGGTCAACATAAGAACCCGCCTGGTGAACATGATCGCCGAGAACGCTGCGAAGCGCCGCCTGAAGCAGATGAGCACAGGTGTGGTTTCTCGCGGTAGCCATGCGAAGTTCTTTATCAACAGTTGCGGTAACTGCGTCACCCGTCATAAACGAACCCTGTAAGCAGCGGCAATAGCATACAAACTGTCCGCCGCCGATTTTCTTGGTATCGATAACTTCAAGAACATTGTCGCCGCCGGCACTTGTTATAGTACCCTTATCGCCGACCTGTCCGCCGCTCTCCGCATAGAAAGGAGTCGTTTCAGTAACGACAGCAACGTCGTTATCCTCGTCAATACTGTCGGTAAGAGCGCCATCCTTTAACATTGCTATTATCTTTGTTTCACAGGAAAGTTCCTTATATCCCACAAATGCTGTCTTTAATCCGGAAAGCGCATCCGCAGCCGCGTCGTCCCAGCCGCCCTTGAAAGACTGATTTGCGCGCGCGGTAAGCTTCTGATTCTTCATAAGCTCCATGAAACGTTCTTCATCAAGGGTAAGTCCTTTTTCTTCAAGGATCTCCTTTGTAAGGTCAAGCGGGAAACCATAAGTATCATGCAGCTTGAACGCGTCGTCACCGCTTAATACGCCGTTTTCGCCGAGTTGTGCGATAAGGTCGGTAAGTATCTGCGAACCCTTTTCAACAGTCTTGTTGAAGCTCTCTTCTTCGGTAGCAATGACCTTCATGATATATTCACGCTTTTCTTCAAGTTCAGGATAAGCGTCCTTGTTTTCTTTAATTACCTGGTCGACAATTTCCGTAAGAAACGGTTTTGTTACGCCGAGAAGTCTGCCATGGCGCGCAGCGCGTCTTAACAGGCGGCGAAGAACATACCCTCTGCCCTCGTTTGAGGGTCTTACGCCGTCGCCCACCATAAACGTAGCTGCGCGAACGTGGTCGGTAATTACACGGATAGAAACGTCATCCTTGTAATTTTCGCCGTATGTCTTTCCCGAAACGGAGCAAATTCTCTTGATAATATTCTGAATCGTATCGACCTCAAACATATTATCAACACCCTGCATTACACAGGCAAGACGTTCAAGTCCCATACCGGTATCAATATTCTTTGTCGCAAGCTGAGTATAGTTTCCGTTTCCGTCGTTGTCGAACTGAGTAAATACGAGATTCCAAATTTCGATGATTCGATCGCAGTCGCCCGCCTGCTCAAAACTCTCGAACGGACCGTACTTTTCACCGCGGTCAAAATGGATTTCGGAACAGGGACCGCAGGGGCCGCTTCCATGTTCCCAGAAATTCTCCGACTTTCCGAGCTTTATTATTCTGTCGCGCGGGATTCCGACTTCGTTAGCCCAGATGTCGCCCGCTTCATCGTCCTCTTCATAAATTGTGATCCAGAGCTTTTCGGGTTCAATCTCAAGCTCTTTTGTAAGGAATTCCCAAGCCCACGCGGTAGCTTCATGCTTGAAGTAATCGCCGAACGAGAAATTTCCGAGCATTTCAAAGTATGTGCCGTGACGTGCGGTTTTTCCGACATTCTCAATATCGGGTGTTCTTATGCACTTCTGGCAGGTTGTAACGCGCTTTCTCGGCGGAGTTTCGATTCCTTGAAAAAACTTCTTTAAAGGCGTCATTCCCGCATTTATCAGCAGTATCGAGTTATCTCCCTGAGGAACAAGAGGCGCGGACGCCATTCTGAGATGTCCCTTGCTTTCAAAAAATTTCAGATAACGTTCTCTGAGTTCATTAAGACCTGTCCACTTCATTGTTTTTTTCCTTAAACTTTTTACATCGCCGAAAACGGCGCTGTCATGTTTTCCTTTCTTGTTTATATCAAAACATACCCATTTTATTATAGCAAAATTTCCCGAAAAGTCAACACTTTAACGTCAATTATTCTCTATTCCGAGAAAACGGCAGATATTGCCCGATAATATCTGCTCACGTTCGCTGTCCGTAAGGTCGATTTTATCAAATCTTTCAAGTTCTTCCCTGCCGTTCCACATAGGATAATCGGTGCCGAAAAAAACACGCTCCGAGCCAAATGCTTCGATATATCGCTTTGCTTTTTCTGGTGAAATCGCAAACAGCGAGCTTGACGAGTCAACATACACATTTTCTATGTCAAGCAGGCATTGCTGCGCAGCGTCCCACTCGGTATATCCTCCAAAATGCGCACCGATCATCTTCTGACGCGGGAATCTCTTTGCCGCGACCGCAAGCCTTTGAGGAGATGAATATGAAAAGCGTTTATCACCCGTATGAAAAAGTATAGGAAGCCGACCGTCAATCACCTCGTAAAGCTCCATCGCGTGCTTGTCGTCGATGTTGAATTTCTGAAAGTCGGGGTGGAGCTTTGTTCCTCGCAATCCCAGCGAAATCATTCGCTTTATTTCTTCGTCCTCTTCATCTGCGCTCATAGACGGATGCAGCGAACCAAATCCCACAAATTTATCAGGATTTTCGGCAACGCTTGAGGCGATAAAATCATTTATTTTTCTGACCTGCTCATGCGTTGTCGCAACGGAATGTACCAGACAACGTGAAATACCCGCTTCGTCACAGTTTTTGAGCAGCGACGGGATACTACCGTCAAACGCCATGGGAATGTCATAAAATTCGCCTATTGTTTTCGCAGCCTTTGCCGCTATTTTTTCGGGATAGATGTGCACATGGCTGTCAAAAATCATCATAAACAACATTCTTCTTTCTAAAATTTTTTCAAGCAACAGTATATCACTTTTTTCGAACAATTTCAAGTATAACAAAAGCTCGGCACACCCCGCTAAAACTGCTTTTGTTTAATAGCGACAAAAAAACAAACAGCATATTAAAATCATTGGAGATTTTTACATACCGTTTTTATTTTAGTTGTTCGTTTTTCCCGCTTACAAATATGTTGTATGCCAAAGCTGCTTTTTAAAAATCCATAGCATGATACCATTTCAACAAAAATGGCAACCCTTTTCGAGTTGCCATTTTGGAATATTTTCTTTCGTTATAAATCTAGTCAAGCGGAGGACGCCTATACAGCCCTATTATGAAGCTCCACACCCACTATCTTGACCTAGCGGAATGTTTCTCAGCTAAACAGGTCTATCCTGTAGCCTGTTACCTTTCGGTACTTGTATTGTATCCGATAAATTCAAGTTTGTCAATACTTTTTTCGGAAAATAAAAAATAATGTATTTTATCACACACCAGCTTTTTCGACAAAAACATATCTCTACTGAAGCAACGCTACAAGAATGTCTTACTGTCCGACAAAAGCATAAATTATCATGTCAACTGCAATGCCCGCCACTACGCAAGCCATGACAGGAAGTTTTTTCCATGCAAGCAAAGCGGCGGTTATCCCGCCTGCAATACCTATGTACGGTCTTTCGGCGTCCACAGAAAATACTCCCGGAAAAATAAGCGCCGACATTGCCGTATATGGGATAAGACGCAGAAACTTTTCAAATTTGGGGCTGAATTTGAATTTACTGATAAAAACCGCAGGCAGTACACGCGGGATATATGTAACTGCTGTCATTCCTATTATCATAATCATTATTTCGTAATTCATTTACTCAGCCTCGCTTTCTTCGCCAATATCAACAAAGAATGTGCCTATCGCCGCGCAAAGAAGCGTCGAAATTATAAGCGCCCAGCTTGAATCAATGAACAGATTAAGTATCGTATTAACAACAGCAGTAAAAACCACAAGCACCGCAAGTCTTAAATTTGCACGAAGACCGGGCATGATCAGCCCTATAAACATTGCGTACAGCGCGATCCCGAAGCTTGCCGAAACAATTTCTGGGAGAATATCCGACGAAAGCGCGCCTATAAGAGTCCCAATATTCCACGAAACATACGAAACCGTAATTAGCCCGAGGAAAAAAGATGATGTGCGCTTCTCCTTTTCGGAAGTTGTGAAAATTGCAAACGACTCGTCGGTTACGCCGAATGCCGTAAGCATTCTCGTTCCCAATCTTGCCGATTTCATCTCATTAAAAACACAGGTGCTCATGATAACGTGTCGCAGATTGAGAATAAACGTCGCCAGTATTATCGCAATAATGCCCGCTCCGCCCGCATACATTCCAACCGCCATCATTTCGCTCGCCCCCGCAAATACCGCAAGAGACATTGCACAGGTTTCGCCGATAGTAAATCCGGCGTGCCTTGCCATAATTGCATAAGCCATTCCCACGGGTATAAACCCGAGAATTACGGGCAGCGCACAGCGGACGCCGTTAACATACTGCGCCGCACGACTGTTTTCAGATATTTTTTTCATTTTTGTTCACCGTTCTTTTGTTCTCTTTGTTTTGTTCTGTTAATTTCCCAATTTTTCTATGTTATTGTATATTCTTCTTGTAATTTTGCTGCAAACCTCATACACACCGAATTTATCGCGTTTTGGATTTGCTCCTGTTGTCATTACAACGACAACGTCGCCTGTTTCGGGATTGTACGAAGCCATTGAAATTGCGCCGTAAGCATTTCCCGTGTGATAGTACAGCTTGTCTGCTCCATATCGCTTTTTCACATATCTGAGAGCCATGCACTGCGTAAATTTACCGCCGTTTTCAGTAGCTTTAAATAAGTGTTCTTCTATAGCTCTTACGGATTCTTCAGATAAGATTCGCTTACCGCCGTATTCGCCGTCATTTGAAAGGATATAGAAAAGCTTCGCAATGTCCTTTGCGGAAGCAGTAAGGCTTCCCGCATGAATACTTACATTATTTCCGGGACTTTTAGCGCTCGAAATCGCCTTCGCTTCCGCAACAGTCCGTTCAACTCCTCCGTCGGACTCGTAAAGCGTTGCAAGTCTGGGATTTCCCGAAAAATTGCCCGAATAGAAGCTCGCGTCCACGCCGATAGGTTCAAAGAAATTCTCCTTCATGTATTCGTCTACCGTTGTATCTGCCGCAAGTTCAAGCGTAGAGCCTGCAACCCCTATTGCGTAATTATTATACGACCACATTGACGGATCACCTGGCGTTCCGTCCAGATAACTGTTCTCATCCATAAGCTGCTTTCTTGTCTTTTTCATCTTCCCTTTAAAAGCAAGATAGCGAAGCGTTGAAGTGTGAGAAAAAAGATTTTTAAGGGTAACACTTTTCGGAAATTCTTTTCCCCAGTATTCGCTTATGTCAGCACCGAGGTCAACAAGTCCCTCTTCCTGCATTTTTAAAGCACACATCGCAACCGCAACCTTGCTTATAGAAGCGGTCCTTATCTTGGTATTTGCAGTCATTGTCTTTGTATTGCGCGTCGCATAGCCATAATTCCAATTGAAAACCTTTCCGTCGCTTGCACGGATAACAGCGACCTGCATACCGATTGCATGATAATCGTCGGCGATCGAATTAAGATAATCCTGAATTTTTTCATTGACTTTGCTCCCGCTTTTATCAGTCAAGGCAGGCTCGGCGTTGCCTGTTATGTTTCTTTCAAAGCGATGGGCATAATCCGAGGAGATCCATACATCTCCGTCGGAATTATCAACCCCTATTTTGTACCACATTGTCCCGTCGGAACTGAAAGCTGTTCCAAGACACGGATATTTTGCACCGTATTTTGCTTTTCCAAGTTTATCATATGTAACCCCCGGACCGCTGCGAACGTTGACATTCTCGGAAAGTGCTTTTATATAGTATTTGCTCTCGGCGCCTGCGGGAGTAACAAACGATATTACCGATATTGTTACCGCTAAAAACGCCGCAGCAATTCTTTTAACTGCCCTCAAATCAAAAACCCTCCTTTTCTATATGTAATAAGTTATCACAAAATGCGGATTTTGTCAATAACTGCCGTAAAAGCAGAACTAAAAAACAGGTCTAAAGAGACAAATAGGAAACCTTTTGAGAATTTTTTCAAAAAAGACTTGACATTTTTTTGGATATGTGATAATATATATAAGCGGTTGATTTAAAAGTCAGCAGCAACTCGGAGAGGTGTCCGAGTGGTTTAAGGAGCCGGTCTTGAAAACCGGTGATCCCGCAAGGGACCGTGGGTTCGAATCCCACCCTCTCCGCCATTTTTAATTTAATACAAATGAAATTGGCACTTGCAGAAATACCCAAGTGGTGAAGGGGCTCCCCTGCTAAGGGAGTAGGTCGGGAAACCGGCGCGAGGGTTCAAATCCCTCTTTCTGCGCCAAACATAAACCGTCTATTTACGTCAAATCACGTAGATAGGCGGTTTTCTTTATCTATCGAAAATATAAAGTATCGTCAAAAACAATAAAATATGCCACGGAACTCCCCGCCAAGTGGGTGTGTCCATATGAGATGTTTACAGATGCCGCTGTTATTGAATGAACCTGCATCTACCCCGACATTGCACTTCATTCCAAACTTCCATTCATTTTCCTTTTTTGTCTGATGCATTTCGGGATCACGCTTTTTCTCGATCATGTGACGGAATTTCAGAAATGTTGTTGCATCGGGGACTTGCTCATTCACACAATCTGTTTTCATAAATTGCGGAAAGCATAGCTGTCATATACATCAGATCCTTTTTAAAGTTCCGTCAAATCGGGCATGTGCGGTTTATGTGCTGAATTTCTCGTTATAAAGCTTCCTTTTCCGCAAGCTTTTCATATCGTATAAAATTGGTTATAAAAACAACGCCTGCCGATGCCAATGCACAGCCAAGACCCGAATAAAAAAATGCAATGAACACATCGGGGAAGATGCCTGTCGCTCTGAATCCGATACCTCCGCCCATCATAAATGCCATTATCATATATGCTTTAAGGTCAAAGAAATTCCAGAAAGGCTTTTTGTCCTCATAACCCATGATCCTCCCGGTATGTTTTTTGCTCATTTTGAGAAACATCATTCCAAATACGGCAAATACGATGACCGAAAGCAGAATGAGAAACCATTTCATTTCGATCAGCTGATACGAAAGCACTCCAAGCCTCGCAACGTTAAATCCTGCAATGAGCCAGACTATACCCGCTATCAGCAGCAAGGTTCGTTTTTTTACAAGAAACATTTTCATTCTCCCATTTCCTTTAAATTTTTCAAACATTCCTCCGCATTTCCGCAGATCTTGACGAATACGGAACTGCATATGGTCATTTCCTCTTCGGACAATCCTTTGAACAGGCTTTCGGCGAATTTTTTCTGTATATCCAAGCCTTCACTGACTATCTCCCGAGCGTTATCAAGCAGAATGATCTCAATATGCTTTTTGTTTCCGGGGCTTGCTTCTTTTTTTATAAGGTGCTTATCTTCAAGCATTTTTAAAGAAGTTGAAACGTGGGATTTGGTCGATTTGCGGATCTTAACAATATCAGCGGCTGTATTGTAATCCGGATCTCTGCAGAGAAACATAAGAATATCATATTCCATACGGGTCAGACCGAATTTATCGCACACTGTTTTTGTAAGCTCTTCATAATAGCATGTTATCGTTTTATGTTTATCCCAAAAAAACAAAAGTATATCTCTCCTCTCACCATCG
>OQVQ01000261.1_pt1 | contig 25603 bp, 20 predicted proteins | sample 1691491 | NCBI WGS metagenome assembly OQVQ01 (sample SAMN03418252, study PRJEB22391) | human gut metagenome | biome: human-gut; feature: organic feature; material: feces | host: Homo sapiens | place: Tanzania | collected 2013-01
CTTCAGCTTCCTTTTGCTCATTTAAAGCTGCGCTCCAGGCATCAGCCATAGCCTCATCATCAGACTTAGCTTTATCATCATCTTTCTTTTCAGAGTTTTCCTGTTCGTTTAAAGCAGCTTCCCAAGCTGATGCCATATCATCTTGTGAAGTATCTTTATTCTCATCTTTATCAAGATCAACGTTCTTTTCAGAACCAGTCTGCTCATCTAGAGCTTTTGACCACTCATCCATTACATCCTTGTCATCTTTTATCTCATCAGATGAGTTAGTTGTTGCTGCATTATCCCAAGCCTCTTGAGCAGGATCTTTTTCAGTTGCAGTTGCATCAGCACCAGTGTTATCTGCTGTTGCACTGTTATCAGGAATTTCTGTAGCATTTGAAGCTGATTCTTCAGCGTCAGCCTGCTTTTTCTCATTTAAAGCAACTTCAACATCTGATGCTGAATCAGATGGTGAATTTATAGAGTTATTGTTCTTGTCCAGTTCTTTTTGAGGAATATCCGTGGTATCTGGCTCTTCATCGCCAGATACGGGAGCTTCAAGATCGATAGAACCGTTCTCATCTGATAATAAGGTATCATCTGATGAGTAATCATCCTCAACATCAAAGTCATCGGTCATCTTAGCGCTAGCACGAGACTTTAACTTGATAATTAAGAAGACAATCATCAGTACTAAAGCTAATAAGCCAGCACCGAATAAGATCATCATGACAGGCTTATCAAGATCAACTACAGAGGTAGGTGTACTTACTGAGAATTTAGACAGCTGTAGCTGCATATCCTCAATCTTCTCATCATTAGCAAGTAACATCTCTCTCATTCTGTCATTATCTTGAGAGATCTTTGAAATATTACCTTTAATCTCAATAATGTCTTGCTGAAGACCTGAAATAATATTGTCATACTGAGAAGCAAGTGTAGAAACACTGTCTGCTGCTGTTTTAGCAGTAGCTGCAGATGTTTTCTTCATTCTGTCCATAGCTTCAGCTAACTGTTGCTCTAAGACTTTAGTTTTCTCATCAATAGCTTTCTTATTGCCATCGAGCATGATCCTGATAGATTGAGCATCTACAGCAGCAGCTGCAAGATCAGCACTCATTGCTTTAGTAGCTTCTGCCTTTTTGTTATTGTCTGCACTGCCCTCATTATTACCGTTTGGTACGGTCTCTTCTGTAACCTGACTTTTATCAAGATCAGCGCCACGGGTATTCTCTGGCATTGCTACGGATAAATCTTTTTTAACCGCTTCTTCCTGTAACTTTTTAATCTTAGTCTCGGTGGCGGTGTACTGAGGAATATCGTTATCAGACAGTGACTGCATTGGCTTTGAAGCTTGTGTTGCAGGAGCAGGAGTTGCTGTGTTGTTTAAGGTTGCCTGAGTATTTACAGTAGCAGGAGCATTACCTAAAGGAGGTAAAGTCATACTGCCCTGAGCTAAAAGTCTTGAACCTGTATCGGTTGTTTCTCGTGCAATTTCAGTTACAGGAGGAATAGTAATAGTAGTTCTTAAAAGGTTGTTGACGTTACCATGACCGAATGCGCCACGATTATGTCTGTAAATTGAGGCTACAATCTGGAATTCATTAACACTTCTATCCAGAGGTAAGTAGCGGTGGGCTACAGACCAGATGGTATCACCTGATGCAACGCTATAGGTCCTAGCTGGGGTCTGCTGAACAGAAGTTGCATTGCTTTCAGTCTGAGGTTGTCTTGTTGCTGTAGCCGCTGGTGCTCTGGTTGCAGTTGCATTTACAGTAGCTTGTCTGTTTTGTCTAGGAGCTGCACGTCTTACAGGAGCTCTAATAGCTGGTTGTACAGGCTGTACTTGAGGAACAGTATCCTCAACTTCAGGACCTTGAATAGTAATAGTAAAAGTACCATCTTCATCAGCTGACATTGCCGAAAAAGGTAATAAAAAAGATAAAGCTACAGATAAAAGTGCTTTTTTGCAAGCGTGCATAACTAACAACCCCTATTTTTATGCATTATTTTACTCAAAATGAGATCTGTCAAAATAAGATCAGATCCCATTTTTGGAAAAGTTATGCATAAAGTGTGCACATTTTACAGATTAGAGAGATTTTGCAATCAATTTTGCAATTTCAACACAAGAAATAGCTTCACCTCTTCTAGTGTTATCCATCATAATCACAAAGCTGTAAGATTTTGAACCAGGTTTGTCCTGCTTTAATCTTGTGAGCATTACAGTTCTCTCGTTGATAATATCTGCTACAGGAGATAAAACATCATCCTCTGAGGCTACAGTTACATATTCTGAAGCATCAAAAGCCTGTTTAACCTCCTCTAATGTAGCCTTATCCTCAAGATCAACATTAACTACCATAGTGTGACCGTAGAATACAGGAACCTGAATGCAGGTAATATCAAAACCACGCTCGAAACGGCCTAAAATTCTTGATACTTCATTACTGATAGCATTTTCATGGTCTGAATATCCATTATCCTCAAGCAGTCCCATTCTAGTGTGCAGATTGAATGCTAATTGAGCTGGAAATCCCTGATGCTCTGCTGCCATACCGTTTAATAATAAGGTTGACTCATGAGCTAGGGTTTCAGTACCTAACCGACCAAATTCTGAAACAGATTCCATTGAGGTTACAGTAGCTCTTGCAATGCCATACTCATCATGAAGAACAGATAAAGCCAGGCACAGCTGTACAGATGGAGCTAAAGCAGGAATAACCAGTCTGTTTTCAATTGCCTTTTTAATATCAAAAGGATTGATTTCAGGTACGATGGTTACAGTCTTATCATCACCATTGAATAAATGGCTATCATCAATAACGATACAGCCTTTCTCTCTTGCTGCATTAATCCAGTGCTGAGATTCATCCTGAGTAGTTAAAAATAAAGCTACATCCGCTTTTGAAAAATCAAACTCTTCAACTGGCTGAACAAAGTAGTTCTGGCCTTTAATCTGAACGGCATCATATTCACCTGTCAATGGTGATAATGGGAAAACTTCGCCTAAAGAGAGATCCTGTTCTTCAATGGTTTCAATCACAAGTTTACCAATATCAGTATCATAACCGTAAATAGCTAGCTTCATTGCCACAGTATCGCTCCTAAAAACATTGCTTTATGTTTACTGTTTTAAGATTATTTCTCTTTTAGGAATAAACATAACTAAAAAAAACTTTGTACATTCTCTATCGTACCGTACATGTCAAGTACCTTTAAAGAACATGGCGTTACTTTTCATCGCGTTACTTTACAAAAATTCTCTAAGATAACTTTAGACATAACATTTAAGTCTTAAAGCAGACTTTAAAGTAACATTAATTCGTAGAGAACTACATACTCGATTTTACCACAATGTCTCATAGATAAACGTATGTTCTAATAGAGATTAGAGCTAATAAGTAAGGGGTAAAAATTGCGTTTTTAGAATCTAAAATTTTAATGATATAAAGAGAATTTTAATGATTCCTGTAGAAAAATAGCTTTCTACATAAAGTTTCTGCCATTGTCATTTGGATCTTTAGGATAGACTTTGGTTTTACGGCGGAAAGTATATGGATTCTGCCTGCCGTTAGAACCATACTTGCCGTTCTTTTTAATACGTGTTTTTCTGATGACAGATGACACCACGCCAAAGAGTTCACACTCATCAACATGAGTTAAGTTAATATCAGGAATAGAATCATCAGCACAGACTAATCTTGGTTCTCTGCCATCTAGAAACTGTCTTAAAAGAAAAGTGCCGTTGATACTCATCACTACATAGTCGCCGTTTTCAATGAGCAGGCTTCTGTCAACAATGACCACATCGCCTTCTAAAATGCCGTCTTCATGCATAACGTTAGAGCTCATTCTGAAAAGGTAAACAGAAGGTAAATTCATATAAAGATAGGTGTTAAGATCCTGTCCTTTAAAGGGACCTTCCTGAAGCTCAACATCACTTCTAATTAAAGATTTCTTCATGTCAGATTTGAACCATTATTGTGCACAAAAAAAAGAGGAGTAAGCACTAAAAAGGATACATCTACGTTAACAACCTGTATTTAGACAGGTGCAAAAATATGGACTAAAAATGTTAACGGAGTACGATTTTACAGTTAATTACTTGATTATTTTTAAAAATATTGCACTCATCACGAAAAATTTAAGATTTTTTGTATTATATTACAAGAAGTAAGTAAATATGAGCAGATTTTAATCTGTCGGTTCTAGCTTCAAAAGAAGGACACTATTATGGCATTAACTCGCGCAGAAATAGCTGAAAGGCTGATTATCAAGGTAGGTCTTCCTAAGGCTACAGCTCAAGAATTCGTCGACAAATTTTTTGAAGAGATCGCAAGAAAGCTTGAAAAAGGTGAAATGGTAAAGCTTACAGGCTTTGGTAACTTTGAGCTTAAGCTAAAGAGCGCAAGACCTGGAAGAAACCCTAAGACCGGTCAGGAAGTTACTATTTCAGAAAGAAGAGTAACCACATTTAGAGCAGGTCAGAAGCTAAGAAATCGTATCGACTTTAAAAAAGAATAAATTTTTTTAGTGCAGGTGTCATATATATCACTGATATTTGATATTATGAACCTAAAACGACAATTTTTTTATAAAAACAACTTAGGATATTGAACTATGGAAAAGTTTACATATACCGTCAAAGACAGAGACGGTGTTCATGCACGTCCTGCAGGAGCAATTTTAAAGGCTATCAGTGGCTACAAGTCAAAGATCACTTTAATTTATCAGGATCGTTCAGTAGATCTTAAAGCTGGTATCTTCGGTTTATTAGGTCTTGGTATCCGTTATCAGGACGAAATTTATGTTCACGTTGAAGGTGAAGATGAGAAAGACGCTATCGTTGGTGTAAAGCGTGCTTTTGAAGAGTTCCTGTAGTAGGTATCCCGATCTTCGTCAAGATAAGCCCTGCCCTGTGCAGGGTTTTGTTTTTCTTTTATTGCCCTTTTGGGGTTGATTGACTTCTTGATACATCAAAGCTGTCTTTTGTCTAGCAGCGCGGTTTAACTTAGGTCTAGTGGAGCGGTTTAACTTAGGTCTAGTGGAGCGGTTTAACTTCAGTCTATCTTACATAATTAAAAAGGAAAGAATTATATGAAGGTTCAAGAGAGCTTGTCTTTTATCAGGACTAAGTCTTAAATGGCGATGAACTTTTAAGTTGAGATTAAGATTTAATGCGGTAAGCTCTACATGATAAAGTTCTTACCGAGAGTTTACTGCAGATTGGATACTACAAATTCAATAATAATGACACCAGCCATCATGATCAGTGAGCGCATGATGTCATAGTTTAAGTCAATAAACTTAGTAATATTCTTAAAGCATTTCAAGCTTAGCATGATCTCAAATATTCTTAAGTTCTTTGAACCAAAATAAGAGATAAGAGAACTTGCAACCAAACTTATGATCATACAGATAAACATCATACCTGATGAGCCTATAAATGAGGTTAATAGCAAAGTTAAGCCCCATACGAACAGGGTTCCAAAGTTCCAGCACATAGTCACAAACTTTCGTCTGTACTTTAAATTAGCAAAGAATTCGACTAGAGCCATGCAACAGTCTTTAGCAAAGCTCTCCGACATAAAATGCTGAGTTACTCTTAACAGTTTATTCGACAGTACCTTTGTAAGTTCTTCTTTACGGGAAGCTACAATACTCTCTAACTTTGCTTTCATGCTAAAGACTTTACTGGTATAGGCATCTGTCTCTACAGCCTGATTCTTTACCCTCTTTGTCACCAAATCAAAATCATATTCATACGATCTTAATAAGTTATTAAAGATATGGTCTTTTTTAAGATTGTTTAAGACAAAGATCTTAGCATCTGCACTTACAAGAGAGCGACCTATTGAAGTGTCAATAAGATCAGATCTCATAGAAGAGTAGACATAATCTAAAACAGATGGAATGACAAGTGGCACACCTGAAGCTGTTGCCCAATACTCAAAGATCTTATTAAAACCTGCTAAACAGAATTTTAAATAGCCCATGGAGGAATCACACTTATAAGTCATTAAAAAGTGATAATCCTCTTGAGTATCAGCATCAGAGAGCCTGAATTCAAGTGAATCTAAGATCTTCTGGTAGCAGTAAAAATCAACAACTGAAGGAGGAGGAACATTAAAACTGTCCTCAGCTTTTTCAAATTCTATCTTGATAAGAGGCGCGCAATGAGTTTCTAAATAAACCTGTCTTTCAACATAGATAGAACCTTTGCCCTTACATTTCTGACAAAGGATCTTCTTGTTCCCGCGACAGGTAGGGCACTCAATGTAACCACTCTTTTTACAACGGGCACAGCCACCATCTCTACCCTGACAGGATGGACAGATAATTAAACCAAAACCTGAGCAGTTAGGACAGTTCATCTTTTGAGTACCTGAACAGTCAGGACAGGTGCATTGACCTTTAGCCTTTCTAACTGAGAGACGGTTTATTTTATTTCCAAGCTTGAAAAGCTCAGAGGCACTTAACTCTTCTAAAGAATGGCTGAAACTTTTTTGAATGGTTTTGTCTTTTTCTATAACTTCACGATTAAAACGTTCAAATTCTTTTAAAGCTTCTTCATCAACAAAGTTTTCTGTACCTACAACGTTCTTGATTACAGTGTCTTTTGATTCTACGGTATAGTACCAGTTTGCTAAAAATACAAAAGTAACTTCAGAGAATAAAGGATCAGTAAAACTTACTTTATCAGGTTGAACACCAACCAGTCCTAGTGAATCTCTTAGAGGTACTTTAATATCTATTGACATTGCTTATTTATAGAAAATGACCGTTTACAATTAAAATAGTTAACAAACCGATGACAACAGTGCCTAAAATCAATCTTATAGACTGTACTGCTTCAACTGTAAGACTAGGAACCTTTTTTAGCCTGTGGGTTAGCTTCAGCATGCTTACAGCAGAGTAATAACTCCAGTTTTTAGTAAGAGCAAAAGAGGTAAATGCACAGATGATTGAGGATACACACATCATCATGATAGCCCCCACAATATTAGGTACCATATAACCTATGAGGATCACTATCATCCATGTCACTAAGGTTATACCTGCCCAAATAATTTTGGTTTTAGGATTGAGAACCATCAGCAAAGGCACAAATGATATAAGATTTTTAGCAAAAACTCTAGCAAAATCTTCTGATATATAACCATGCGCGTTATCAGTAAGTTCTTTAGTAATACTGTCTAATAACTCCTGTTTTACCTTGGTCTTAATGTATATCAGTCTTGAGGAATCTTTGTGCTTTGCTGCAGTTAAAATTGATTCTACAGTAACACCTTGAGCTACAGCCTGCTCTTTAGCAATCTCCATCTCATGTCTTTCGATGGTTCTGATTGTCTTAGCTAAAATTGCCTTTGAAGCTAAGGCTTTTACGCACTTAATCTTTTCATCAACATCATCAGCTGATGCGATTAAAGTATCAGAGAGTAAATGAGACTCGTCGTTGAAAACATAATCTAATACTGGAGGCTTACAGATTGAGCGTAAGTTTTTATGTCCACAGATAATAAAATCAAATGGCTTTTCTACTCCCACGAGATAGACATGCACGGCATAGCATGGAGCAGTACCCAAAAAGTTTACGCTATAGCCTCGAGCGGTTTCATTACCGTTTGGTTTGCCTGAGAAATCGGCTGCCTCTATGATGGCCTTTTCATCCTCTTTTGAAAATGAGGTGATTTTTTTATCAGTACCAGGTACCATGAGAGAAATACTGATTTGCTTTTTGCAGTCAGCATCATAGATAACTTCTCTATCAACAGTAACCTCACCTTTACCTTGGCAGTCTTTACACTTTACTTTACCAGTACCGTTACAGGTATGGCATTTAGCATTGCCAGAGCCATGGCAGACAGGACAGGCCTTAGCACTGCCATGACAGGTAGGACATTCGATGGTGCCTTTACCGCCACAGTTCTCACAAATGGAACTACCACTGCCATGACAGTTTTTACATCTGGTTTTACCAATAGCATTGATACGGTTAAAACAGATGATCTGACCAGAGAGGGCTTTTAAGTCTTCAAATGAAGCCCCAGAGAGGTGTTTTACAAATTCTTTTGTTTTAGCGCTGTCTTTTTCAAGTTCTTTAGTATTTGCTAAAGTAAACTCATCTAACGCGCTCGTTGATAGCACATGAGTTTCATCACTTACAGAACGAAGAATTTTATCAGAGCAGCGACACTTAAAATTCCAGTTCATGGAATAGGATACGGACGCACTAAATTCTACCAAGTCTGAAATTCTAAAGTTTGCTGTAGGAACACCACAACGTGAAAAGATAGCAGCAACAGTGTCATACAGACGCTGTTTTAACAGCTCAAGATTTGCCTTTGGCTCTTGAGTAGTGCTCTGTTCTTGATTTTGGGTAGTATTGTTATCCGCGCTCTTGTCAGGTGCAGACTGATTCTGTACAGGTACTGTATTTACCTGTGAATTGCTGTTCTCTGTAGCTACTGTGGTTGTTTTTTTGCCGCTTTCAGGCATACGTTATCCTCGTTCATAATTCTTATATTCTATCGGCACTTTTTGAAATTTATTGACTACAACTCATAATTTTAAGAGCAATTTTATCTTTTTAGTTATTTGTCCTAAAAGTAAGCTTTAAAGCAGTCAGGTGTAACCTAACTGCCATAAACTTGATCTTTGTGTACTGAGATTTAAGCAGTACTAAGCTATATGCTTATCTGTAGTCAGTGCCTTCATGACATAATCAAAAAAGCCTGTGTTATCTATCTTTAAATAAGTGTTGTTACCAAAGGTAACCGCACCATTTTCAATGGTGTAGCTTGCTACATCAAAAGACAGAGTCTTAGCTTTATGATCTTTAATTAAAACTACCCTCTTATTAGTTACTACTAAGATACCTTCTTCTTTAGAGAAAGAATAAAGGACATCAGCTAATACTCTTTTAACAAATTTAGGGAGAGTACTGTTTAAATGGTAAATTCTGTCTGAGAAGGTAGCGATGATGTTCTCTTCATCCTCACAGACGTAATCGTCAACCTCGATTACAAAGTTAGCCTCATCATTACCGCCTACGCAGTATAAAAGGTTATTGTTCTGAGCAATGAACTTTGCAATTGGATATGGTAGTTCTGAAAACTTAATTTCTAGTAATCTTAAAACAGAAATTGCGTTTCTAGTAAAGGTATCGAAATTTGAGAACAGTCTATTTCTGTCATAGCGCTCAATCATATAGTAAAGTAAAAAGATGTATTGAGCTTTTACATCAACCGCACTCTGTGTAACCCAAGATAAGGTCTTTAAGAGAGCTACTGTATTCTCTGGAGTATCATCAATTAATTTGTCAGCTAAAGCCTTATTAGACTTTTCACGAGCAAAGATCTCTTTGAAGAAATACTTTGGACCAATCTGACGCATTCTGCTTCTGTAATTATGTAAAAAACCGTAGGTATCATCACCTGGTTCAATGAGTTTTACATCTGAATTGAGATATACCCTAGCACTTCTTTTAAAGACAACCTTACGGTTATCGTTATCTTTAAATACCAAGTAAATAGAGATTAAAATAGGTATAGCGCCTAAAACAAAAGGATATAATCCATGTTTAAAGTCGCCATCCCATAAGAAAGGTAATGATACAAACAGGTTTAACCAGCCGTACCAACCTAAGAATCCCTGTAGACGGGTTACAAAGACACCATCTGGAAAGATAAACATAGAAATTCTGTAATTAAGGTGAGTTAAAACTAGTGATAAAACTAGTAAAAAGAATAAGATCAAAAACATGGTCAGTTCTCATTTTTTATTAAATTTATTGTGCAAACTATCATAACAGTATCTTAATACAAATTTCGTGACTGTACGTTTAATTATTTGATAAAAAATGAGATTTGCACTGAAAAAGACTTATTTATTTTTCCTTAGGATAAAATGATAACGTTTTAGTTATTATAGTAAGAAATGCAAAGAGAGTAGCTCGATTTGGAATTTAAAACCTTTTGCTTTAACAAACTCAAGCCACTTTTTATCATCAACAGCTACACCTTTTGAAGGTTCATAGACATGTGTTTCATAAAAGTAGTTTCTCTCGCCTAATATAGCAGTATCGGTAAGATAGGTCATCTCAGAGTTTACTTCAAAGCCATCGGTTTTAGCTCTGTGATTTGTAAATGCTACGAAAAAGATTGGCTTGTTTACTTTCTCATCAACACAGAACTGATAGTGAAGTTCACCTCCTTTTAAGTTACAGAACTTTCTGTATTTTGATTCAAGGTAGTTGTATGAGACATTATAGATGCCACGGGTTCTGTAGATATGAACGTGAGAGTCATCAGTGTCTTCGAGTTTTTCTAAATTGTAGAAAAACATTCTTTGCTCTAGTGTCTTGGTAAACTCAACAGCAGTTTGTGATTGAGCTAGTTTTGCTTCCTGCTCTAGAACTTTAGGATCACTTGTACATGAGGCTAAAGATAAAAGAGCTAAAGATAATAGCGCTAACTTAGTTTCTTTCTTAGCAAAACGAGTTGTTTTTAAAGCCATATCTTTAACTACGTTCATAATCTTTTGCCTCTGTCTTACTATCTTACTTTACTTAATCTGACCTGAGTTTTAGTCAATTATAATATACAAATACTATCTTGGCAGTGACAATAACAGGTTGTTAATGTTGTCGATAGTTCTTAAGTTTTGTCTTAAGAGCTGATGATGCTCTCTTTTACCAATTGATGATTTGCCCTCTTCATTTACACGATTAGGATTGGTAAGCATATTACATTTGTCAGAAAGCCCTTTGCTTCTTTCGCTCTCTTTACCTATAGTGTTTGATACCTTAGTTGTGATCAGGATAATCCTCTAAGATCTTCTTTAACTCATTAGCTATTCTCTTGTCAGAGACAGAGATCTTCACACCTAACTGCTGGGCAAAATAAGATACACGCAGTTCTTCAATTAACCACTTAACCTCGATAAGAGCATCAGGTACTACCTGATACTTGTATCTTGAAAGAGTGTTTTTATAAAGCTCGTTTACCTCTTCAATCTTACGTGTATACATAAGATCACGATTTACATCACGAGATAGTTTATCGATTCTATAAATAATCGCCTCAAGATAACGTGGCATCTGCATTAAGTGCTCAAGTTTGGTTGAGCTTACAAAGCCTTTATAAACTAAAGAGTCTAATTGTGAGGCAATATCTTTATAGCTGTAAGCTACAGAGAGATTTATCTGTCCTTTTAAAAGACGTCTGATTTCATGGACTTTAAATAAAATCTTGTCTACAAAAGAGCATAGATACAGAGCCTTATCATTTAAATCAGCTCTTACCTTTTGCGCTAAGTTATTAAAGCTCGTCTCATCATAGCAAGGAGCATGATTTTCCTGCATGATTAGATCAATTGAGCCTAAAACTAAGTCAGAAATTAACTCCTTTACAGAGCCTAAAGGCTGATAGTACATAGAGAGCTTTGACTTATTTGGTAAGTGTTGCTCAAGATAAGCTGTAGGCTGTTTAATTGATAGAGACAATAACTTTCTCTGTCCCTGCCACATGGCTTTTTCCTGTTTAAACTTACTGTCATAAAGCTCTAGAGCTACACCATTACCTTTGTCGGTTAAAGCAGGATAGGCAGTAATTTCAATAGAGCCCTGCTTAGTTACCTGCTCAGACTTAATCGTACCAAAGGTCCAGGTAGAACTTGGAGCACTCTCTTTATGAGTTTTAACTACTTTCTTTAGAACATCCTGAACTTCACCCTGCAGTGATTGAGATAAAGCTTCAAAGTTACGACCTTTCTTAATTACTTTGCCCTTTTCATCTTCAATTGCAAAGATCATAAAGAGGTGTTTATCAATTAAAGTCTTATCAAAGTCATCAGCTGTAACTAACTCACCGCCCATACGGGTTAACTCTTTAGCTGACTTCTGATACAGATCGTCACTGCAAGGGCCTCCTAAAGCTTCAGCTAAAGCTTCGGCATAATTTGGAGCAGGGATTAAGTTCTTTCTTAATCTCTTAGGTAATGACTTAATTAAAGAGGTTAAAAAGTCTAATCTTAGGCCAGGGATTTGATATAGAAACTCTTTAGAATTTACCCTGTTCAATACTGCTAATGGAATATGGACAGTTACACCATCATCCTTTGAGGTTGGATCAAAGATATAGCTTAACTTTAATTTAAACTTGTCCTGTATCCAGAACTCAGGGAAATCCTGCTCCTGAATTTTATTAAAGTTATCTTTGGTAACTAACTCTAATGAGAAATCCAGATAATGAGGATCCTGTTTTACTTTCTCTTTCCACCATTTTTCAAAGTGGCGGACTGTTACAATATCCTCTGGTAACTTTTTAGCATAAAACTCTTCTAGTACTGTGGAGTCTACTAAGAGGTCACGACGTCTTAACTTATCCTCAACATGTACCACTTCATCTACAAGCTCAAGATTATGACGGAAGAAGTCATACTTTAACTCAACGTCACCTGCGACCAGTCCATCACGGATAAAGAGTTCACGGCAGAGTTTTTTATCAATCTGACTGTATTGAACCTTGCGTCCCTGAACTATAGGCAATCCATATAAAGAAATGGTCATTGAAGCAATTACCGCGCCCTGCTTTTTAGACCAGTGAGGTTCAGCATAGCTCTTTTTAATTAAGTGAGCTCCGATAGTCTCACCCCACAAAGGATCAATTGAAGCTACAGTTTTAGCAAACAGACGGCTAGTTTCATTTAATTCAGCTGAGCATATCCACTTAGGCTTCTTTTTACATAAAACAGATGATGGGTGAATTACAAATTTCACACCTCGAGCACCTAAATACATGCCCTTGTCATTATCCTCATAATGGCCAATCTGTGAGAGCAGACCTGAAAGTATGGCTCTATGAATTGCTTCATAAGTAGAAGGAACCTCATTAGAGCGATACTTTAGGCTCTGGCAGGATGCCCTTAACTGACGTAATAAATCAAACCACTCACGTACTCTTAGATAAGAGATATATTCAGCCTTTAGACGTTTGCGAAGTGCTGAATTACTCATCTTAGTCTGCAACTGGCAAATATATTTATATAAGTTCAAATATGAGAGAAAATCAGACTTTTCATCATCAAAACGGTGATGAGCCTGTCTGCTCTGCTCCTGCTTATCTAATGGCCTCTCTCGAGGATCCATTACAGCTAAAGCTGAGACGATTACTAAAACCTCACTTAAAGCACCTTCTTTATCTGCCTGTACGAGCATTCTAGACAATCTTGGATCTGCAGGGATCTTAGATAAAGCCACGCCAATCTTAGTAAGCTCAATCTCATCTGTGCCCTTACCTTTAGCGTCATTGATGGCTCCTACCTCTTCTAAGAGTCTGATACCATCAGTTACCTGACGCATCTGAGGAGGATCAATAAATGGGAATTTAGTGATATTACCTAGATGCAAAGCTACCATCTGTAAGATTACAGCAGCTAAATTAGTTCTTAGAATTTCAGGATCTGTAAATTCTGTGCGGGATAAGAAGTCCTCCTCTGAATACAGTCTTACGCAGACACCTTCACTGACACGACCGCAACGGCCTTTTCTCTGGTTGGCACTTGCCTGGGAAATCTTTTCTACAGGTAATCTTTGCACCTTAGTACGTGGAGAGTAACGGCTGATTCTAGCTGTACCAGGATCAATAACATATTTAATACCAGGAACAGTAAGTGAGGTTTCAGCTACGTTTGTACATAAAACTACACGTACAGTTGAGTGTGGTGAGAAGATCTTGTTCTGCTCTGCTGTAGCTAATCTTGCATATAAAGGCAAAATCTCTGTATTTGGAAGGTGAGCTTTCTTTAAGAAAGCTGCAATATCCATAATTTCGCGCTCACCTGGTAAAAAGACTAAGGTATCAGCTCTTCCATGCTCTTTAAACAGGAACTTTAAAGCCTTTAGAATGCCGTTGCGTAAATCGAGCTCTTCTACCTCACACTCAGGATCATCCTCATCACCATCCAGCAATCCTAATGGCATATATTCAACTTCCACAGGATAAGTACGACCTGAGACTTCAATTACAGGAGCATTGTTAAAGTGCTTTGAAAAACGCTCGGTGTTAATAGTAGCTGAGGTAATGATTAACTTTAAGTCTTTACGCTTTATAAGTAACTGCTTTAAATAGCCTAATAAGAAATCAATATTAAGTGATCTTTCATGAGCCTCATCGATGATGATGCAGTCATAGTTTAAAAGTAATCGGTCTGAAGCTGTCTCTGACAGTAAGATACCGTCAGTCATCAACTTTATATAACAGTTCTCTGAAGTTACATCAGTAAATCTTACTTTATAACCTACGCTGTGGCCTAACTCTTCACCTAACTCCTGAGCAATACGGGTAGATACGGCACGGGCTGCCAGACGTCGTGGCTGAGTATGACCGATTAGACCATGAAGACCTAAACCTGCTTCTAAACACATCTTAGGAATTTGGGTAGTCTTACCAGAGCCGGTCTCACCTGCGATGATAAGAACCTGATTATTTTTAATAGCTTCAATGATCTCATCATGCTTTTGAGCTACAGGTAAAGCTTCATCATAGGTGATTTTAGGAAGGCTTTGCTTTCTGTTTTCAAAAAAAGCTTTGTACTTTTCTAAATCCTCAGAGATCTTTAACTGCAAGTCTAAAAGCTTATCAGCATTGCTTACAGAATTATCCTCACTTTTACCCTGTTTGTCTTTAGGGTTTATAGAACTCAAAGAGAGCTTTTTAAGCTCTCTTGACAGGTTAAGACGATGTTTATAAGTTAAATTATCAAATTCAGCTTTAACGTTTCCTATAAACTTTTCAAGTTTTGGATCTAAGTTTTTATCTAAGTTATTATTCATTTAGGTTTTATCTAATTTAAAAGGCAAGTTGCCTTGCCTTTATCATAAAAATTGTGTGTTAACTGTGTGCTGTAAGCTTAGCTTTTAAAGTAAAAGCTAACGATATTCACAGTCATCGTTAATGCTGTCAAAGAGTTGAGCCTGCGCTAATTTTCTGCGACGACGCAAGTCCTCCTGCTCACTCTTGTGTAAGTTTAATTTTGCCTTTCTTAAGCGTTCAAATTCAGCAGCTCTCTCGGAGGCTAAATACAGACCTGCTCTGCGTATTTTATCACCTTCAAGATCAACTACCACTAAAGTAACTTTAATGAGGTTTACCATATCGCCAGCTTTTGGATAACCACCGATATGATAAGACATCAAATCACCTAAAGTTAGAGTTTTCTCAAATGAGGTTAACTCAAAATCAAACTGTTTAGCTAAATCAACCATTGGGGTTGAGGCGGCATAAATCTTATCACCATGATACAGAGGATGGCTCTTAATTCTGCTCTCATGAGAGAACAGTGCATTTAATAAAGTCTCATCAGCATCAGTACCAATCATGGAAATGATGTCACCTGTTTTAATTACAGTATCACCATGACACTTGATCATTTTACCGTCTCTAAAGATAGCAGCTACAGTAGTGCCCTTTGGAAAGGTAATTGAACGTAAGGTTCTGTCATTAAATGAAGGCTCCTTAATGCGATAGTTTAATAACTCATAGTCATTAGAGAGCATGATACCTACATCTGATTTGGTAATAGGTGTCAGCATCGATGGTGCATAAACCTTTAAAAGTTTAGCTAAAGGTAAAATTAAAGAGCCCTGGAAGAGTAAAGATACAATTACTACCACGAAAGCTACATTAAAGTACAGCTGAGGGTTATCAAGATGCTCAAATACTGGATAGATAGCAAGTACAATAGGCACAGAACCTCTTAATCCCACCCAGCTCATAAAGATAATGTCTCTTTTGTTATAAGACTTAAAAAATGGCTTTATGCATAAGAAGACAGTTAGAGGTCTTGCAATTAAAGTAATCACCACAGCAATTACTACACCTGGGAACCAGAATTTCACCATCTCATGAGGTGTAACTAAAAGACCTAACATTAAGAACAGAGTAATCTGTGATAACCAGGTAAAGCCTTCAGATACAGGCAGGATGTAACTTACCTGTCTGGTCTTCTGATTGCCCACACACATACCAATGATAAAGATAGCCAAAAAGCCTGAGCCTCCTAGGTATGAGGTAATAGCAAAACCAATTAAACCTAAACCAATAACGAGAATACTGTAAAGACCTACACCTAAGGATAAGGTTGAGACAATCATACGAGCGATAAAGCCAATGAAGACGCCCATGACAATACCAAAACCAAACTGCTGCACAAAGAAGATAAGAGCATCAGTAAATGAAGTGGCCTTTTGAGAAGCAAAGGCAATCATGGTGGTAGTCAACAAAATTGCCATAGGATCGTTAGTTGCTGACTCAATCTGCAGAGTATTAGATACATTTGACTTTAAAGAAATGTTCTTATCTTTACCTAATAAAGAGAACACTGCAGCAGCGTCAGTAGAACCTACGATACAGCCTAAAAGTAATGCCTGAATTAAAGAGATATCAAGTAATAAATAAGCAATTAAACCTGTGATACCGGAGGTTAGGATAACACCTACGGTTGCTAAAACAGCAGATTCAGCTGCCACATTTTTCATCATAGAAAAACTGGTACGCAAACCACCGTCTAGCAGGATCACCGCAAGCATTAAGTTTGCAATAAAGAAAGCTGAGGAGTAATCAGTATAGTGCAGGTGCAGGATAATACCGTCTTCACCTGTTAACATACCAATTGACAAGAACAGTAACAGTAACGGGGTACCAAAGAAGGACGATAATTTTGAAGCCAGAATAGCGAAAGTTAAAAGAATACCAACTATGAGAAAGGCATAGTTCATGTCAAATTCTGGCATGTATCCTCCAAAGAACTGCTCTGATATAGGGTTATTAAGCCATAAAAGTAAATGGCTCTTAAAGTACCCTCTTTATGGTACTTACACCTCTTGGTTTGATTAAGTTTTTTATTGTTTTATAAATTTTCGATTTTTAATTCTTTGTATATTTTAATCTAGAAAGGGCTTTAAATATAGGCTTAATGACGATATTTACTCACTTGTTCATGCAAATGTTTTTCATATAAACTCAATTTTCTAAAAAATAACTGTTTTTAGAAATATAAAAAGTTAATTTGATCAGGATCATAGCTTTTACAACTCATAAAAAACTCTCTTTTTATAAACACTATATATCTTCATTAAAAATACATGTCCATTTTAGTGCACAAATGCACCATGGTTTATTTAATTGATTTATAAATGCTTTTTATAAATCTAATCTTAAGTACGGTAAATATTCTTTGGTTTTACTAAATATCACGCACCATTAATGTGAGATAGGGCTTTAAGGTTGTTTCTTTGTGGTAACATCAACGACATGGCTTAAGGCATAACCAAAGCCTGCCACCTAGATTTTTAACTAAGATACAGCATCAAAGGAGCTGTTATTTATGTGTTCAATTTTCGGTATTTTTGATATTAAAGAGCATCCTGAAGCTCTTCGTCAGACTGCACTTGAGAACTCAAGACTGCAGTTGCACCGCGGTCCTGATTGGGAAGGTATTTATCAGGGCGATCATGCAATTATTGTTCATGAGCGTCTGTCAATTGTTGATCCTCAGAATGGTGCTCAGCCTTTATATAATGAAGACAAGTCTATTGTTTTGGCTGTTAATGGCGAAATCTACAATCACAAAGATCTGAAGAAAGAACTTACAGTTGATTACAAGTTCAAGACAGGTTCAGATTGTGAGGTAATCATCCCTCTATATGAAGAATTCAAGCGTACTGGTAAAAACTTTGTAGACAGATTAGTAGGTGACTTTGCTTTCGTTATCTATGACGCTAAAGACAACACAATCTTTGCAGCCCGTGACCATATGGGTATTAACCCTATGTATGTTGGCACTGACAGAGAAGGTCGTTTTTATGTAGCCTCAGAAATGAAAGCTTTAGTTAACGTTTGTGACTCAGTAAAAGAATTCCCTCCACGTCATTACTTATACACTAAAGACGGTGACTATGAGTTTAAGCAGTACTACAAGCGTGACTGGTTCGAGTATGACAATGTTAAGAACGATCCTGCTGATGTAAAGAGTTTAAAAGATGGTCTGATGGATGCAGTTCGTCGTCAGTTGATGTGTGATGTACCTTACGGTGTATTACTCTCAGGCGGTCTTGATTCATCTGTAATTTCAGCTATTGCCAAGTTCTACTCAGAAAAGAGAGTTGAGGATGACGGCAAGTCACAGGCATGGTTCCCAAGATTACACTCTTTTGCAATCGGTCTTGAAGGTGCACCAGATCTTAAGAAAGCTCGTGTAGTAGCTGATTACTTAGGTACAGTTCATCACGAAATTCACTATACAATTCAGGAAGGCTTGGATGCTCTTCGCGATGTTATCTATCACATTGAGACCTATGATGTAACTACTATCAGAGCTTCAACTCCTATGTACTTAATGGCACGTTACATCAAAGCTATGGGCATTAAGATGGTTTTATCAGGCGAAGGTTCTGATGAGATCTTCGGCGGTTACCTATACTTCCACAAAGCTCCAAATGCTAAAGAGATGCACGAAGAGTTAGTAAGAAAGTTAGATCAGTTGCACTTATATGACTGCCTAAGAGCAAATAAGTCTCTAATGGCATGGGGTGTTGAAGGTCGTGTTCCATTCCTAGATAAGAAATTCTTAGACATCGCAATGCACTTCAATCCTGAAGCTAAGATGTGCCCTGGTAAGGTTATCGAAAAGAAGGCTCTAAGAGAGGCTTTTGACGGTATGTTACCAGAGGAAGTTCTATGGCGTCAGAAAGAGCAGTTCTCTGATGGTGTAGGTTACTCATGGATTGATGCTCTGCGTGACTATGCTGAAGAAAAAGTTTCAGACAGAAAGTTTGCTGAGCGTGAGGTAAGATTCCCAGTAAACACTCCTTTAACTAAGGAAGCTTACTTATACAGAGAAATCTTTGAAGATCTGTTCAAGTTACCATCAGCTGTAAAGACTGTTCCATATGGTAAGTCTGTAGCATGCTCTACTCCTACTGCTATTGCGTGGGATGCAAAGTTTGCAAAGATGAACGATCCATCAGGTCGTGCTGTAACCGACGTTCATGAAGAAGCTTACGAGATGGGCCACAAGATGTAAATCTTGAGGTAAAAGTTCCTTTATATACATTATCATTTTTCTTACTCATTAAGGTTCAGTGCAAGCTGAGCCTTTCTTTTATCCTAAAGTTCCTCCTGTTTTTATCGTTACAAAACTGATTTAATCTTAACTTTTTAGACAAGCTCACCTATCTGTAACTTCAATTTCTATGGCTCTATTAAAGTTCTGTATAATCACTTATAGCTTATTAACTTTAGGTCACACCATGAAAAACATCTCCTGTATCTTAAAAACTCTTATGGCATTTGCCTGCCTTTTATTTACAAACTCAGTGCTCACAGCCTGCAGCTCCACCACCGATAACTCTCAGCCACCTACTCCTTATGAAAAGATTGGTGATGTAACTGAGTTTACAAAGTATGTTGAAAATGGTAAAACCACCTTAGGTGAACTATTCACTCATCTAGCCCCAAGTACAGCAAGCTCTGATTATTTGCTAAATACAGTTCTCTATACTGGTAACCTAAAAAAGGACCATAAAAGAGTTTTAGTAGTGCAGTACTGGGCAAGATATCCTGGCTTAAGATACAAGCCAAACGCTGTATGCAAAACCACTAAGAACATTATCATCACCTTAAAAGATGACAACCTAAATGCTGACAATATTGTTGAAGGTGTTTATTACACTGGTGCCTCATATGCAATTAAAAGTGTCATCTTCAGTAAATCTACTGAGTATTATCATGAGTTAACAGAGCAAGAGCTAAAAGATTCAATTAACTTTGACTGGAGTAAGGTTTATTTCCAGTCAGTAGTTTTAGATAGTGCTAAAGCAGACTCTAAAAAAGATAAAGATGAAATGCAGATCGTATAAGATCAGCTAATACCAGTACTTTATGAAGCACCAGAACTGAAACTTGTAGATGAAGAGATGTTTAAGAAAACAAAACTTGCTTTTGGCAACTATTCTGACACCTCCTCTGACACCGCCATTGTGCCAAAGATTGAAAAAGAAACTGACCACTATGATTATGTGGAAAGAGGCTTTGAGCTTCCTTCATGGTCCTATCGCGTAGGCTTCGATTTCTTCTTGGTGGGCGTTTTTCACGGAATCACGTATCATTCTTTATAAAGAGTGATAAGAACAGAAGTCTTTACATGTATAATTAAAATAACAAAATTACCAACACCAAATTTCAAAATATAACCACAACTGGTGTTGGCAAATCCACTTTAAAGATGAGGTATCCTTTGAAGGTATTCAAACTTGTATTAAGGCTTATAGCACTTTTGTGTGCAACAACTTTCCTTACAGGATGTGCCGGCTTAGCTGAGGATCTTGGTGATGTCAATGAAATTCGTTATTACGTGACAAAAGATCAATCAACTGTAAAATCAGTTCTCTATAGGATGAATAATCCAAACGTAGAAAAGCGTAGCTATGATTACTATGTTTCAAGAAAACTCTATGAAGCAACCCTGGTAAGTTCAGGCAATAAGCTCTTAATTGTCCATTATTATGTAGATTTCCCTACAAAGTCACAGCCATATAGAACTTTAAAAGACATAGTGTTCTTACTTAATGATGACAAGCTCTCAGAAGACAGCATTATTCATGACATCAAGATCTTTGGTGCAGCTTACCTTAAAAACGAAGGCATCAATGAGTACTATGCAATGTCAAAGAAAGAGCTAGAGGCTTTTGACAATATGGGCGAAGAATATATAGCATCATCTAATAAAACAGGTCAATTCAAATCAGAGCTTGATCTTACAGAAGAAAAGCTCATAAAAGCAGAAACAACCGAGTTATTTGGTGAGATTGACGATTTAAAAGTCGTTGAAGATAAGCAACTAAATTCTTTAGGTGTTACTGATATAGAGAGTATCTTAACAGCACCTAAAATACGAGTTGTAAAAGTCTCTTATCTCATGTACGGAGCAGCCATAGCGCTTGCAGTTGCAGAAGCTGTATTACAAGCAAAGCAACAATAGCTACAACTTTTTTATAAGATTCTTATATTGAAAGTTATTCAAGAGAGCTTACACTTGTTAATTTTGAAATAAAAAAGCTATGTCGGATTTTGTCTAACATAGCTTTTTGTTTAACGTGGCAAGACAATCTTTTCTATGAAAGATTGCACGAAAGATTACTGGTGCATAAAGAAGCCAATAATTAAGATGATGCTTACGCCCCACATAACTGGAGTTACCTGACGGTATTTACCAGTGATCAGCTTTAATAGACAATAGCTTGCAAAACCGAAGCCAAAACCATTACCAATAGAATAGGTCATTGGCATCATGATCACGGTTAAGAAAGCAGGAATTGATTCAGAGAAGTCTGTAAAGTCGATACCCTGTACATTCTTCATCATCATTGCACCTACTACAATAAGTGCTGGAGCTGTTGCGTAAGCTGGAATTAAGCTTGCAAGTGGTGAGAAGAAGAATGCTAATAAGAAGCAGATACCAACAACTACTGCGGTAAGACCTGTCTTACCACCAACATTAACTCCAGCTGATGATTCAACATATGAGGTTACAGCACAGGTACCCATGGTTGCTGATAATAAGGTACCAACAGAATCGGTCATCAGAGCTCTATCGCAGTTTTCAATCTTACCGTCTTTATCTACAAGACCTGCAGCCTTGGTAACGCCGATTAGAGTACCGATATTATCGAATAGCTCAACAATGGTGAAAGTAAAGATGATTGAAATTAAACCATAATGGAAAGCACCTACAAGATCCATCTTTAAGAAGGTCTCCCCCATACCAGGGAAAGAGAAACTTACAACATCTGAGATGCCCTCAGGTGCCTTAGTTACGCCAAAGATCATTCCAATTACTGTTACGGTCACGATACCGATTAACATGGCAGCTCTGATTTTTAAAGCTAAAAGAGCGCCAATGATGAGTACTCCTAAAAGAGCTAGATCAACTTTGGGATCAGAGAAAGTACCTAAGGTGATCTTTGTAGCAGGAGATTCAACAATCAGATTTGAGCTTTGAAGACCAACGAAAGCAATAAACATACCTATACCGACTACGGTCGCAGATTTCAAACTCATTGGTACAGCATCAATAATCATCTGACGCAGTTTGGTAACAGTCAGCACAAAGAAAACTAAACCTGATACAAACACAGCACCTAAAGCTGTTTCCCAATTCAAGCCTACAGTCTTACATACATAGAAGGTAAAGAAGGCATTAAGTCCCATGCCAGGAGCCATAGCAACCGGAAGATTTGCAAAAAGGCCCATTGCAATAGTACATAAAGCAGCAGACCAGATAGTTGCAGCAACAGCTGCTTCTACAGGGATTCCTGCTTCTTTTAAGATTGATGGGTTAACAAAAATAATGTAAGCCATTGCTACGAAAGTAGTAATACCGGCAATGATCTCAGTGCGGACATTAGTTCCTTTAGCTTTTAATTTGAAATGACGATCTAAAAAGCCCTGATCGTTCTTTGAGATGGTGTCAGACATAATTTCCTCTGAATGAAAAATACCTGCTATAAAAGCGCTTTCAGTATATTTGAATTTACCTTAGTGTCAATGCTGATTGCATAAGAAATCGACTTTTACCAAGATTTGATAAATATCGTATTCACTAATGTGCTGACAAGCGTGCATATGCAAAACTTCTAGAGTGTTTTAAGACTGCTTTTGAAGAGTTTATTAAGAATTTTTGCAGAGAAAAATGGAGGCTTTATAAAGATACTTATATTGAGCTAAAGGTATATATTGTGTTGAATGCAAATATATTGAGAATAATTCCATACTTTGATGGTATTTGGTTTTACCTGATGGTCAAGCAAAACAAAAAGCTACCATAATGGCAATAAAACCAATCACTATCAAAAGAGTCAGTACTAAACCTACAATAGATAAAGCAATACCTGTATAACACAGTTTTGTGCTTTCTGGATGCTTTTTTAAAGCTATAAAGCCAAAGACAATACCTAAAACAGCTAAAGCCACACCTAAGAAACAACCGGCACCAGTAAAAATACTTATGATGGAGACAATTCCTAAAACAATCGGAAGATATTGCAAATGATAATCCTTACACTGATGCATTAGATGGGATGATTTATATTTGATGCAGATAATATTAGCCACATAAAATTTATACTATCTATTGTACATTCATTTAGTGTAAATGTTCAAATTTATTTTGGGATTCAATAATTGTGCAAACATTTTTTGATATGAGTTAATCTAAATACAATTCAATCAAATGATAAATAACCATAGCTATGCCTGTTGATGAAACAACAAACCCAGAACAAAAGATATTTTCGTCTTTTTTGTCTAATTCAAAAGGAATCGTATAGATAAAGACTACTTCTAAAATTCCCAAAATTGCTCCTAAGATAAAATATGACCAAGCAAAAAAGCTTATGAGTGATGCTATTCCAAAAGTAAGAGGAAGATATATCCAAAATCTCAAAATTCTCATTTTGTACTCCTGACAGAGTAACGTATAAATCTTGTACGATTTATTTTATGTACACTTAATGTAAGGGGGCAAGCGGATTTTTAGGATTATTTAGTAATCAAATCATTTTTCTGAAAATTAAGCTCTATTTGCTATAATTCATGCGTTACAAACAGTATAAGTTGCAAGACTTCAGTACTTGTTTATCAAGATCATTTATCAGAAGAAAAAGGTCAAATGGAAGAATTAGGTCTTACTAGAGTTCCTTACTATTCAGAACTTAGTGTGTTTAATCGAGATGATGTACCAAATGATGCTGTATGCCTAGTGCTTTCAGTCATGCTCTATTGGCATTCACTAGAAAAGTGCCAGAGATTTAATGCAAGAAATCATGTGCACCTTTTAGCCCGTAATTTAAGAAGAACTCCTGAATGTGTAAAAGAGTGCCTAGACTATCTTACAAGCTTAAAGATCTTAGATAAAAAAGAAGAAACTATCACCACAGAAAGTGACAACCTTTCTTATATGGCTCATACTTGTAAGTGTGAGCATAATAAGTACTCGCACAAATTCAGCCAAAGGAGACCAAATCAAAACCATGGAACAAAAACGAAACCCCAGAGACAAACACTTATACCATTGTACCCTTAAATCCAAAGCAACCGGCAACGTCCTGCACTTCCAGATCGTAGCCTGGGACGAAATCCAGCTTCTCGAATACGCACAAAGAAGATACAGGCAAATGAATCCCCATGACCTCGTAGAGCTGGTCGGCGAAGAAAACGTCGTACTTGAACCTAAGCATCCGCTGGCTCCTCCGTCCGCCAAAGAGTATCCCGACTTCAGCGAACTCGAATTTAAATACATCGACCGCGGCCGCGGAACCGATGAATACTTCCTGCCCGACGACAGATGGCCCGAAGAAATCGAAGCGGATCCTGAAAGTCCTTACGCTAACCTGGTGAAAACCCTGTAATACGACAAGTAATACAACAAGCACCTTTAATTCCAAACAACTATACTTTAACTTCAATTCAGCCCGAAGAAAAGCTGCAAAGCCTTTCTCCAGGCCGTTTTGATTTTCGGAAAGGAGTCTATATGGCCTACAACCGTAATCTAAGAAACTATATGTCTCGCGCCAAAGGTCTGTCCTTTGAAGATACTATCAGCTCTTCCTGCCTGACCTACTTCAGAAACGGCATCGCCAAAATCGAAAAGCAGCAGGAACCAATGAAAATCATCAGACCTATGGGCAGCCCGGGGCAATTCCTCGCTTGCTTTACGCAGCGTTCCGGCGTAGACTATAAAGGAACACTCAAAGGCGGCCGCGCCGTAGCCTTTGAAGCAAAGCATACAGACACTGAAAAGATGGAATTCAAAAGGCTCCAGACGTGGCAATACGACTATCTCAAAGAACACTCTGACCTTGGCGCAATAACCTTCGTACTGCTTTCCTTCAAAATGCAGAATTACTACCGCATTCCGATAGACGTATGGACAGACATGAAGAAACTCTACGGCAGGCTCTACCTCAAAGAGGAAGACATTCAAGAATACAAGCTCAAAGAACACGGTCTGTTCATTGATTTTCTTGAAGGCTTCTACGACGAAAAAGACCTCAATCCCATCATCAGATTATAATTATCCAGAAAGGAACAAAACATCATGATTAAATACACTCCGGAAGAAATGTTAACTTATCAAAAAGTCAAAACCTCATTCCATCAACAGGATCTTATAGACTGGCTTACAGATCTGAAAAAAAACAAAGAAGAAATGACAGATCCAAAACATACAATAAAGTCCGGTCGTGCCGTTCTTGGCATCGAGTTTGGCTCCACACGCATCAAGGCTGTGCTTATTGACGAGCATAACGCTCCGATAGCACAGGGTGCGCACGAGTGGGAAAACCGCGAATGTTGAAGTTGAAGAGCTTCGAAAGCTCGGCTGCTGCCTTGCCCGTATTGGTGTTACGCCATGTACGGAACGGCACCAGAATCTTCTCGTCCTTGCCGAAAGCCATATAGCCATGCATCATGGCGCTGATGCCGATGCCTGCAAGTTCGGTTATCTCCTCGCCGTACTGCTCCTTGACGTTCTTGCGAAGGTCAGCGTAGCAGTCCTG
>OQVQ01000263.1_pt1 | contig 25485 bp, 22 predicted proteins | sample 1691491 | NCBI WGS metagenome assembly OQVQ01 (sample SAMN03418252, study PRJEB22391) | human gut metagenome | biome: human-gut; feature: organic feature; material: feces | host: Homo sapiens | place: Tanzania | collected 2013-01
TAAGTGTTTCGGTAAGTTCCGCGCGAATAAGACGCATGTCACCGGCAATGGGTCCGAACGAAAGCGCCAGCACCGGAAGAATTGCACTGTGCAGCATAGACCACGAAAAATAATTTGTACCTGCGTCCATAACAAGAGGACAAAGATTCAGCTTAAAGCCAATAAAATACTGCAGCAGAAAAGCATACACAAAAGCCGGAACAGAAATAAACAGCATAATAAAAACCTGAATCACATGATCCTGCCATTTGTTTTTGCATACAGCCGCAACAATTCCAAAACAGATTCCAAGCGGAAGTGAAATTATAAGTGAAAGAACATTTATATAAATTGTAGCAGGAAGACGGCTCACAATGTACTGCGTAACGGGTTCTAGAAAAGTTCCCATCGTAGTACAAAAACCCCAGTCCCACTTAGTAAACACGTTCCGCAAAAAATACGCATACTGAACGACAAGCGGCTCATTGTATCCCCACGCCTCGCGCATTTCACGAAGAGCCTTGTCAAACCCGCCCTGAACAGCTTCTACCTGGTTGGGCAAAAGCCTGATTAAAACGAACAGCATCGTCATAATCACAAAGAGAGTAAGAAACATGAGCGCAATTCTTTTAAGAACGTATTTAATCATAAACTAGTACTTAAGCTGACGGTTGTTTTCGTCACAGTATTTGTCCCATTCGGCATCATCCATAGAAAAAGACATAAACCTTATTCCGCCGTAACCGACAAGCGAGTTAACAAAAGTTTCGCTTCCCATAACAGTACGCTGAGAAATAAGTTCGGTGCTGTTAAGATAGCGGATTGGAATCATGTTATAATAGGACAGAAGACCTTTTTCCATCTGCGAAAGAATTGTATTGCGCACACTGCTTTCTGCCGAAGAATATTCACCTTCACACAAAGCGCGGTACCAGTCATAAAAACTTTTCTGAATTTTTAATCCGCCAGTTTCAGCAAACTCCGAAAGATCAATTTCAAGCATTTCTGATTCAGGATCAAAGCCATATTCGTTAATCGCACCGGGATCGCAGTAACACCACATAATTCCATAGGGATCATAAGCGGCACCACCCCAGCCCGTCATTGCACAGTCTACACGTCCACGCCTCATGTTTTCATAATAATTTTCGTCGGTAACCTGCTTTACAACAATCCGTCCTTCAAGCGGGGTATTGACTGCAACAGCCTTAAGCGCATCTTCAAGAAAAGCCACGCTTCTCATGTTGGCAGTATTTGTGTCGTAAGTATGGTAGTCAATCTGGACAACATCGCCTTCGCTAATATCACCGGCAGCCAGTGCAGCTTTATAAGCCTTTGTAATATAAAAAGATGCAGCTTCAGGATTATAGCCGGTAATATTTTCAGCTTTGTCAGAAAGATACAAATCGCACAAAACTTTCTGTGCCTGAGGTGTATTGCGGTAAAGTTCACCAGATTCGGGGTCGGCAACATACATATAGTTAATCAAACCAAAGCCAACATCAGACGCGGGTGTAATTGTGTCAACATATTTCTGGCGGTCAAGCGCAAGCGATATTCCGTGCCTGAAATCAGTGTAGCTCAAAATAGATTTGTTAATTCCCTTTGACTCATGTTTTTTAAGAGCCTCTTTGTCAATATTAAAACTGTACTTCCATGTATAGGATTCGGGAGTCGTAAGTCGGTATTCGCTGTTGCCGTAAACTTTCAAATCGTTTACATCAAGCGCAACGTCATCAAGTTCGCCCCTTAAAAAAAGAGAAAGAGCCGTGGAATGTTCAGAAATATATGAAAGCTGAATATTTGTAACCGCATACTGTCCCTCATGTTTGTTGTCAGTCCAGCCGTACCATTTTTCATTGCGTTCAAATTTCATTTCCTTGTCGGGCTGAAATTCCGAAATTCTGTACGGACCGCATGAAGAATATTTTTCGGGTGAAGTGCCATAAGAACTTTTTACAATCTGTCCCTTTTTGGATTTATTCTCTTCATATAACTTAGGATGAACCGGAATAATTGAAGTTGAATTATACTGAACAAAAAAAGGGGAAAGTGAATTTTTCAAAATAAGCGTAAACGAAAATTCATCATTTTTGATAAAACCAACGTCGCTCCATTCAACACCTTCTTTGCCGGAATAATAATCGTATGCATTTGCAATCGCAAAATTATCCTGACAAAAACTGGACGAACGCAGATTTTTCATATCCGGATTCAAAAACTGTTTGAAAGTATATTCGTATGTGTCGGCGTTAATTTTTGTTCCGTCTTCCCACACGGCATTCTGAATAAGATTGTATTTCCACGCATAGCCGCTTTCTGCCCCTGCCGGAATTCCGTACTTTTCGTTGCCTGCATATTCTTTTGTAACATCAGCAGGAAGTTCGGCTGCCATTTCGCAGAAAACTTCGTAACCATCCTTTGTTTCGTTCATTACAAAATCGTACAGACCCGAAGCCGTAAAATCCAGAACAGTACCTTCGTTTCCCATGCTCCAGTCAGTCGGATTCCATGTTGAAGGGGAAGAACTGATTGTTCTGTACGTGTATACACCTTTTTGTTTTTCCTGCGTTGGAGTGGAAGCAGTCACGTTTTCTTCTTTTACATCCGCCGCAACTGGAGCCGGTTTTTCACTTTTGGAACACGAAACAAAAAGCGCAGTTACCGCCAGCGCGCATAAAAATATTTTTTTCATTTTTCTCCCTTTTATATAATCTTATTTTTCACTTTTGGTTTTGGTTTTTCCAGCCGCAGCCGCGCGCGTCTTTTTAGCAACAGGCTTTTTTTCGCTAACCGCAGTGGCTTTTGAAGAACCGCCACTCGCGCGCGTCTTTCTTATCGCGGTTTTAGTTTCGCTAACCGCCGTGGCCTTTGCCGAACTGCCACTCGCGCGCGTCTTTCTTACCGCAGTTTTCGTTTCGCTAACCGCCGTGGCTTTTTTTACCGGCGCTTCTGTCTTGCTTACAAGCGCGCCTGTTTGTGCAGGTAACGCATCTTCTTCTACAGGAATTTCTTCTATAACATCAGCCGCGCGTTTTTCTTGCGCAACATCCGCCGACCCAGAAAACTTTACTCCTACAAGAGTCTTGTCCTGACTGTCACGGATTTTTGCTTCTATCAGAGTTTTGTCGGCGGAATTCTTTTCTACAGCAGCCTTGTGCCCAAAACCAACCGCGGCCGGCGCGCTTTCCTCTTGCGGCAAAAGATTTTTTCTTTCGTTAATGTACCGTGTTCTGCATTCAATAACTGCAATCGCAATAACCGCAAAACTCATGTAGAAAAACGGGCTGGACATGTCAAAACCGGCAAAATAATTGTAAACGCCGTGAAGAATTACCGCAAAAATGTAGGAAAATGCACGCGGACTTTTGTGCCTGCATGAAAAAACAAACAGACCGCTCAGAGCCGCACAGCTTCCGTGAACAATAACCGAAGTAACCATCCGAAGCGGTGCAGTTCCTGTTCCGGCAAGTGAATACACAATCGTCTCAAAACATCCAAGCGTAAATCCACTCAAAACCGCGCATGAAAAAAATTCAGCCAGTCGCATCTTTTTCCACGGCAGCAGGAACAAAAGAAGCATTTTTATTGTTTCTTCAATAAGTCCGTTGATTATAAGATCGTGCAAAAGAACAGAAGGCAGCGTCTTTCCCGAAAGAATTCCGCCTCCGCCAAAAAGGTCAATCACAAACTGAAGAGCCGTAATCGGAACAACACTCAAAAGTCCCAAAAGGCAGGCCAGAATTCCGTGCCAAGTCCTGAATCCGCTTACAAAAAGCTTCATGCAGACAAAAATTGCGGCAAGCGGAATGCAGCAAATCAAAACCGGAGCAACCAGGCCCATAACATCAATTTGTGTAGAAAATATATTCATATATAGAGAATAAACTAAAGGTAAATGTTTGTAAAGTTTCGTAGCGCCCAGGCCGAAATTCAAAGAGATGAGACACATTTTATTCATTTTAGCAACTATAAGTCTTACATTTTCCTCGTGTAGCCTGATTGATTTTTCCAGCACAGAAAAAACAATTACCGCGCCTGTAACGGACATCAGCGACACAAACATAACAATCGCTCCTGTAATTCTCACTTACGCCGACTACATGAACATATTCCGCTACGAAATGGACAGCGACGGTGAAGATGCAAAGCAGATAAAGGACTCACTTGTAAACATAGGCCAGATTATAAAATCAGGCAATTACCCTGTAGACGGTTCGGTTATTTTTACAGATTATTACGCTTCAAGTGACAAATATTACAGATATTACGTAAGATACAAAACTTCTTCGGGCTACGAAAATTCACAGCCAACAGACACAGTACGACCCTCAAAGGCAAATTCAGAAAAAGAAATTGCAGTCAACGAAGAAAAACTTTATCATCCGGTCAATGCAAAAGAAAGCCGTATTCCGATAGTCTATGATGAAAAAATCCAGGCTCTGGTCATTGCACCCGGAATTCTTACTCTTCCGCAGACACATGAAAGCACAGAAGAAAACCTGCAGTATTTTTCACTTTCTGTAGCCCTCTCAAACGGAAGCAAAACGCAGCTTTTTGAATTTACAAAAGGTACAGAAGATGACACTTATACAATTCTTCTGCATACATCACTTCCCGATGTCTTTAAGGGATGCGCACTTAAAGCAACAGCTCTTGTCGGACAGGATTTTGCTTCAAAGAAAAAAGGTGAAACAGTTATTTTTACAAACTATTACTGGACAAAGCCTATTGAAGAAGACATGCTTGTAATTCTTTCAACAGATGAAAAGCCGCAGAAGCTGAACAGCATCACTGTGCCGAGTACAACTTCAAACAGCACACCTATAGATTACGCCAGAACTGCAGATTATTCTTCGCGGAACTGACTTATAGAAAAGGCAACCATTTCGCGGATTCCGTCCAGTTTTTGCTTTCCAAGAACTGCCAGCCGGAATATTCCGCATTCCAAAAGCATATAAAGCTGGTCGTTAATATTCTTGACGGGCAGCTTTTTTATTTCACCGTTTTTCTGGCCACGAATAACAATTGTGCTCAATATATGCTGAATGCGTATCGTGCGTCTTGCAACCCTTTCGTTGACATTTGCTCCGCTTTTCTGAAGCTGAATAAGATAAGTAAGAAGAACCTTAAAAAACTGGTAGTTTTCTTCGGCACGCGTAATAATCATGTCAAAAATGCATTCAAGACATTCAATCGAGGTGTATTGCGGATTCTTTAAAATCGTCAGAATTTCCTGTTCCAAAGCCTGGGTAAACTGCTTGATGCTCCACAGAAAAATTTCGCGCTTGTTCTTAAAATAAATGTAAAGCGTTGTTCTTGTTATTCCGCAGCGATCTGCAATTTTCTGGAATGTAACATCTTCGTAGCCTTCTTCTATAAAAAGTTCCAGTGCTTTTGTAAGAATTTCGTGCTTTCGTTTTTCGTGCTCAACCTGTACTGCCATAATCGCCGCTTAGTTGTAAATATAAAGTGTCGTATCAAGGTTTCCGGCCTTAAGCGACTTTAAAAGCCGTGCATGCCTGCCTATTGAACTCTGGAAACTCTTCTGGCTCGTTATTACACCAAGAGCCCAGCCCGGAAAATCGGTAAACAGCTGCGCCATGTCTTTGTAGAGTTCCGCAGCCTGCTCTGCATCACCGATACGTTCTCCATACGGCGGGTTACACAACAGAAGTCCCTTTTCGTAGGGTGCGCGCAAATCCCTGAAGTCACTTACGATAAAGTCCGGCCGCTCTATTCTGGCATCGCTTCCAATAAGCTGGAGTGCTCTTCCCGCAGTGACGCACGCATGTTCCGCGTTAAGTTTTGCGCGCTCAACGGCCGCCGGATCAATGTCGCTTCCTGTAATACGACATTCAACGTCCGTGCGAATCTTTGCGGCCTCCTGCTTTTTTATTTCTACAGCGCGGTTCTGGTTATATATTGCCAAATGTTCATAAGCAAAGTGACGGCCCAGTCCCGGCGCAACATTGTGTGCATACAAAACGGCTTCGTTTGCAATTGTTCCGCTTCCGCAGAAAGGATCATGAAGAGGTGTTTTTCTGCGCCACATCATTTCCTGAAGCAAAACGGCCGCAGTTGTTTCACGAAGAGGAGCAATTCCGCCGTCAGTTCTGTAGCCTCTTTTATGCAGCGCTTCTCCGCTTGTGTCCAAAAGAATTGAAACTTCATTCTGGTCAATGTAAACGCGCACATCACACTGCTCACCGCTTTCGGGAAGAACGCTCATCTTCCACACAAAACCAAGCTTTTTGTAAATAGCCTTCTGAACCATTCCCTGAATACTGTGCTCGCTGTTAAGTTTGCTTTTATAAGTGCGTACCTTATCTACAACAATGCGTGAATCTTTCTTGAATACATCCTGCCAGTCTACAAGCGAACAGTTTTCAAAAAGCTCGTCAAAGTCTTCGGCATGATATTTTGCCATTTGAATATAAACACGGTCACTTGTTCTGAGACAGAAATTTGCACGGTAAAGGGCATCATCGTCACCGGTAAAAGCAACACGTCCTGGAGCATTACCTGCAAGAGTATAACCAAGCTGTTTGATTTCGTTACCAAGAATTTTTTCTGCGCCAACTGCGCAAAGAGCCACGTATGTATTCATAATGACATTTTAACACTTTTTGACATTTTGTTCAATGAAAATGTTAACGTACACACGTGTCTGTTAACGCACGTCTGCGGGGGAAGACGCGATTTTTAAAGAGATAACACTTAGCAAAAGTTAAAATGCGCGAAGGAGGACGCAGAAATTGGAAATGACTTGATTTTTTGCCGTCGCGAAGCGACAAACGATAGTTTCCCAGCAAAAATCACGTCAAGGCCAATATTGGCCGGTTTACGATTTCGGCGGACGACTGGGAGCATTTTAACCTGCGCTGACACTTATCTAAACAAACTGCGCCTTACCACGCGGACCTTCCCGTACACACGTGTCTGTTAACGCACGTCCGCGGGGGAAGACGCGATTTTTAAAGAGATAAATCTTAACGAAAGTATTTCAGGACAACTCATATAGAGTTGTTCTGAAAACTTCAGTTGCTGCGCAACTGTCTTATTTACGTGTGCGCTCACGCGCACTAATTGTATCTGAAATCCACGACCCGGTTACAACTACGGACGAGCTTATTCCTTCGGGCGAGACTTCAAGTTTCCGCTCAAATCCGCTTGGACTTGCGGAGTTCACTTTGAGCCGCAAAGATCCTGCCTACGTTGGAAGGGCAAAGGCTGTCCGCGACAGGTCGGAAGAGGTCAAGGCGGAAGTTAGCCGCGCGGAAAAAATCCTTGAGGAAAAATATCCTGAGTTCAAGGGAAGAATAGAAAAGGCCGGTCTTGGCTCTACAATCTACGCTGTTAAGCCGGGCGACGGTTCTGCGCGCGAGCAGGCGGCAAGCTGCCAGAGGGTTCTTGGTGCAAGCGCGAACATTGCAAGCGACTACGCCACAAAACGCTACCGCTCGAACCTGATTAACTGGGGAATGATTCCGTTCCTTTATAAGCAGGGCGAGTCGCAAAACTCCGTTTTGCTCTCCGAGTTTTCTGGCGAAAACTCGCGCAATCTTCTTCCAAGCGGTCTTCCGTTTGCGAACGGCGACTACATTTTTGTTCCGGGTGCAAAAAAGATGATTGCGGAAAAACTTCCGAGCGTAAAAGCCTACGCAGTCCGCGCCGACGGCACAACCGCCGAGTTCGACCTTGCAACCGGCGACATGACCGACGACGAGCGAAAGATTATTCAGGCAGGATGTCTGATTAACTTTTACAGGGGATAGCCAGCCGATGTCTAATTGGCAGGCTTGAACTGACAATCTATAACTGAAAAGCTCTGTTTTGCTGATGTGAAACAGGGCTTTTTTTATGTGAAGATGTTGCAATAGAATGTTGAAATTTATTGATTTTGCAAAATGGATTTTTGAAAATACTAAAATAATTATTTCGGATTATAAAATGAATATATTGTAGACAATCGGCTACGAGTATGCTATATTTTTTGATATGAATATAAAATCAGTTGGAAGCATTTGTTCAGGAATAGAGGCGGCATCTGTAGCTTGGAAAGACTTTAATTTTGATTTTAAATGGTTTTCTGAGATAGCTGAATTTCAGTCAAATTTTCTAAGAATAAAATATCCGAATATAAAGAATCTTGGTGATATGAATCTTATTGGAAAAAAAATTGCAACTGCCGAGATTGATTCCCCTGATTTGATATGCGGTGGAACTCCGTGTCAGGCTTTTTCTCTTGCAGGATTTCAGAATGGTCTTAATGACGAGCGTGGAAATCTTACACTGAAATTTTGTGAAATAATAGATGAAAATGATAAAGTTAGAAAAGTACAGAACAAAGACGGCACTATTGTATTTTGGGAAAATGTTGAAGGTGTCTTAAAAGATAAGACAAATGCGTTCGGGTGTTTTTTGTCTTTGCTTTCAGGTTGCAACAAAGAATTGGAATTAAAAAAATGGCCTAATGCAGGTTTGTTAAGAGGTCCGAAAAGAAATATCGCATGGCGGATTCTTGACGCAAAATATTTCGGGCTTCCACAGCAACGCCGCAGACTTTATGTTGTGGCTGGCGGAAAAGATTTTTCGCCGGAAAATATCCTTTTTGAAAAACATGAACGAAATTTCGGTGAGTTAAAAAAATATCCATTGATTTTTGAAAAAGACGGACATAGTTATGAAGTTTTCAGAGAGTACACGGACTGTCTTTATTCTGCTTACGGTACAAAATGGAATGGAAATGCGGCGGCATATAATGGCTCTCTTTTTGCTGTCCAAGATGGCAGACTACGCAGATTTACACCTCTTGAATGTGAACGCTTAATGGGATTTCCAGATAATTACACTTTGATTGATAAGGTTCGTCCGACAAATCGTTATCAAGGAGTGGGAAACTCTTGGGCTGTTCCTGTTGTAAAATGGATTGGAGAAAGAATAAAAAATTATAAAGAGATGGGATTTTCTATATCAGAGGATGATTTTTCACTTTGGGGGAGAACGACAAAATTTTATGACTCTACAATATTGTTTGATTTGGGAAAAGAAGTTGTGCCTCTTCAAAACGGAATAACTTTAAATGGAACGGAAATCCCTGAAGATATAAATTCTTCTAACATTGCAGATATTATTGAATTCAATGAAGTTGAGAACTTTTTTATTTCTCCTGTCGGTTGCGCTGGAATTCTCCGCAGAAAAAATGAGCGAAATTTAAATATAAATAAAAGGCTGGAACAAATTCTTATTACAATATCCTCTCAATGGTCGGATGATGACATTCAGAAAGTTTCTTTGATTCAGCCAAGAGGGGCTTATAGCAGAATTGCTATTTAAGTTTTTTTATAAGCTCTTGCCGCCATCTTTCTATATCATACCAGGCACAGCCGATACATCCTTTTTCGGCTGATTTCCCATTTTTTGGAATTGAAGAATCCCAGTTTTCTGTTCCCTCATAGAAAAATGGAATTCCATATATTGTGCCACGTTTTCCAGTCTGATAGCAATTTCTGCAGATTTCTCGTTTTTGTTGATTTCTCTGATTTGAAAGAAGCTGAAAATCTCGCAAAATTTCTTTATCAGTTAAATTTTCAAGAGTTTCTCGTTTTGTTTCATCATTCCATCTGATTTCAGAAAATTTGTGGTCTGGAAGCAAGCCTTCTTTTTTTGTTGTTTTTGCTTCAAAGACATCATAAGATTTGAGCAAAGAAACAATTCTTGTTCTTAGTTCAGAACTCCATGTTTCATAGCCTGTGATTCCGCCGCGCTTTATCGGCAGCATGATAAGATGCGTGGTGTTTTTGTTGCAATGTGGACAATATTCAGAAAGTTTTGTTGCTATTGTGTAGCCGAATTCCTTTAAATCCTGAATCCTTCTTGCCCAGTTAGGATTGTTAGGAAGCTGGCAGTTCACACATTTGTATTCAAAATCTTCTGTCAGTTTGTCAAAAAATGATTTTGTTGTATCTGCTTTTGGTTTTGCTTTCCAAAAATCGGCTTGCTCTTTTTTCCAGTTTTCCCAATTGTCAGGATTTACTTCATTATATACTTTTATAAGATAATCTCTGATTTGATTCAGGTCATCTTCTGGAATGTCGATTCCCGTTCTGCGGTATTGAATTGGAACAGACGTGTTGAAGTAGAGTCCATTGTCATAAGAAAATGTTACATCCACATATTTTTCAGATGCTTTTGAATGGCTTCGAATTCCTAACTGGGTTATTTTATTCATATAAAAATTTCCTAAAATAAATCTTTCACAGAGATGTTCAATGACTTTGCAATTTTTAAAAGAATTAGATATGAGGGGTTTCTTTTTCCTCTCTCTAATCCTGAAACATAAGTTCTGTCCAACTGTGTCAAATCCGCAAAGTTTTCCTGTGAAAACCCTTTTTCAATTCTGAGTTTTCTTAATCGATTTCCGAAATCTGAAAGAATATCTTGTTCTTCGGTTGTCATAAAACCATTATAGACTTGTTGTTGACATTAAAACAACGGACGATAGACTACAAAAAAGATGATTGCGGAAAAACTCCCTGGCGTAAAAGCCTACGCAGTCCGCGCCGACGGCACAACCGCCGAGTTCGACCTTGCAACCGGCGACATGACCGACGACGAGCGAAAGATTATTCAGGCAGGATGTCTGATTAACTTTTACAGGGGATAGCCAGCCGATGTCTAATTGGCAGGCTTGAACTGACAATCTATAACTGAAAAGCTCTGTTTTGCTGATGTGAAACAGGGCTTTTTTTATGCGTTGGAATGATTTCGTAAGAGAATGAAAAAACTAACTCTGTTCCTAAATGTTTTCTAAGTTCTAGGAATACAATCCAAAAACTTATTGATTTTGCCAATTTTTAGGACAGGACTTGCGAATTGGTTCTTGAAAAAATAAATCTCACCATTTCTCACATTCTCTGACGATTTTTCCAACATTGCTGATATGCGGATTTTTCTTAATCATTTCGAAGTACGGAAGCCATCTTTCGTATCCGTTTGACATGATGACTTTCATAGTTCCCAAATATCTTAGATATGCCGTATCTGCAAACATATGTCCGCCTATTCCGCCCATTTCCTCCCCGGAGGAATTTTTCAATATGAACTGGTACATTCCATAGACGCTTTCTTCCTGCCCGATGTTGTAGTCACCGTTGTCCATGCTGTTTATGATGTAAAAAAGCCGGAGCTGATCCGCAATGTAGACTTTTCCGGGAATCAAAGACGGATTCGGCGCATATTTTACGCCCATTGTTGCCATGGAAAGAACCGGAAGATTCTGATAATCATAATTGTCCGGATTCAAATGCCTGTTTTCTGCGATTCTAGCTTTCTGCTCTTTTCGGGTGTTGTATTCTGTGAGTAGTGCATTAAATGCGCCCAGTTTTTCTTCTTCCGTGTAGAATGGTAAAGTGACTGTCTTTGTGGATAATGTTATATAATCATCACTTCCTGGTTTTCCGTTGCCAAGTTCATGTTTTATAAAACTTATATCGCGTAAAAATGGCTCTGAAAATTCCATCCAGTCTGTATCGTTTTTATTTCTTCTTCTGTAAAAATTTGCTTTTATCGGAATATTGAAAAATGAGTTTTCAAATTGGATATCGCAGTCAAGAGCTTTCATTGTAAGATAATCAATGTTTTCTAATTTGCAGTTTTGTTCTTCAAAGAGTCTGTAGGCTTTTGAATACCTGTCCTCTGAGTTTTGCATTTCGGTGATTTTTTGTTTTCTCTTTTCCTTATAATCAGAAATGAAAAATTTGTCGCGTTTATTTTCACAAGCTCTTTGATATGGCTTCCAAATCAGTATAATGCCAAAGTTATTTATATTTATCCAACCATTGTCCGTAGGCGGATTTTTAACAAGAAAGTCATAAATTAATCTGATAGAAATATCGCTTCTATAATAAGAAAAGAAACTGTCAAAATCTTTTTCCTGATAATCTTCATAATGTCTGGGCTGAAAACCTATTTCAAAAAATGCTGAAAGATTCTGCTGCTTTCCACTTACAGAATCCGGAGCGAAGTCTGCTTTTTCTTTTATTTTAAAAAAAGAGACCTGCCATGTCGTTCCAAGCCTAACATAAGGAAAACCTTTTTCCAAATTTCCAGGAATTCTGAAATTCAATGCTACATTAGTATTGAAAAAAACAGGAAATAGCATATCGAGTTCATAATCTGAGTTAATCTTTGATTTTGAACCGTTGTTTTTGATTTGTGTTTTAAAAGGAATGTCGAAGCCGAAATTTGGATTTATCATAAATCCAAAGAAAGAATCATAACTTGGATAAACTTGGTATGAATATCCAGCTGATAGTCGCCAAATATTTGAATCAAAATTCAACTTCTCGTATTCAAATGAATTTCCTTTATATCCTGTTGCAAGGCTAATGCTGTGTATGCTTTCCGCAAAAGCGAAATATGCTGACAATAATATCAAGAGTGCAGTTAGAGTTTTTTTCTTCATCTTATCTCCTCAATTTTAGTTTGCTGTTTTGTATAATCTGCTCGTCCAGTCCAAAATCACGTATTAATGAGTTCAGAAGAATTTTCTCTCCTTCGTTCATGCACGGAGCGGAAGTAACTTTTAAATTTTTAAAGAAATCGTCTTTTAGTTTTAGATAAACTGAACTGCCAGAAAACTTTTTCTTATCGATAATTCTGTTGTAGAAATACTGCCAGTTATCATTCATCCGCTCATCTTCACAGTCAGAGCCGAGCAGAATGAAACGTATTTCCTTCTCAAATTCCCAATGTCTGTTTTTTGTCGCAAATGCTTCTGTTGCATTGAATTTGAACTGTTCGATATTATTTCTCGATATATCTTCTTTGAAAATCCTTTTCCCGTTTGAATATCTTACTTTATGATAATGACAGTCGCCGTTGTCATTTCTCTGCCGAAGAAGTATGAACTTTGCTTTTTCAGAACAGTCTTCTCCAATTTGCAAATTTTTAACTACAATATTTAGTCCGTTGATATTTGTTTCGTTTCCGTCAAACTTTATGAAATCCGTATCGCTTTCGAGCCTTACGCCACGCGCGGAGTCGCTGTACATTTGCCATAAAGGAATGCTCTCTTCCGGATTCTGTGTCCAGCAGCTTATAAAGGCGTAATCTTGGAGAGAACTCTTGAAATCTTCTGTTACGACTTCTTCCGGATCGTTCATGTTCTTCACATTGTTAAAGAGAAGTGTTCTGTTTTTTAGGATTAATGCAAGAGTTTCTAAACTTGTGTAATGGTAGATTTTCATATTTTCTATACTGGGTAATCTTCAGATTTTATTTACGGCGTTTATGATTCCTGCCGCAACGGATGAAAGAATTCCTCCAAGAAATGAAACGGCAGAAGAAATCAAATATCCGGTGAAAAAATTTGCGTTTATAATCAGATTGTAGGCATCTCCTCCGACGTATCTGTATCGCTCTGCATAAGGATAGATTTTTATGTCGTATGCTTTATATGCGAAAAATGCGCCGGCTGCAAAAAATGCGACAGCAGCGAATACGAACAGTCCGAATCCTGCTTTTTGACGGCAATTGTGCGAATCATCTTCTTTCGTCGGATTCTCTCTTATTTCTGAGATTTTGTTTTTATTTTCTTCCACAGCTGTTTCAGAAATTTCCGTCTGTTCATCTTTTTCTTCGTTCATTTTTATGACTCCTTTTGGATTCATTGATTTTATACTTTCTGCCAGCGCAAGAATCGAGCTTGATTCTGCCGCCAACGCAAAAAATAAATTAACAGCAAGTGTCGGAATTGCAAGTTTATAGCCGAAAATGCTTGTCAAATTCCAATGGATACCATAACAACAGTAGCAGGCGGATATAATCCATAGAAGAATACAAACTGCATAAAAAATAGACTTTAAAGAAAATTCGTAATCCGCCAATTTCTTAATTTTTAAAATAAAATAAATCAGAACTGAAAAAACAGAAGTGTATATTGTTATGCCTGCCGCAATCGAATTTCCGAAATAAAAATCAATAATACGAATCCGCCAAAACGTTCCTAATGTCCCTAAAAGAAATATAAAAGCGTTTAAAATTACAAAAATTTTTTGAAATGTTTTTCTTGTCCTCATAATTTTTAGTTCTTATCTATTAAGTGTTAAATATAACATGAAAACCTAAAAAGGGTAGCAAAAACCGCAAGATTTGCAGCGCAGGGCGGCCAGCCGCCCTGCACTATAAAATTATTTTTTCATAAGATATTCCGCGACTGCTTCGTACGCCGGAATTGAAAGCGGATCGATGTATTTGTTTGAAGCATAATGGGTTGAAGCGAAACGCGCAATCACCATTTCCGCCGCAGGATCGATGTATATTGCCTGTCCGTGAACACCGCGCGCCATGTATGCTCCGTGGGAATTATTTGTTATCCACCACATATTGTGGTAGCTCCAGCCTTTTAACTTTGTATAGTCGCTTTTTGCAAACGCCGCCTTGTATTCTTCGGAAGAACCGCCGGATGCTATGTCATTTACCGCTTTTTCAGGAATAACCTGCTTTCCATTCAATTTGCCGCCGTTACGCATCATCTCGCCGAAAGCTGCCATATCACGCAAGTTAAGGTCAAATCCGCCGCCAGCAAATGCTATTCCGGAAGGGTCCACCTGATAGTAACCGTCATAATGAGCGCCTAAAGGCTTCCAAATCATTTCGGAAACCATTTCCGCAAGCCCCTGTCCTGTTACGCGCGAGCAAATCCACGCCAAAAGCTCAGTGTTGATTGTCCTGTACCCGAATGCCTCTCCGTGCTCTGAATCAGGAAGTTTTTTTACAGTCGCAAGATATTCGTAGTAGTTCTGCGGACCACGGTAATTTATCGGGCGGAAAACATTTCCTGCGGCCGAGTAAGCCCAGATTTCCGCATTAGGATCATTGTAGTCCTCGCTGTACTTTATCGCGGTTGTCATGTCCATAACCTGGCGGACAGTCGCATCTGCATAACCAGAATCCTTTAATTCAGGAATATAGTCCGTTACTTTTTTAGAAGGATCAAGCTTTCCTTCCGCGGCAAGAATAGAAGCCACCGTTCCTGTAAACGACTTGCTTACTGACATAGCCGCATGCAGACCATCCGGCTTTAGTCCCGCAGGATATTTTTCGTAGACGATTTTTCCCTTATGCATGACAATAATTCCGTCTGTGTAGTTCGCATCCAAGGACTCTTCAAAAGTCATTGTCTTGCCAGAATCCCACGGAGTAAAAGTAACGCTGTCAATTTTAGGGTCAAGTTTTTGCTTTAACGAATATTTTTTGCCACTTCCAGAAGAAACATTGCGTGTTGGAAAAAATTCCCTCATATGATTTACGCTGTAGCGCAGAGCCGGAAATTCAAAAAAAGAACCGTCAGAAGCATGCAGTGTTTTTTCCTGCGCAGGCGGAAATCCCTGCATCCATCCCATTGAACCGGGCAACGTTTTCTGAGCGTCAGGATATTCCTCCGCAAAACCAGCCGCTCCAGCCATTCCAACCAAAGCAAGCGCTCCAAAAGAAACCAGAGATTTTTTCATAACTGCCTCCATTGTGTTTTCAAAAATTTTCATTCATCAAAAAAACACAGATACTTCCATTATAATCCCAAAACACGTTCCGTGCAAATTTTGCCACGCTCAAAGCACTTTACATTCAGAAAAGTCAAAAACCAAAGATTCCGGGCGTGCCGGCTTCGCCGTCGGGTGTTCCAGCCTTCGCTAACCGCTCATCGTCCTCGCCGCTTTGCGCCTGCGGTCGACTAAAGGGCTTCCATACCCTCACGCATTTCAATCCGCTTTATTCATCATCTTTTGCCTCTATGTTGGCTAACATTTTTAATGTTGACTATATAATTTTTTACATGCTATTATTTCTTATATAAAATATCTTGGAGGTGTCTATGTGCAGAACTTCAATTTACGCAGCAAGAAACAACCTTTCTAATTTTGTAAAAATCGCGGAAAGAGGCGAACCTGTAGAACTTACACGCTACGATAAACCTGTCGCGGTAATTATAAGCTATGAAGAATACGAAAAAATGGAAAAACCGTCATTCCTAGAAAAACTTGCAGAACTAAAAAAAGAATATGCCGATGTTCTGAATGACGAAGGCATTCCTCTTCGGCCGAAAGTTTATCAGGATCCAAACAGGGTTATTTTTGAAGAATAATTTTATTCACAACTTTAGAAATTTGCATTGCAACTTTATTAGACTTTTTATGGGAGTAAAAAATGAACAAAGTTTATCTTCTTGACACAAACATTGTTTCGGAATTCACAAAAGACAATCCGAATCAAAAGGTTCTTGCATTATATACAGCAAGAAAAAATATGTGTGCGATTTCTGCCGTAACTTGGCAAGAGCTTGTATTTGGACTTTCAAAAATGCCCGAAGGAAAACGTAAAAATTACTTAAAACAATGTTTTGAACTATATGAAGAAGAATTTGAAATAATTCCTTACGATGGTTTTGCGGCAGAAATCTGCGGCCAGCTTTCCGGGCAATGTGCAAAAGAAGGCAAAACCCTTCCCTACTGCGATACTCAGATTGCGGCAACAGCAATCGCAAACGGAATGGTTTTAGTAACGCGCAACACGGCAGACTTTGAGGAAACGGCGGAACGCTCTTTTTTAAGGGTTGAAGACTGGTTCCAGGAATAATTTTACGTAAAAACTTTTAAAACTCCTTTCCCCAAATTTCAACAAGTTTTTGAACTGAATAAACGGCATTTGCAGGACTTGTGGAAGGAAGAGTTTTCAGCATGGAACACAGTTTTTCATCCTGATATTTTAGAAAATATTTAGCGGCGGTTTTGCCGTTTGCAAGAATTTTTATAATTTTACAGGCGGACACAATTTTTTCAATGTCAGAAGGTATAACATTACTTATCGAACTGTCCGATGAGCCGCAAATCGTACATTCCCTGATTGAATCGTACACGGCGATTTTATGTTTTTCCAAAAAGCGCTGTTTTTCTTCTATTAATAATGGCGGTTCTTCAGAAAAAATCATCGCCAGCATTTTCCAGAAACGGTTCTGCGGATGTCCGTAATAAAAACCATTTTCCCGCGACTTTACGGACGGCAGGCTGCCCACAATCAATATTTTTGAATCCGCCCTAAAAAATGGCTCAAAAGGATGAACTATATATTCCGTCATGTCTATATATCCTTAATATTTCCGATTTTCTCCAACTGCCGCACATCTTTTGGTTCGCTCCGTTCATCACGAACTCGATTCCCCGCACAATCGCACAGAACTTTCCGCTATGCAGCCTGTCGCCCAGAAAATCATAATGGTGCGTCACGCGCGCCTTCCTGTACACACGTGGCTGTTAGCGTCTCAAGCGCGAATGAATGTACGAATACTTGTTTTCACCGCGCCTGCTGTACCGAACGCCAAGTTCCAGTTGATACTGCCATGCATACGCGAACGGCTGCACAATCCTGTTTTCGCCAAGATTCGGATAATCCAACGTAAAAGTCCCGTTAAGCAAAACTGTCCACCTGCGCGCAACAGGAAGTTCACATCCCACAAGTGCGCCCAGTCCCAGATAATGCATATGATATTCATCTGTAAGCTGGTACATATAGTGAAGACCGCCGGCAAAATTCAGCCTTACATACTTCCACATATCTGCCTGAATAATCGGTCCAGCAAACAAATCGAACGCATACAAAATTGTCTGTTTAGGAAACTGCTGCATTCCGTTAAAAGTATGGTAAAAAGGATAATAAGCCGCAATTCTGACCATACTGTTTACAGGCATCATATTTTCAGTCTGAATCCCAAAATAAGCACCCGCAAGATAATTCTGGCGAACAAAATTGCTCCTGTCTTCAATCAATTCCACGCGCGTAATCTGTGCAAAAGACACACCTTCATTGAACATAACAAACGGCTTTTCCACAATCTCAGGAAACCCTGTACGCGGATTCAGTTCGGGGCTTTCAGATTCACTTTCCTGCGCCGAAAGAAAACAAACAGAAAAAACACATACCAGCGCCAGCAAAACACCGCGCCTATGTTCAGAAAGAAATGAAAAACTCAGCATAATCGCAACCTACCTGGCAGTATGATACAGGGTAAGCGACACAGTTTGTTTGTCACTGCCCAGCCATTCAAGATAAAGCATGGCACCGCGAATATCCCATTCAGTTGTAACCGTATAACTAGGATCCTTCACGCTGAATACAAGTACATTGTCTATAACGGAATAATCTCCTTCATAAGAAACCGCTGTTCCCATAACGGACTTAATCTTTGCAACAAAAGTTCCGTCATTGATAAAAGAAATCTTGTTTCCGCTGTTATCAGCCCAGCTTCCGTACAAAGGAGAAGGCTCATAACACCCAAGTAAAAGCAACGAAGACGCAAACAAAGCCGCCACTGCCATTACAATCAAAAAAACTTTCTTAACGCGTCCAAGCTGAACCCGTCTCTCATACCCAACATTCATTTCTTCCATAAAAACCTCATATATTACGCATATTAAATTTCACTAACAAACACGTAGAAGAACGTACTTTTTTTACTAATTACTAACACACATGTCTCTAAATGTATCGTTCTTCTACAATTTTTTTACCACATCTATATTTGCAAATAACATATCTGTATGGGAAGATGCTTCTACAAAGATAAATCTTAACGAAAGTAAAACTGCGCGAAGGAGCACGGGAAAGCACGAAATGATTTGACTTTTAGCGTCGCGAAGCGACATTCTATGGTTTCACCGCAAAAGTCACATCAAGGGCCTTATGGCCCGGTTTCGTGATTTACCAGGCGACTGGGAGCAGTTTTACCTCCGCTGGCTCTTATCTACCTAAAATTATCTTCCCGCACAAAAATTTATTTCTCCTCGCCTACCTGCCAGTCTACATTTGTTTCCGGAATAATCATGCTGCCGTTCATATCCTTTGTCGTAACCGCATACGCACCGCCTCCCGCAGCGCCTCCTTTAATCAAAAGCCCGTCGTACTTAACCGAACCTGGATACATACCAGTGCACACAACAGTACCAAGCATATTACCGTTGGCGCTCATATTCGAAGTTGTATCGGTATTTCCCGTGCAGATAAAATACTCACCCAAATCTTTTTCTCCCATAATATAAAAATCTGCATAATTCTCATACTTCATGGTAATATAGGCACCCATTCCCGCAACCTTGGCGTTATAATAAAGAGTACCTTTAATATCGCCGTTAACAGTTTCCGTACCAAGTTTATCCATATCATTCGGTTTATGCATGTATGTAAGTTTACTCTGGGAATTGCGCACGGTTTTATTATACTCGCGGAACCACTGGTCTGCCGTAAGAGCACCGTATCCGTCCGTGTCTGCATAATTCTTTCCCTGTCCCAGTTCGTTAACAGAAACAACCCGGTAGTAATAGTAAGAACCGGCACGCGCAGTTTCATTTGAATCAATATAACTCAAACCGGTAACAGGCGTCTCAGTCAATTTTCTGAAACCGGAATCTTTTTTAGTAGAACGGTACACCAGATATCCAGCCGGAAAATCGGCGGCGGGTTTAGTCCACGACACACGAACAGGGTAAACGCCGTTTGCATTTGCCGTCCAAACTGCCGCCGCCTCTGCAGAAAGATTTGCCGTTCTTGAACCTTCAGCCGCAGCCGGTGCATGGGGAACAGGAGCCGCCGCTTCACTCAGTGCACTTTCGGTATCAACACCAAACGCATTCACCGTAGACACTTTATAAAAATTATGCTTTTTTACCTCAGATGAAGTTCCGATTATGCCGGACGAAATCAAAGCATATTCACTATTAAGCAAATCAGACGCATATATATTGTAAACATACGAATTGTCTTCACTGCCCAAAGCAGCATCCCATGAAAGACTAAGAGCCTCTGCATCTCCATCAACACCAACGTTTTCAGGCGCACTCAAAAGATATGCCTTAGCCGGACTCTCTGAATCTGCTCCGCTTGAACTGAACGGACTTTTCAGAACTTCACCTTCTGTTCCGTCACTGGGAGTTGATACAGCCTGAACATAATACCAGTAAATAAGACCGGGTTTTATGCTCCTGTCAGTGTAAGTCGTTGCCGCTGCGTCTGTAATTTTTTTTACCAGAGTATAAGAAGAATCTTCGGAACTTGTTCTGTAAAGATTGTATGAAATTGTCGTTTTTTCTGTTCCTGCAACTTCTTCCCATTTTATTGTTACAGAAGAAACGCTTGTTCCCAAACCGTTGTCAATGCAAACACCAGACGGAGCAGCAGGCGCACCTTCTTTTAAAGAATATCCCATTCCTATTGAGCTGAACGCAGATACGTTTCCGTAATAATTCTGCGCGCAAACTTTGTAGAAAAATTCCCTTCCCTGATCGCTTTCACTTATGCTGTTGCTGAATTTCTGTACGCTTCCCAATACTTCGCCGATTTTTTCCATGCCGGTTCCGTCTGCATTTGTTCCGCGGTAAATTACGTAACTTACAGCTCCTTCGACTGCATTCCATTTTACATTTATAGATTCTGTTGACTTTCCTTTGTCTGCTTCTACTCCACACGGAACACCGAACAGCTTTCCTGCGCCGTCTGCTCCTTCTGTGTCAGAGCACGCAAGATACGGAGATTCCAGTCCTTTTGCTATGTTTTCGGCACACACGCGGTAGAAGTATACGTTTGAATATTCTTTATTTGAATATGACGGGTTCTGTATTATTGTATCTGTGTATGTTGTTGAATATACAAATTTCTGCAGGGACTCATAGTCGCTTTCTTCTGGAACAGTTATTTTTCCTTCACTGTCGGGCACTGCCACCGCACGCTCTATTCTGTACGATGTGGCGTTTTCTACTTTGCTCCAGCTTACGGCGATTTTTCCGGCGTACATGGACTTTGACACAAACATCTGCTGAGGGGCAGCAAGTTCAGTTACTTCGCGCGCGGGGGTAAGCAAGTCTTCAAGCGTGCCGGTATTTTTTGTGTTGTCCATTGAGATTTTTCCCTGAAAAAAGTCTGAACAACCGGTCGTTAGCATTACTACAGCCGCAACCAACATAACCACACATTTTCTTTTTTTCATATATTCTCCATACGAACGGTAGTTAAAATAACTAACGGTCGTTAACAAGTATCTCTTTACAAACTGTCATTCGTTAAGAAACAGTTTATTTACAAAACTGGCCCTCCCAGTCGGCCTCAGTAACCGAAAACCGGCCAATATTGGCCTTGACGTGATTTTTGCAAGGAAACTATCGTTTGTCGCTTCGCGACTGCAAAAAATCAAGTCATTTCCGCTTCCCGTGGCCTCCTTCGCGGGCATCTTTTTACACTAACTATCAGTCGTTATTTATAAACAAAATATCCTGCTACTACCGCTCGATAGTCTTTTGTTATTCCGTCATAAGTTACTACGTAAGTTCCCGTATCAACATTCATTGTATCAATTGTTACACTTCCAGAATAATCAATACCACAATTCTCAATATTGCTACTCATCATTAAGGTACTTGGCTTTGAAGTATTTCCTCCTGCTGCACCCCAATTTCTTTCTGCCCCATAAACAATTGGTTTTTGTCCGGTTGCATTTGTACCTGCATAAAGTTCGCCGGTAATATTATAAAAATACGGACCAGGGGAAGTAAATGTAAATGTTCTATTTGTCCAAAAACGCCCATATTCTGATACAGTTGAATACTTATCATTATACAGTGAATCTGCAATTGACAATGCAGAAACAACAGCAAATTCCTCCGCAGTAATCTGTCTGTACGCATACACATCGTTGTCTACTACGGCGCTGTGCTCTCCGCGGGTCAGAGTTATTCTGTAATAGTGGCGCGCGTCTCTCAGGACTTTCAGCGCCCCTTCCGTTGTTTGTGCAGTTCCCTCTGCGATTGCTTTCGGGTACAAACGTGCTTCAAGAATTCCTTCTGTCAAAGAAAATCCTATGTCGTCGGCTGCTGGTGTTGCACTAAAGTCTGCTGCATTGAATGTCAGAACAGGAATCCATTCGCTGCCAAGATTGTTGTTCAGTATGCTTACTGTATAAGTGTCCGGCCCAAGTGCGCGTGCATTTTTATTCCAGTTGCCTATTGTAACACGCTCTGCATAATATTCAGGCTTTGAAGAATCTGTCTCTGCGGCATATGCAACCGAATAATTGTCATCGTACAAAAGATAACCCTTAAATTCACTTTCGCATTCAACACCGTCTGGGTAAGTGTAGCGACCGCCGTTTTCTTCTTTTTTGTTTTCGCAGTAATCTACAAATTCTTTTTTGAATTCCGCTGTTCCCGGATTGTAATTTACCGCATATTCAAATGCTTTTTCACGGTCGGCTTCAGGAACACGGTATGTTGCATAAACAGAGTCCGCCTTTAAAGGAACCGTAACGGCCGCAATTCTTTCCCATGAACCAAAGCTTGCGTTTTCCAAAACTTCGCGTCTGTACAGACTCGGGACTTTTTGTTCAATTCCGGAAGCAGACAAATAAGGAAGTTCCCAGTCCACGCGCTGACTATCTCCCTGTTCTGCTTTCTGCGCCTTTAGATTAAGTGCATAACCAAAACATGCGCCCTTAACGTCGGCAAGTGCAGTTGATGTAACCTCGCCGGCTTCGTCAGTTTTTGTGCAGTAATCTACCTTAGAGGACGCATCAAGAACAAAACCGTCTGTAAACGAAAAGTCGCTTTCTGCCGCAACCGGAATTACCGCGTAACCGAACGGCAGTCCCCATGCAATACGCGCCTGATTCTTCTGGTAAGGATTTGTGCTGTCACTGACTGCTGCATATTTGTCGCAAAGAGAATAAACTGTTGCGCCGTCAGCTTCTGTTTTGCTTACTGTCGCGCGCGCTTCATCTACACTCTCGCCGCCAACTGTAAGCACACATTTTTCACAGTCATAAAAATAAGTATCTGCCTTGTCCACTGCGGCGGCTGTTCCGTCAGAATACAGCGCGCGTCTTATTATATAACCGGCGGCTCCCTTAACGGCATTCCACTCAAGCACAATCTCTTCAGAAGAAGGAGCTGCAACTCTTGCGTTAACAAGAGCCGGACCAAGTGTTGCTGTTGCAAAAACCGCTTCTGTCGTGTCAGAAGTTTTTGAAGACGCTGCAGTCACGGCAAAAAGAATTGTCTTTCCAGACCTGAGCACATCGTTATAACCGGCAGGATTTTCAAGCGTACAGGTATAAATGCCTGCTGTCTCATCAAAAACAACCGCTCCGTTACCGCCAGCAAAATCAACAACAGGAGTTTTTGTTTCATCATCTTTGTAGTAAGCGTTCACGGTAAAATCAGCAGCATCAGACTTTGCAAGCTGAACAGCCGGCCACGAAACTACAATCTTGTCATAAAAATATTCTGTGCAGTAAGGAACTGCCGTACCCAGAGTTTCAGAAACAGAATCTGCTTTTTTTGTAATGCTGAATCCGGCAGAAGCTTCAAGCATATATTTGCGCCTGTCTCCGCTCAAAGCCGCATGTTCGTAAGTAACAGAACCGTCAGAAGATTCCGCTGCAAGTGCATTAAGTTCATCTTTTGAAAGAGCAAGACTTTCTTCTGCAAGAGCTGTCTCTCCTTCATACGGAATCCACTTAAGAACATAATCGTAATTTGAGTTGTAATCCCACTTGATCTTAAACTTGTCACTGTAACCGTCTTCTACAGAAAATCCTGTAACAGAAGGAAGGTTTGCCGAATCATGAACAACAGTTACAACACCGAACGCTTCGGCACAGGCAAAATACTCGTCTTCACCTGCAGGAACAGAATTCATTCCGGCCGGAACAACATAGGCCTTAAATTTATAGTAACCTTCCCGCAAACTATTGGCCGCTTCATCTGTCGCATCAAAAGCAAAAGTTTTGGCCGCGCTATTCACAGAAGCCGCATCTGTCCAATAACCTTCATACACTTCTTCGCCCGCTTCATCCGCAGAAAGAGGAGTGCGCTGTGATGTAATGACATATCCGTAAGTTTCATCTAGACCAAGTGTGTCAAAGTCAAATTTGTATTCAACCTTAACAGCAGAATGCAAAGTTGAACCATCATCTGCCTTTTCATACACGGCACTTGTTTCAAAAGAAGGCGTACTCAAAGACCAGCCTTCACAAACAGAGCGCGAGTTTTCAGAAGAAACGGCATTTTTGGAATCGTCAGTAAAAGAAATAATCCTGTACTCATACTTAACGCCAGCCACAGCCGAAGTGTCGCAATAATAAATTTTCGTACCCGGAATATAACCCGTGTAGGTTTCACTCGTTTCTGCATTTTCAAGAGTACCCGCTTCGAGTTTAACATCAGTATTTTCAGAAGAAAGGGATGCGCAGTCAAAAACAATTCCACCCGGAATTTTTTCTGCACTTGTTAAACAGCTTCCAATATATGGAACAATACAAGTCCATTCCTGCGAAACAGAATCTTTTTCTTTGCGTTCAATAGTAAAGTAAACGGGATTGCGATTGAATAAAGAAGATGAAACTTTTGCATCAACAAAATCAGGAAGCAACCAAGAAAGTTCAACCTTAGTGTACAAAGTTCCCTGTGTAGCAGCAAATTCTTTTGCCGCATCCGGAATAAGTTTGCGCGCGGTTTCAGAGTCAATTCTGTCACTCCACTCATACTTGTTTTCCTCAGCAGCATTAACCGGAATATACGCGCCTACGTCATACAAATATTTTGTTTTGGGAGAAAGGCCTTTAAACACAACAGAAGACACAGTCCCGTCGCAGGTCGTTTCATCTACAGATTTTCCGTCTTCAAGAAAACACCGTACCTTGTACTTTACAGAATCTGAATATGTTGTTGAATCGCAGTTGGACATCCACCAGCTTACAGTTGCCTGCGTTCCGTCAGAACTGGACTCAATCATTGTAATTGAAGGAGTAGCCATCGTTGAACCTTTTACAGTACTGCTCGCAAAAGATTCGCCGCCCTTATAGTCAATAGATTTTACATAATAATAACGCACGGCGCCGGCCACTTCATCTAGTTCAATAGAAGAAGAAGCATCTTTTGTTTCACCGACTTTTACAAATGTTTCAAAAGGATTAGCAGCACCGTAAATATTGTAGCGCACAGCATTGGCGGCGGCATTCCAGGAAAGAGTAACGCTTTTATAACCGCCGTGAGAGGCCGTCAAACCTGCAGGAGGCTTAACGGCCTCATTAATGCTTGTTCCGCCGGAATCAATAATCTTATCAATCTCCGGCGACGGAATCAAATCATTCTTGCACCCAAAAAAAACAGTAGCAACGGCCAGAACAACGGTCGCAAAATAAAACTTAAAATAACGTGAAAACATAATTGCATTATAGCAAAATAAAACTTCGTTTTACAACAGTTTTCTTCCTATTATATAGATTTATAAACGCACGTCCGCACGGAAAGACGCCTTTAAAAGGATAAATCTTAACGAAAGTTAAAATGCGCGAAGGAGCACGCGGGAGGCCGAAATGATTTGACTTTTAGCGCCGCGAAGCGACATACGATAGTTTCTACGCAAAAATCACATCAAGGCCAATATTGGCCGGTTTTGGACTTC
>OQVQ01000266.1_pt1 | contig 25383 bp, 29 predicted proteins | sample 1691491 | NCBI WGS metagenome assembly OQVQ01 (sample SAMN03418252, study PRJEB22391) | human gut metagenome | biome: human-gut; feature: organic feature; material: feces | host: Homo sapiens | place: Tanzania | collected 2013-01
AATGAACAACTACTGCAAAAGATGCCGTCTGCGGGACGGTTGCCTCCGCAAATGCAAGTGGGCGGAAGTGTATGAGCAAGGGTACAACGATGGCTATAAAGTTTTGAAAGCATTGAATTTGTGTAAAGAAAAAGATGGCATACAACGAAAAGACCCTTAGCCGAGAGCACCGTAGGCAGTGGCGTGGAAGCAAACTCGTTAGCAAGAGTTGCAGAAACCACGGCACTTGCCCATGGTGTCAGCGAAACCGCAACCGCCAAAAGCGGATGGCGAGAATCAGAATTAATGAACTATTAAAAGAATACGAAAATGGAAGATAATAAACTTTGGGTGGCACGTGAAAAACGTGGCGGACTTTTCCTGTATAAAACCAAGCCTGAACGTGATTGCGATTATGGAATTTGGTTTTCAAATTTAGATTGTATGGGTGCTATTTCAAAAAACCTTTTCCCCGACCTCAAATGGGAAAATGAGCCGATAGAGGTGGAGTTCCGACCAGCAATCAGCGACCTCGACGCAAAGGCGAGCGAGTATGCCAACAACGTAACTAAAACAGCAAGTGACACCATATCATCTAAAGCAGATGGGTATAAAACTGAAATATTTGAGATACTTGGGGCATACTTAAAGGAATTAGATACAAATAAAGTACAATTTTCACAACAAGGAGTATCTCAAGATAAAATAAAAATCAATCAATTATGCGAAACATTGAAATTAATTTATGAATATTTTAAAAAAAATACAAATTAACAGACGAGATAATTGAAATTGTTGAATAAATACTTTATGAAAGCATGAAAGTAATAATCTACATCAAGGAAAGCAACTACCTCTTGGCTCGTGCGGAACTCGTAAGGCTGGAGGCGGATGCGAAATCAAAGAGAGCCGTGGTGGTAGCCGCCGAAAAAGCAAGGGACGCTACCACCTATATCGGTAGCCAACTATCAGACAGCCAGCAGGTGCGACTTGCAACGGTTGCGATTAAGAAAGTATTTAACGAATTAAATTATAAAGACAATGAAAGTAAGTGAACAAAAAGCAATTTTGAAAGCGTATGAAGATGGCAAGACCATCCAGCGAAAATTCTTCGAGAAAAACGAGTGGAAAAGCATTGAATATGTTGATAATTATCCGTTTGACTTTTTCAGCAACGAATACCGAATCAAGCCAGATGGTGAGTACCGACCTTACAAAAGTATTGAGGAAGCATTTGCGGAAGCGAAGAAGCACGGATTTTGGGTGAAGGAGGTATCATCGGGATTTCTTAATTTAATAGAATCTTTTAACGAAGAAAACGGTGTTGTTTATATTTTTGGGAATAAAGCGACTGAATTATTGGACGATTTCGTTTGGGCAGACGACGGCAGCCCTTGCGGAGTAAAAATTTGATAACAATGGAACAACTATCATTTTTCAACAAATTGCTACTGCTGGCGTATGGCGTTGGCGTAGTGGTAAATTGCCTGATATTGGCTGCGTATTATCTGTGTGCGGAAGATGATGATGAACTGATGCACCCGAATGTGCTTCAAGTGCTGGCGATGGTGCTGTTTGTTGTCCTCTCGTTCAACGTGTGGTTCATTCGCTGGGCATCTAAAGCGCAACGAAATAACAACGAGAAAGGAGGCGAGAAATGAATGGACTGCATTACAGCAAGGCGCAGCGTGTTCGTGTTGCCGAGCGTGACCGATTGAGCATTGAAATCCGCAACGGCTGGCACTTGTACGATATGATGTGCGAGTGCGGAAGTAAAGAAGAAGCCGATGCGAACTTGAAGCCAAAGATTAACGAGATGGTGCTTGAGCGTGAGCGGCTGGAGCGGTCGATACACGAGGAAAGCCGAAAGGGAACATCGGCATTGCTGATGACGCTTTGCGCCTGTGATTTGTTGACGGAACTTGCCGATGTGTTCGGATATACTTTGACCGAGATTAGCCGAGGCGCAGAGCCAGCCAACAACGCATTCACGGCGGAATGCAAGCGGCTGGCTTCCGAGTTCAACAATCTTGTCTGCAAGATAGATGCTGGCGGCAACAGCGCACTCTCGATGTTTTATGCCGATATGGCAGAGGAAGCCACAGCCTAGGCACGAAAGGCGATGCAAAGCGTCATCGACAAATGGGCGAACACGGCAAAAGGTGCGGAGTATTTTTAAAAAATAGCGAACTATGGAGCAAAACAACAAAACACCGATGTAGTTGCACGAGGAACGATTGAAGCGACTGCGAAAGCGAGTGGCGAGAGCCGACAAAACAACGATAGTGGCATTTCCATACCGACTGCAACCATCGCTGGCGGTGACGGAGTACGAAATAGCGATGTTTGACCTGTACAAGGAAATGTTTCTGCACCGACCGAAGCGATGATGATGCGTGGTTAACCGACATTGCACATGCCGAGCGATTGATAATACCAGTCGTTCGGCGTGTTTGTTGGCACGCAATGGCACACGGCGCAATAGGCGCACGCTGACGCACGATAATTGTGTAGATAATAAACTATACTAAAACGAAAAGAAAATGCGACAGATGCAAAAAAAGAAGAAAATAATACGAAAAGGTAACACGAAGAACAATGCTGTGGCAAAGGATTTGTTCTGCCGACTGGTTGAGAGCGATTTCGGTTGCGAGTGCGTCCGTGAGTACCGCTTCCACCCGACACGGCGTTGGCGATTCGATTATGCAATAGCCGAGCATCGCATCGCTGTTGAGGTTGAGGGCGGTGTCTTTACTAACGGCAGGCATACACGCCCGACTGGTTTCCTTGGCGATGTTGAAAAATACAACACGGCTACGCTTTACGGCTGGCGATTGTTTCGTGTCACTCCATCGAGGCTGATTAGCACAAGCACGATGCAGTTGTTGCACGATGCAATTACACTAAAATATGTTAAAAGTAAATGAAAATGAGTATTTTTGTTCGTAAAATGGGTAAATTTGAGCGAAATGAAACAGGAAATAAATAATAGCAGAATGTTGCCAATGTCGCAGATTGCTGTGAACAATGGGCAGATGGACGGCGTGCGTGCCAACCCACGCCAAATTAAGGGCGAAAAGTTCGACCGACTGAAAGCGAGCATCGAGCGAAACCCCGAAATGCTGGCGTTGCGTGAATTACTGGTGTATGAACACGATGGCAAATACATCGTTATCGGCGGTAATATGCGCTATCGTGCGTGCAAGGAATTGGGCTACACGCAGATGCCGTGTAAAATCATTCCGCCACAGGCGACAGCCGAACAACTGAACGCTTACATCATACTTGACAACAGTGGCTTCGGCGATTGGGATTGGGACGCATTAGCCAACGAATGGGATAGCGCACAGTTGACCGATTGGGGAGTTGATGTGCCTAACTGGGACGAGGAGGCGAGCGAAGAATGCTCAGATGAACCATTAAGCGCAGAATGCGTAAAGAATGACGTTGCAGAAAACCTTTTAAATCAAGCAATGGTAGAAAACTGCCAAGAATTTCTAAAGCACTTGGAGGTGATGGAAAATGCGGGATTTTTCGCAACAGGAATGACGGCTGGTGCTGTAAAGGCTGAGTTTATTAGAGCGAAATATTATGGCGAAACATTTCGCCAAGTCACCTCTATGTACTGGGTTCCTCAGAGATTTAAAACAGCTGCTGATAAAAAATCGGTATACGAGGTGATATGCGACATTGCAAGTGGTAAAACAACAGTAGGAATCGCAGGGTTGCGAACGGCAACAAAAGATGGCAATCTTAGGAGGATGTTTTCTGGCAGTTATCCTGTAGCATCTGCGAGGGTTCCTTTAGATTTTCCAAGTAAAAAGATGAAGGCATTATGTGATGAGTTCTGTAAAAAAGGCGGTATCGTTCTTGACCCATGCCACGGTTGGGGGGGGCGATTTGTCGGCGCAATGCTTTCCAATGTTGGTGGTTATATAGGTGTAGACCCATCAAATGTTGCGCATAATGGACTGGAAAAAGCAAAAAAACTGCTTTTAGAGTATTCAGATATGAAGATTGCGGAATTTTACAAAATGCCATTCGAAGAAACAAAATTCGATAATGATAGTTTCGATTTCGCTATTACAAGTCCGCCGTATTTTGATGTTGAAAAATATGAGGGCGAAAACACAAGTAGCGTTAAATTTCCGTCTTACGAAAAATGGGTGAATGGATTCTACACGCCATTAATTCGTAAAACATATAATTACCTCAAAAAAGGTTGTTATTTTGTTTTGCAAGTCGGTAGCCAATCTTACCCACTTGCTATAGATGGGCAGGAAATAGCGACAGAAGTTGGGTTTACAGTTGTAGATGTGCGGAAATTTGGAGGGCAAGAAAGTAGCGGTCTACATTCTGATAATGAAGATAAGAACGAAAAAATTATAATTCTTAAAAAATAATATGGCAAACGGAGAGAATTTACGACCTCTGCAATCACGAAGCGAGGAGGAACGCAAAGCAATCGCAAGTGCTGGCGGTCGTGCCAGTTCAGAGGCTAAACGCAGACGGAAACTTATGCGTGAGACGATGGAAGCGATATTGTCGATGCCCGAAAAGAACGACAAATACATATCGATGATGCGTGCGAGAGGCATCAAAAAAAACGACATTACACAGCAAGCGGTGATAGTGATGTCACAGATTGAAAAGGCGAAAAAAGGCGACACCAAGGCAGCCACTTTCATTCGTGACACGGTGGGCGAAAAGCCTACCGAACGCCACGAGGTAACTGGGGCGGACGGAACACCATTCGTTAGCCGACAGTTGACACAAAGCGAGGCGAGGGAGTTCCTGCGCAAGTTGGACGAAGAATTGTAAAAAACGAAATGGCTACGAGTTACGATGAGCTGGAATTGACGAGAAATTGGGTGTCGGCATCGATGCTCAATTTTACTCGTTATTTCTTCCATCGGCAGAACGGTGGAAAACGATACATCGTGGGTGAACACCATCGAGCCATTTGCAAGCGGCTTGACGCTGTGATGCGTGGCGAATGCCGAAAGTTGATTATCAACATTGCGCCTCGCTACGGCAAAACATTGCTTGCCGTTCATTCGTTCATCGCAATGGGGTTGGCGTTAAACCCACAAAGCAGATTCATTCACCTATCCTATTCGTCTGCGTTGGCGCAGGAAAACAGCATCAGCATCAAAGATGTTGTCAATTCAGATGCATTCAAGGCGTTGTTCGCCGCTCGTGTGCGCTTCGGTAGCGATACGAAATCACGGTGGGATTTGGAGCAAGGTGGTGGCGTGTACGCCACATCAACGCTCGGGCAGATTACTGGCTTCGGTGCTGGTGCAGTAGCCGAGGCTGGCGAACAATACCAGTTCAGCGGAGCAATCGTTATTGACGACCCTATCAAGCCAGAAGATGCGCTATCTGACAACATTCGAGAGCAGGTGAACAGACGCTTCGAGACAACGATTCGCAACCGTGTGAATGACCGCAACACGCCAATCATCATCATTATGCAACGACTGCACGAACACGACCTTTGTGGCTACCTGCAAGGCATTGAAAGCGATGGCTGGGAGGTGCTTTCACTGCCATGCCTACACGCCGACGGCACTCCGCTGTGGGAGTTCAAGCATACGGCGGACGAATTGCGAGAGATTGAAAAGGCTAACTCGTTCGTGTTCGAAACGCAATACATGCAGAACCCAAAGCCGTTGCAAGGCTTGATGTATGGTAGTGGTTTCCGAGAGTACGAGGCGTTGCCGACTGGCAAGGTGCTACGAAAGAACTACACCGATACGGCGGACACAGGCGCAGACTACCTTTGTTCGGTGTGTTATGTTGAGTGCGAGGACGGAATGTATGTTACCGATGTGCTGTACACTAACAAGCCGATGGAGTACACCGAGGGCGAAACGGCAAAGATGCTGTTGCGCAACGATACCGAGTTAGCGAACATCGAGAGCAACAATGGCGGTCGTGGGTTCGCTCGTGCCGTTGAAAAGATAGTGCGCTCACAAGGCGACACGTGGACACGAATACAATGGTTCACGCAGTCGAAAAACAAGCAAGTGCGCATATTCAGCGCCAGCGCAAAGGTGCAGAATATGGTGTATATGCCAAAGGGTTGGCAGACGATGTTTCCTGCATTCGCAAAGGCGGTGCTTTCGTATCGCAAAGAGGGTGGCAATGCGCATGATGATGCGCCTGATGTGCTGGCTGGAATGGTGGAAAAGTTCAGAAACAACGCAAATAGAATAGATTTGAAGCGTATTTCTGCGATGGTATAATAAGTGGTAAAAAATAAATAGTTAGTTATGACGATTAGAGAGATTTTCAACAGCGGCGGTAGCGCAAAAGATGTGATTGCCGCACTGAAGAATAAAACAATCAGTGTGCCAACGTGGGGAGGCGTGTCGGGCTTGCAAGCCGAGTACGACCCCATGATGCACCCAGTGATGAACAAGGCTTCGTATCCCGACATCGTTACCGATAGCGGTGTAGAGCATGTTACACGAGTTACATTTGACTTGCAACGGCTTGCCACAAAACGCATGACGGAGTTGTGCTGTGGCATACCAGTGAAGCGTGTGTATTCGCCAGCGAATGACAAACAAGCGGAAGTGGCAAAGTACATCGAGGCTATTTTGGTGCGCAACCGAATAGACAGCGTGAATGTTGAGCGGCTGAACATGTTATTTGCTGGGTGTGAGGTTATGACGCTGTGGTACGCACAGCAAGGCGAAAACGATTATTACGGCTTCCGCTCACTGATTAAATTGCGTTGCCGTAATTTCTCGCCGATGCTTGGCGATGAACTTTATCCGCTATTCGACGAGTACGGCGATATGATTGCGCTATCGGTAGCCTATCAGCGCAAGGTGGGCAAGCGATGGGTGCATTACTTCGATGCGTACATGGCTGATAAGCATGTTAAATGGAGCGATGAAAACGGCGATTGGCAAGAGTTGGAAAACGAGCCAATGGGCATCGGCAAAATACCAGCCGTTTACATCTATCGCCCAACGCCTATTTGGGAGAATCAGAGCCATGCCGTGTATGAAATGGAATGGGCGTTATCTCGCAACGGCAACTATCTGCGAAAGAACAGCAAGCCGTTATTTGTTGTGTTTGCCGATGAAGCAATTAACTATGGAAACGAGAAAGACGGCAACAGCGAGAGTCGTGCCGTGCTTCAATTCCCAACTGGCGCAACGGCTAATTATGTGACTTGGGCGCAGGCAACTGAAAGCCTGAAATACCACATCGACACGTTGCGCTCGGCATTCTTCCAGCAGTTGCAGTTGCCCGACTGGAGTTATGAGAAGATGAGCCAACAGGCGTTGAGTGGTGAAAGCCGTAAACAGTTGTTTATCGACGCACAGATGAAAGTGCGAGACGAAAGCGGTAGATTGCTGGAAGCGTTTGACCGAGAAGTGAACGTTGTTAAGGCATTCTTGAAGCAGATGCTCACCGACGATTATGCAAGCGATATTGATGCGCTGAACGTGGAAACGGTGATAACACCATACCAAATCAACGATGAGGCGGAAACGATTAATCGCCTTGTGTCGGCTACAGGTGGCAAACCTATTATGAGCCAGCGAGAGGCCATTGAAGCCTATGGTTATAGTGACGATGTAGATAAGACCATGGAGCAGATAGCCGATGAAGAACGGCTTGATGCGTTGGATTTAAGCGATTAATATGTTGTTAGGCGATGGCGAGAATGAACAAATACGAGGCACGACACATACGCAACGTGGAAGCGTACAAGCGTGAGGTGCAGAAGATATTCGACGAGGCGACAAAAGAGGCTATGCGTATGGGCATACGGTTCGATGCCGACACAGGCAAGCCATTCTCGTTCGACGACTACCCAGCAACAAAGCGCAAGTTCGAGGCGTTGATGGCGAAGATGCACCAACGCCTAATGGCTGTTGTGCGCAACGGCGTTGATGCCGAGTATGAGTTGGCGCAAGATAGTGCAGGTGCGCAGATTCGCTCCGTGTTCCCAGCATTGTCGGCTGCGCAAATTAGTGAGCAGTTGCGCAAGTTGGCGAACAGTAACGCCAAGGCAGCGTTTGAGCAACGGCGTAAGCGTGGGCTTGGATTGTCGGATAAGGTATGGCAATACACGGGGCAATACAAGCAAGAGTTGGAAATGGCTCTTGATATTGGCATCGGTGAGGGCAAGAGCGCACAGGCATTGAGCCGTGATGTGCGCAAGTACCTAAGACAGCCAAACATGCTATTTCGCAAGGTGCGAGATAAGCACGGCGTGTTACACCTATCAAAGCGAGCAAAAGCCTACCACCCTGGCAGAGGCGTGTACCGTTCGAGCGTAAAGAATGCACTGCGAATGGTGGCGACAGAAACGAATATTGCATACAGAAGCGCAGACTATCTTAACACCAAAGCATCGCCGTGGATAGTCGGCATTCGCATCGTGCTATCGAATAACCACACCTGTAAGGATTCGCAAGGCGTGGCACAGCCGTTTACCGATATTTGCGATAAATTGGCTGGGCGATACCCAAAGGATTTTAAGTTCACTGGCTGGCATCCGAATTGCCGTTGCCATATCGAATACATACACAAGACAGATGCGGAGGTGGAGCGTGACACGAAGCGTATGCTCCGTGGCGAAAAGCCCATCGAGGCGCACGAAAGCAAAAACTTTGTGGGTGAACTGCCAAAGTCGTTCAAGGATTGGTACGATGGCAACAAAGAGCGAATATCCCGAAGCAAGACCACACCGTATTTTATCGAGGATAACGAAAATTTGATTGCAAACGGTGGTGTTGTGGTTACCACAAATCCAACTACTGCCACAACGCAACAAAGCAATGCGAAACAACCGATTGTTCAGCCGACGAGATTAACGAATACACACGATGAACTGAAAGCGAGAGGTGTTGCAAAGGTCGATGTTGGTGTGTTGCCGCCTAACACAACCGAGAGCCAAATAATCGCAAGTGTTAGCGGTGGAGATATGACAACTGGCTCGTGCGCTTCTGTTGCTTTTGCGTATATCGGGAATAAATGCGGTTATGAGGTTGGCGATTTCCGAGGCGGAGAGAGTATGAAATTTTTCTCACGAAGACGTAATTTGCAAGAAATCGCAACCTCTGTTGGCGGAGTGCTGGATTCAGATGTCAACGACTTCAAAGTAGCAACAAGATTGTTGCAAACGATTGATATTGGGAAAGAGTATTATTTTTTCTGTGCAAAACACGCTGCTATGGTTAAGAAAAACGACAATGGCGAATATATGTATTTAGAGTTGCAGAGTGCAGTGGTCAATGGGTGGAAGGAATTTAATCAGAAAGTTCTAAAACGAAGATTTGGTGCGCAAAAATCGCACACATTTCGTGGGCAAAAAATAAAATTATCTGCTGGGTTAATCGATTCGGAATTGCTTGCGAACGACAGCGGCTTTGTCGAAATGCTGAAATACATAAATACAGAGCCCAATAAGCAACGGAAAGGCAAATCGGGCTCTATTAAGTAGATAGTAGTTTATTTTCTATCGGAGAAAAAATCACGCCAAAACGGATTCTCGGCATCAAATATCATGCGTTCCGAATCGGATAGTTTGTGTGGATAGTCTGCGAATAGGTTATATATTTTCACCTTGTCGAACGAAAAAAGCCACACACCTATCTCATCGGTGTTATCAACCCACCAAATGGTGTCGGTGGGTTCGTTTTTGTAAAATCTGCGATTAGCCATATTTTCAAATGTTTATTTACGCAAATTTAGTGGTTTTTGTGATATTTCACAGCCTATTTCATTGCGATTATTTCATCAATCGTGTAGCATGTACTTAATCGGTGTATTGTTCGGGCTACTTCCTAACCCCAAATGCTTGCCACTTTGCGGATAGCACCAAGGTCGCCCTCGAAGTTAATGCAACTCTCATAGTTGTTGTATTCGTAGTAATATACCTCTTGTGGGTTGCATTCTTCGGCGATGATGTCGTCTGTTTTCCTTTGTGCTTTGAAGAATCTATCAATGCCGTCTTTCGTGCCGAACACACCAGCACCGAGCGAGCAGATTTTCTCTCCGTCATTCAGCGGACGGATTGACTTCAAACCGATATTGAATCGTTCATCGGTGAAAGCGCAGAACATGTCGAAGTCCTCGAAGCGGATAGATCGTTTGCTATCCAACAATTCCTTGTATCGCTTCAATGTAGATGCGTTGGTGATGATAAGAAAACCATCACGATCCCAGTCGGGAGTAATTTTTACGTTTGTCTTTGTTACCATTTTTGTTTTGTTTTTGATTGTTGTTATTATTTGGTTACTTGCTATACAATGTCACTCGGATTCCACGGCGTAGGCGACACACGCACTTATCATCGCCAGCGTTGATTGCTCGGTCGATAAACTTGTTGAATAGGTCAACGCCGATTAGCGCAACCATACCTGTAACGCCTACTAATGTGTTGATGCGATTTCCTTTGTTGTCGATGCCTGCCACTTTCAGCAGGAAGTTACGGTTTATATACCGTGAAGTGTAGTTAAGATTTTCCATAATTGCGTTCTCGTTTTTGTTTTTGCGATGCAAATGTAGCCAAATTAAATGATAATGTGCAAGTATTCTGTAACAAATATAACCTTATCCGATTAGATTTAACAAATATTAATGTTGTCACATGCTAAAATATGACTATATTTGCGATATAACCGAAATTCAAGTATTACATAATCATGATTAGAGACGAAATTTTTGCGTTGCTCAAAACCAAATTCGGGGGGGTTGACGATGCAACCATTGGCAGGGTTGCCGACAAACTGGCAAAGACTGCAACAGATGCAAGCGCAGCCGTCGATGGTTGCACTTTCGCACAAGTGCTTGAAATGTATGGCGACAGCCGAGCCACGGAGGCATCGTTGAGCGCAGTGCGCAACTACGAGCGAAAGCATGGGCTAAAAGACGGCAAGGTTATCGAGGCGCAGAAGCAAGCACAACAACAACAAAATGCGCAACCACAAGACGGAAATAACGGTGGGGGCGAAGTCGCAGAATTGCTCCGAGAATTGAAATCACAAAATGAATTGTTGAAAGCAAGGCTTGACGGCATCGAAGCGAAAGGTATAACCAAGACACGAATGGGGGAAATCGGCAAAATCGTAGAAAAGTTGCCCGAAGCATTGAGGAAGCCGTATGGCAGAATTAGCGTTGATGGGCTGAGCGAGGAAGATTACACCTCGCTAAAGAACGAAATCAGTGCCGAGGTTGAACAACTGGCGCAAGCGCAAAAGGCGAATGGCGCAGTATTCCAACAGCCGAAATTCGTGTCGGGTCCAGTCAGCACACAAGAGTTGAGCGAAGAGCAGATGTGCGCAATCGCAAAGCGTGAGGGCGTGATTAAGGCTGGCGAACAACCATTTTAATGCAGACTGGCAAACGAGAGAAAAAACCGAAATTCAAGTATTTTTTTTAACGATTAAAAAATGTTCGTTAAACGTAAAAAAGACCAACACCAGCGTAAGGTGCTGATGCACCGCATTGCTGATGTGCGAGGCGGTGTTAGTATCGCACAATCGGACATTCCAAGTGGTGCTATCGCCGAGGGTGCTATCATCGCAGTAGCCGACGGCAAATATCACATTTTGCCTACGGCGTTGTGCGTTGGAGCGTTAGGCGTAACCGCAACGAGTGTCAAGGTGGCGAAGTTCCACAATTTCGCCGTCGGTCAATCAGTGACAAAAGACGCTGGAGCAGTCGCAAGCAAGATTACTGCTATCGACGACAGCAACAGAGCGTATGATGTACTTACACTTTCAGCCGCTATCGGTAAAGTGAAAGTTGGGGAAAGCATTGTGGCTGCGAAAGCGGTTACAACCAACAATGACAGTGCTTTGCTTTACGAGCCATTCGCAGTGGCTGGCACAAGCAAAGACGCAGAGGGTGACTTCGTAGATGTTGATGCGTGGTTGATTGGTGTTACCGCCAACCTGCAAGCACCTGCATCTGTGATTAATAAGATGAAAGGCATTGTTAACATCGCAAAATAAAAGGAGGTAGAAGATTATGGCAAGAGGACAAATTACCAATTCGCTCATCGTCGGTCTTACCGCTCAAATGGTACAGGCGAGAGTTAACACGGCAGACGCATCGAAGTTCTATTTTGGCACGCATTTCCCTGTGAAGCGTGTGAATGGCTTCTCTTGGCGTATGCTTGAAAACCAACTCGAGGGCAAGAATGTGGCGGCTGAAATCCACACCGACAATGGTACTATCGTGCGCAAGCGAAGACCAATCTTCGATGTGGCACAAGGCGATATTCCATACATCGCCGTGAGCCGAGAAATGACACGCAAAGACCTGAAAGACTATCAGACAGCATTGGCATTGGCTAACGATGCCGACGCTTCAAAACTGGTGGAATATTGGGGTGGCGATGTTGACTTCTGCTTCAACGCAGTGCAGTCGGAAATAGAAAAAATCGCTTTCCAAACACTTTCACACGCTGGCGTATTCAAGGCAGACGGTAAAAACTCCGCATCGTTCGAGGCTAATATGGACTATATGGTTGACGATGATAAAAAGGTCGCTACCGCAAGCGACTGGACAGACAAATCTTCGGACATCATCGCCGACTTCGTGAAGATTGTTAAGGGTGCAAAGGATATGAACCTTTCGCCAAAGTTCGCATTCGTGAACCTTGATACATTCTACGCAATCGCATCTAACGAGAGCGTTATCAAGGCTTGTGCAAGTTATCTCAACAACTTGGTGAATATCCCACAAACGCCTGACCTTGCAACCGTTAATGTGATGCTCTCTCGTCAGGCGTGGTTGAACGGCATTCAGTTGCGTGTGATTGACCAAACCATCACCACCGAGTTCGCAGACGGCACTCAAAAGAGCGAGAATCCATTTGCTGACAATGTGTTGGTACTCTCGGAATCTGAACGCCTCGGAACTACACAATACGATATTTTGGCGGAAAACAACCCTGCCATCATTCGTGCAGAGCGTGCGCACTGCGTTATTAAGAAGTACGGTACATGCGAGCCAACAGCCGAAATTACCATCGGACAAGCGGACGCATTGCCAGTGCTTGACAGCGCATATCGCAACGTGTATGTTAAGGTTGACGGCGTTAACGATTTTAGTTACAAGTAAGTAAAGCGTTAGTGTTATGACTGTTTACGATTGTCTACGTGGGCTTAACGCCTATCCTATTCCAGCAGCCGCTATCAGTGAAATAGCAATCAACCGTGGTGTTTACGTTGACGATGAAGCCACGGCTGAACTGCTGGCAAGCACGGAGTATATCGGCGCAAAAGCCGATGTGCTGATGTGGTTGGCACAGGCTCCGAATGTGTCGCAAGGTGGGCAAAATTATAGTTTTAGCGAGTTCGAGCGCAAGGCGTTGCGTGCTTCGGCTTCTGCTCTTTACGACCAAGTTGGCGAAGATGCGAAATCGGGCGCAGTCGTTTACGGCTATAAAGGTTCACGGCTATGATAATCGAGAATGGGCATATCGAGGTGAAGCGAAAAAAGGCAGGTGGCATTGACGATAACGGTATGCCAGTGCCACCAACCTTTTCCTACGGCAAACCAATCAGATGCCAATGGTGGGCTAATAGTTTCTCGTGGAAAGGGCGCACGAGTTCAGGCGGACACTTCACATCGGCAAGTTATGAGATACTTGTCGAGGCTGGAGATGGCGTTGAACTTGGCGAGCAGTTGCGATTGACTGATGACCGAGGCAGAACCATTGGCGAGTTTAGCGTAATGAGCATTGAGCCGTTGCGAGCCGTCGGGCAATACCGAATACTTGTATAACGCCATATTTGCGATTTGACGGCACGAAAACCAAAATATATGTAAGTGTATAGTTTTGCGATTTGAGTGCGTCAGACGCTAAATCTGCAATAAATAACACCTAACTGATGGGCATTAAGATGACGACACCGCTATCATCGTTGCAATCGACTATCAGCGACGCAATCGACAACCAGCGCACGGCGATGATTGAGCGGTTGCGACTGGTGGGCGAAAAAGCCGTAAATGTAGCACGAGGCTACACAGGCAAGCAATACACCGATAGGACGAACAATCTCCGTTCATCAACAGGTTTTATAATTGTTGTAGATGGCATGATATATGGAAGTAGCGGATTTACTTCGTGCGGAAACGGCGCAGATGGCGATGGCAGTGCTGGCGGTTCAAGCGGTAAAGCCTATGCCGAGGAATTAGCGGCGAAGTTCCCACAAGGCATTGCGCTCATTGTTGTGGCTGGTATGGAGTACGCCGCATTCGTACAGAACAAAGGCTACAACGTGCTACTTGAAGCAGAGGATTTCGCACTCAACGAAGTTGCAAAACTATTAATGACGATACAGCAGGAATGGTAACGAGCAAGACGGTACAACGAGACATCTATAACGCATTGCGTGGGAGTGAACTTGCACGCAATATCAGCGGTCGCATCTACTACGACGGCACACGAAAGCGAGATAGTATGTTGGAGGATGTTGAGGTGGTGTTCACGTATGGCACGACTGACGGACAGACGGCTTCGGGCGTTGTAACGTTGCTCGTTTATTTTCCTGACATCGACCCTTACGGCAATGGCGTGATGGTTGAAGATATAGCAAGGGCAACGGAGTTGGAGGCGTTATGTGCTGCGTTCGTTGACGAGGTGAAAATCTCGCTGACGAATTACAAGATTGGGCTTCGCCAGTCGATTATGACACAGGCGCAAACAGAGATTAACCAGCACTTCGTTAGTGTTATGCTGGCTTACGAAACGATTGAAAATTAATAAATAAAATAAGGTTATGAATAAAGTAATGGCTTGGAGCGAATGCACCATCAAGATTGGTGCAACTCCCGATGACGAAACAATGGCTACCGAATTGACCGAAATTAAAGAGCCTAAAAACCAAAGCACAACGCTGGAAAGCGAAGATGGCGATGTGTTGGAGGCAATTAAAGAGGGCGGTCAACGTGTCGGCTATGAGAAATTGCCAGGCGCATTGACGCTGAAAACACGCATCATCGAGCCTGACGATGAACTTTTCAAGTTGCTTGGGCTTGGAGAGGCGGAAACTGGTGGCACTGCAAATGGCGAGTTCAATGTTAAGTCGCACGTTGTTTCGAAGTATTTTTCGGTTGAGGTCACACCTGCACACGATGGCGCAAAGGGTATTCGTGCACCTAAATGCTCGGTATCTTTCCAGTTTGGCTACTCAACACAAGAAGGCAATTATGCCGACTTAACATTTGGTATTCTTGACGGTGCGGCTGGTTACTGGTACAAGCGTTTTACCGTAAAGAAATCATAAAGTAACACACTCTCCAAATTTATGTGGCGGATAGCCTATCGCTGATAATAGGCGTTGGTTATCCGCTTTTTAATTTTAATTCCGAAACAAGAAATGACAAAAAAGCGAAAATACGAGCAAACTGCCGAGGCAAAAGTGGCTGATGCTATACTGCAAAAGCCTATCGTGGTGACGATTGACGGCACAAGGTATGAGGTGGCACAGCCGACTATCGCCACACTAATCAAGGCGAGCAAATATATAAGTTACCTGCCAGCATTTGACATCGAGGCAACCGATGTGTTATCCGAGGTGTTGCGTAATGCGAAAGACTGCAAGATTATCGGCAAGATAGTTGCGACGCTGATACTTGGCGCAAGGCGTTTGGCTGAAAACCGAATCGTGAGCCACACACGCTACGTTGTAAAGGCGAAAAAAAGACACTGGTGGCAACTGCGAAAAACGGCTAACGATATTTGCACCGAGAAAGAAACAATCACGTTGCGAGAGGTTGATTGGTTGGCGAGTGTCGTAAGCGAGAGAATGAGCATCGTGGAATTGCGAGATTTGCTTATCACGCTGTTAGGCAGTATGCAGGTGGCAGATTTTTTCGGCATTACCATTTCCCTATCCGCTGCAAATCTAACGAAGCCAAACGAGGAAATGGGCAAGAGCGATGCAGTGCGTGGGGTTTCGTGATAGGCTGGGCGAAATCGCTAAACATGCCTATTGATAGCGTGCTGTACGATATGAGTTATCGCAATGCCATGATGTATGCGAGGGCATTGCCACATTATGACGATGAAAAAGAGGAAGAATGGGACGCATCGATTGACGCAAGCGACCCTAACAACTTTCAAAGCGAAAAAGACGAAGAAACGATTTACAGAATTAGATAGACGATTATACGATGAATCAAGACAACGGACGATTGAATTTCGTGGCTACTGTTGACACTTCGCAGACGAAGAAAGATGCCGACGAACTGGTGCGCATTTTCCAAAACATCGGGAAAAGCGCAGAACGCTACGGCATCGACATCGACAAATATATCGGAGGTGGGTTGCGCAACAGCAATGACGCACAGCGTGCGTTCAAGGGAATTGCCGACGAGTTGAAAGCAAAAATCAAGTCACAGGCGGCTGCCGTGCAATCGTTGAGCCAGCGATACAAAGAGGCATCATCGGCAATGTCTAATTCGGTGATGGTGAGCGAACGGCAAAAAAGCAATGTCGCATCGCTGAAAAAGGAACTCGCTGCCGAACAGCAGGAACTTGCGAAGATGAAGCAGTTGCTGGCAGAGGTCGGCGAACAGCAGATAGCAACTGGTGGCAAGGCTGAAAGTATGCGCTCTCGGTTGCGTGAACTGCGAGAGACGATTTACAACTTGGAAATCGAATGGCGAACAATGACCGACGAACAACGCAAAAGCGACTTTGGTGTTGCGTTTCGCAAGCAACTGGAAAGTGCAAAGAAAGAGGCTGGCGACCTTGCCGACATCATGGGCGATGTGCGACGCGCCATTCAGTCAGAGGCGAACGATACAGGTAAATTCTCGGCATTGTCCGAGGGTATCAATTTGGCTGTGTCGAGCGCAACGGCGTTGACTGGTGCGATGGAGTTGCTTGGCGTAAGCGAGGAAGATGCAGAAAAGGTTCAAGCACAGATACAGGCAGGGCTTGCAATCAGCAACGGTCTAATGCAGGCGCAGAACGTGCTGCAAAAGGAAAGCAATCTGATGATTCAGATTGGCAACATTCAGCGATGGGCGCAAGTGAAAGCCGAAGCGGCTGCCAATGTGGCGAAAAACGCAGGTACCGTCGCTACAATCAAGGCTACGGTGGCACAGCGTGCGTTCAACTTGGTTGCAAAGGCTAACCCTTACGTGCTATTGGCGACAGCGATTGTTACGGTGGTTGGCGCATTGTTCCTATTCGCCAAGCGAAGCGATGATGCGAAGCAGAAGCAAGAGGAATTGAACAAGGAAATTGAGCGTGGAAAGAAAGTGCAGGAGGCTTATACTGGTGCATTCGTTGACAGCGCAACGGATAGTTATAACTCGTTCCAGCGACTACGCACGATGTATAATGCGCTCGGCAATGATATGGCGGCTAAACGCAAATTCATTGTTGACAATAAAGATGCATTCCGTGCGCTTGGCTTGGAAATCACAAGCACAGCCGAAGCCGAATCAATGTTCAACTCGCCTGATAGACTGCAAGCATTCCAAAACGCAATGATAGCGAGGGCAAGGGCAATGGGAGCCGCTGCCGCAGCCGCCGAAAAATACAAACAGGCATTCGAGGAAGAAAGCGAAGTTAAAGCACCGAAGCAATGGAAGATGGTGAGCAAAGATGTTTACGACAGAACGCCATCGTGGAAGCGCAGAAAAGAAGATAAGACGATTTATCGAGCAAGAGACGGTGCTTATTTTGATGCTTCAAGTTACTACGTCATTGACGATGCGGCACAGCAAAAGGCATTCGACGAGCAACGAAAGAAAAACAAACAGCGTGCAGATGTCTACTTAAAGCAAGGTGACGAGTTCATCAAGAAACAAGTTGAGCAAGAGAAACAAGCAAGAAGATACCTAAAGCAAACAGGCTATGCGTATGCTGGTGATGCAAGCAAAAAAACTGGTACACCCAACAAGGTGACAACAAATAAAACACAGCAAATCAAGAAAACAGATGCAGAGCAATGGTTCGCAAACTGGAAGGCAAGGATTGCGCAAGCCGATGAACTGCGCGACTTGCTGTATCGCAAGGACGAGGAATTGACCGCCACGATGGCAGACGAGAGCGAAAAACGCAGAAAAACACTCGAGTTGAACTATCAGCGAGAGATTTCAGAACTTAACAAGCAGATGCGAGAAATGGCGGAAAAGAACAAGTCGGAGGCACTCGCAAAAGATAAAAACGCTGATGTGGAGAATATCGGTTTGACTAACGACCAACAGAACGCTATAAATGCTATCAGAGAGGCAATTCAGAAGCGATACAACTACGAACGCCAATTAATCGACAAGCAGGAAAAGGAGAGCGCACAGGCTTCGCTTGATGCGTTCAACCGAGAATATGGCAACTACACACAAAAGCGCATCGCTATCGTGAATCAGATGCAGCGAGAAATCGCCAACGCACAGAACGAGGGCGAGCGAAAAATGGCAAAGGCGAAAGGCGATGAGGCGTTAGGCGAACTTGATGCGGATTTCGTGAAGAAAAACGCAAAGGTCATTGTCGCACTATATGAGGACACGGCAAACAAGACGGTTGCGCAACTTCGGAAAACCAAGAAAGAGGCAGCCGAATTGCTTGCATGGCTACAAAGCGGTAAATACGACGAGGCGAAAGGAAAATTATTCGGCATCACAGCCGACCAGTTCGCATCGCTGAAAGATAACAAAGAACTGCAAAAGGAAATAACAGACGGCATCGCTGGCATCGGCGAAGCGGCTGACAATGCAGAGCCATTGCTCAGCAAGTTTGGCGATAGCGTAAAAAACCTATTCAGCAAGGACGGCTTCAACCCTAAAAACATACAGAAATTTTGCTCTGAATTAACAGCCTTGGCTAACGCTTTCGGCACGTTCGGCAAAGAGTTCCAAGAGATAGGCGAGGCGACTGGCTCGGAAACGATAAAGAAAATCGGTAGTGGCATTTCTGCCGTTACAGAAGAAGCGAAAGGAATAGCAAACGACATGCTTACTGGGTTGCTGATTGGCGGACCAGTCGGTGCGGCGATTGGTGGTGTGTTAGGCGTAACTGGCTCGCTATTAAAAGGCATATTCAGCATCGGCGGTTATGACTGGGAATCGTACAACGATATGATGGATAGGTACAAGAGCCTCGAGGAAACGTGGGATAGACTGATTGACAAGAAAAAGGAATATATCAGCGAGGGCTACGGCATCGAGGCGGAAAACATTCGCAAAGACACCGAGCGACTGATACAAGAGCAGACCGAGGCGGCAAGGCGTATGGGCAACGCATGGATAGACGCTGGACGCAGTTGGCGGTCGCACTCGCAAGGCTACCTGCTGAACCGCAATATGAGCGACACGGCTAAAGGTCAAGCCATCGGTGCGTTTGGCAGCGACTGGCAACGCAACATACTGCAAATGAGTAGCGAGCAGTTGAGCAAGTTGTACGAAGATTCGTCAATGGCTCAATTTTGGGCGGAACTGAAGCAATATGGTGGCGACTTTTACGACATCGTTATGCGCATCGTGAACGAGCAAGAGAACCTCGAATCGGTTGCCGACACACTGAATGAGCGGCTTACATTCCGTTCGTTCGATGATGTGGAGAGCAGTTTCAACGAAATGCTGACCGACATGGGTAAAGATGCAAAGGACTTTTCCGAGGACATGGAGGAAAACTTTCAGAACGCCATCATTCGCACATTCGTTTACAGCAAGTATCAGGCAAAGTTAAAGGCGTTCTACGAACGCTGGGCAGATGCGATGAAAGGCGACTTGAACGCTGGCGAGTTGGAAACATTGCGTTCGGAGTACATGAACATCGTGAATGATGCCATCAACGAGCGTAACCAAATTGCCGACGCTCTCGGATTCAAGAAATCAGCCACCGAGCAGAACTCTACGAGTGGCGGATTTCAGACGATGAGCCAAGACACGGCAAATGAACTGAACGGACGATTTACGGCAATTCAGATGGACGTATCGTCTGTGCGCCAAATGATGGCGGAGTTGCAAGGCATATCGCTTAATAATATGGGCTACCTCGAAGATATAGCAAAGAACACTTTCCAGCTGTACGAAATGAACGAGCGATTGGGTAAAATTGAACAAAACACGGCAAGGCTATGATATACGAATTTTCTATAAATGACACTCCGTGCGAACAATTGGGCATCACAATTGGTCGTGGCTCGGTTGACGCACTGCACGCACCTGTGCAGCGCAAAGACTATATAACCAACGAGAATGCGAGCATTAATGGAGTGCAGTATCTGACCGACAAAGACTATATGCCGAAGTTCGCTTCACGAGATGTTAGCATCGTTGTGTATCTCGAAGCGGCGAGCAAGGAGAGTTATTGGACGGCATACGATAGGCTCTGCAACTTGCTTAATGCAGGCGTGGTAACTATCACGGAAACGGTGTACGAAGATGGCGCAGAAGATACTGACACTTATGTTGCGTATCGCCTAATCTTCAAGTCGTGTACGCAGTTCAGCGAGTATAATGGTCGTATGGCGAAGTTGCTACTGCGCTTCATCGAACCCGACCCAACAAATAGAAATATATAGGAGTATGGGAGTAGAAGAAGTAAAAATATACAACGCCAATGTCTCGGCTGTTAAAGCCGTTGTTACGCCGAATGACAGCAGTGTGTATTACTGCGAGTTGATGAGCGCAGAATATGTAAAGTTGTCGTTCAACTTGCGTACACCTGTTATCTTTGGTGTTGGCGATTGCATAACACTTGATGGTTATGGTTATGGTCGTTTCGAGTTAACGAGCGTGCAACGCCCGACATACAACGCAAAAACTGGAGCATGGGCATATACATTGCAATTCAACGCATCATATTATAGGCTTGGCAATAGGCTTTTTTGCTACGATAGGCAGAATGGAAGTGAATGCTCATTCTCGCTAACGCACGACATCGCACATCACACGGCTATCGTTAAGAGCAACATCGATGCGCTGATATTTACTTACGGCTTCGAATCAATTAGCGTCAGCATCGACGATAGCGTGAACAAGACGCTGTTAAAGGCTATCACATACACCAATCAATCAATAATTGACGCTATATCGGCAATCGCCGAGGCGTTCGAGTGTGAATGGTGGTTCAGCGGAAGCGTGTTGCATTTCGGTAGGTGCGAGAGCGGACATGCTGGCGGTATTGGGTATGTGAAGTTGCGTGAGGGCAAAGAGGTGAACGGCATGACTGCAACAGACAGCGCACAAGACTATTGCACACGCATCATCGCATTTGGTGGTGAGCGCAACCTATCATCGAAGTACCGAAGCAATGGCGAAGATACTACGGCGATAACTAACCATATCGCAAAAAAACGCCTGATGTTGCCAAGCAAAACACCGTATATTGATGTGCTGGACGGCGTTAGCGGCTCGCAAATAGTAGAAAAGGTATATGTGTTCGACGATATATATCCGAGGCGTGTGGGCGAAATTACGAGCGTCACGACCAAGGAATATACCGACACCAACGAGCAGACGGCGGAGGTAAGCAAATGGAATGCGTTCCGCTTCACGGACACTGGCATCGTGTTCAGCGAAGATTACATTTTGGCTGGGGAAAAACTTAAAATCGTTTTCCAAAGCGGAGTGCTTAACGGAATGATATTCGATGTTAATTTCAACCCCGACGGCTACCGAGAGAAAAACGCAGATGGAACTTGGAACACCGACGCACAGGTGTGGGAGATTGTTCGCAATGACGATTATGGCGTTAATTTGCCGAGCGATTCTTTTGCACCAGCCGTTGGCGATAAGTATGTGCTTTACAACTTCGACAGCGACAAGTTGGCAAGCATTCAAATCAGTTACAACGGCACGATGATGGGCATTGTCGAGGCTGCGGAAAAAGAACTTTACGACACCGCACAAGCGGAAGCAAAAAAACTACTGACCGACAGCAAGCAGTATAAATGCCCAATGAATATGATTAGATATTACGGCTTCCAAGATTCTGCGGACGGTTTGAAGCATATTGCTGGCACAGAACTGGTGTTCGACATCGGAACAAGAGTAGAATTAATCAACAGCGCATTTTTTGCCGAGAGTGTGAAATCGAGGATTTACGCCGTTGAGCGAAATCTGAATGGTCGCAGCTGCACATATACGGTTGCAGAGAGTGCTAAATATTCGAAATTCTCGGAACTGCAAAAAGACATCGACGCAGTTAACAAGACGGCGGTAACGAATAAAACAACTGGCTATACGACCGACAGCGGAAGCAACAACTACCTCAAAGTGAAATACGACCAGTTTGGGAATCCTTACTTATACTGCACGCTTGACTTCGCCGTGCAGTATGGCATTACGGCTTACTCACGGCAAAAGGCGATTGTCGATACCATTATGGACGGCATATTGGTTGACGGAAAGACTATCAAGATTAACGAAAAAGGACAATTAGAAGTAATCAAATGATAGGACAAAGCGACATATCATATAAGGCGATAAGAGATGTGCTGAACGCTCACGGCGGCAATGTGGGCAGTAGGCACTCGGATTTTTTCTCCCCAAAGGCGAACATCAACAAGTGGAGCAAGCGAAAGCCTGTGGAGCATCAAAAGATGTTCAAACTCACTGATGAGGATTTCGCATCGGTGAATTGGGGTTGGAAAGCGGAAAGTTACGCCAATCCATTCGCTCTGATAGACGCTTGGTGTGGCGACTTTTGGGCGTACACTCTGCCGAGTGGGAATCTGCGCATATCGGACTTCCGTGGCTATGACCCCGACGCTGTGAATCCTTTCCTCATTGAACTGCTTGGTTCTGAAAAGGTAAAGGCTGGCGACACGGTGAGGATAGCGACCACACAAGAGGACATTCAGAGCATCGTTGGAACATACAAGGTGTTCGAGGGCATTGCCTACGACCTGTGGTATGTAGGCGTGATGTTCTGCCCGATTTTCAAGGTGGGTATTAACAAGGTGTATTACTGCTCTGTATCGAGCATAATTGACTATGACACCGAGAAAATCAGTTTTACCGTTCCGAGCGAGATTTCGGACGGCAGTTATCGGGCTATCGTGGTGTTCACAAGTTATGCAGGGAAAAAGTTCGAGGAATTGAGCGACAAGCAGGACTATTATTCCGAATGGGTGGGCATACCGTGCAACGCTGTGACTTTTGAGAAGGTGCAATACATCACACCTGATGTGTGGAAGCAGTATGGCATTACATTCGAGAATGTGACTATCTCCACCACCACCGACCCACGAGGGTATCTGCTGAACTCCTTGGATATGGACATCGAGCAGACGCTTGGCGACTATCCGTATGGCGTGCATACCAAGGTGGAAATGACGGTGCAGACCGAAAAAGGCGATGTGACACTCGGCTCGGTGGAGAATGACATCAACCCCAACGGAATAGTTACCGACAGTTTCGCATACACCGACAGCGACGATAAGCACGTTGTGATGGTGGAAATGCCCGAAAAGATAGGCGTGAGGGTGACTATAACGACCGATGGCGAACAGCGAGTGTGGCAGACTGCTGCGAGCATCGAAACCTACGAATAGTAATTTTAAAATATAAGAGTTATGGTTATTTATTTGTTTTTAGTTTTCATCATCGTGGTGCTGGCTTATATGTACTGCACGGAGCGTAAAATTGCCGAGCGTTACAAGGCTATTGCGAGTGATTTTGACAAAGAGGTTAAGGAACTGCAAAAGGAATGCGAGTTGATGAAAAGCAAAATAAAAGGTATTGAAAAGACGGCGAAATGAAACATATACACTACAAGAATGATTTTGAATTTCTGCTCAAAATTATGGGCAAAGACGGTGCTGTGCGCCCAGTTCCGCAGTACAGGTGGAGTGTGGTGTTCAGCGTGGGCGGAGTTCTCTACGAGTGTTCGCTTCGTGACGGAAACGCAGTCGTGAAAGGCGACACGATTGTTTGCCGACTGCAAGACCACGGCTTCGGTTGTGGCGAGTTGAAAGCGGAACTGCGTGAGTGGATTCCAAACAAGGATTGGCTTGACGGTGTGGTTGATGTCAGCACCCCCATTGACACTGATATTGAACTGTGGGAGGGAAAAAGTGACGATTCCGAAGAAATGGTGTCGGGAAGCGTAGTGTCGGCATACTTTGTATATGATGCCTACTTGACAGCAAAGGCTAACGGCTACACTGGTACGGCTGAGGAATTTTACGATGCGCTTAACCATATTGTTGACATCAACAAAAAGGAAGCCGAGAGGGAGAAAGCGGAAGCCAACCGTGTGACTGCCGAACAACAGCGAGTGAAAGAGTTCGATGCGATGAAAACCAAGGTTGATAATGTTTACACCAAAGCAGAGAGCGATGCGAGGTATCTGCGTGGGGAGGTGATTTACGAGGACTACTACTATCCGAATATGGGTAAAACGACCGACAATGTTAATTTTACGGATTCAACGGAAATTCTGCAACCGACAAAATTTCTCGAATCTTACACCGATGCAAATGGTGTAAGTTGGAACGATGTGTTTGAATGCGCGAGTTTCCCCGACTGGTTTGATTTTGCTGAGAAATCGTGCTATCCCTATGGTAATGGAAACTCTGTAGGTTATTTATTCATTCGTAACTATGTTGTTGATAACAATGAACTTAGTTATGACTTCTATACTTTGCAAAATAATAATATTGGGCAAAAATTGCCATATTATGCAAGTGGAAATGGTTTAGGGTTGAAAAAGATTGATGCGACACATTTCAAAGTGTATAATATAAAAGAAGGCACTACGGAATTTACTGCAATGAACAAGGCAAATGTTGATTGTTCGCTTTTTGCTTTCTCTCCATTAACTTATTACCCAATATATGATATAGATGATTGCAATATAGTGAGAATCACATTAACAGGAAATATCCAATCACCCTCCCGGTATTCGAGTCTATTAAATAGCAGTTGCGATGTTGGATTGTTTGGTTATACTAACAGACAAGTGCTATATGGTGATGAATATGTAGAGATTGAAATCGACAAGAATAATAACAGGTGGAGACAGATAAAAAGCGGTTATTCAATGTTTTACAGGTCAAATTACTCACAAAACTGGAGTGCCAACAAACCAGAAAGTTATGAAAGCGAATGCCATTGCTTATGGAGTAAAATACCGAGTAATCAACAAGAAAAAATCTGTATGATTAATAACAAAGTGTGTTATGCGTTTTCAAATAAATTAAACCCTTTAACTATTCTGAGAATGGGGTGTAAAATTAAAATCGAGAAACTGGCGTAAGATATGGAAATTAAAGTGAACACAAGGAAAAACGGCAAACGTGCCGTGGTGAAGATGATTGCGGAAGATGCGCAAATTGTGGATAACGAGCAAGTAGTGGACGATAACGGATTGCTTCTATCGGAGATTGAACACTTAAAATCCGAACTGCAAGAGAGCGACTACAAGGTGATTAAATGCGCAGAGGCGATGGC
>OQVQ01000267.1_pt1 | contig 25375 bp, 19 predicted proteins | sample 1691491 | NCBI WGS metagenome assembly OQVQ01 (sample SAMN03418252, study PRJEB22391) | human gut metagenome | biome: human-gut; feature: organic feature; material: feces | host: Homo sapiens | place: Tanzania | collected 2013-01
CGAAATATCTAACGCAGTCGTAAGCGAAATATCCGATCAGACCGCCTGTCAGCTTCGGACGGTTCGGGAATTTGGGTGCTGTATGCTCCTTGAGTATCCTTTCAAGAAGCTTTATCGGATCGGAAACGCTTTCCGTCTCGGTAACGCCGTTTGTGATTATCTCAGCCCTGCCGTTCTTGATGCGGATCTCTGTTTTCGGGCTGATGCCGATGAACGAGTAACGTCCCCATCTGTCGGAATTGTCAACGCTCTCGAGGATAAAACAGTTCTCAGACTTGTTTTTCATTGCCCTGAAGATCTGTACAGGCGTGCAGCTGTCGATCAGCAGCTCATGGAAAACAGGCACGGTCTTGTAGCTTTTCAGCAGGTCTTTTACAGTTTCAACATTTGGAAAAATCATTGATATCAGCCCTTTCAAATAAAAAAACGTCCCGATGCAAGACTTTTTCTTGCATCGGGACGATAATATCGTGGTGCCACCCGTATTCGCAGGCAATAAAAAACGCCCGCCTCATCAGGTATCGGCGAACGTAAAGCTATCGAAGATGTTTAAGACATCGTTTCAAGTACGCCGCAATTCGCATTAATACCCTATCCACTAACGCAGGAAACTCGGCATCGAATACTAAGCTTTCGCTTTTCCTCTCAGCTCCTCACAAATCCATTCACAGAAATCGTATGTACGGAACTCGCACCGAATGCCCCGCTCTCTGAAACACCGTATTGACTGTTACTTACCTTTGTTCAAAGGATTTAACATATATCAGATTGTGCCTTTATTATAAAATGGCAAATGCAATTTGTCAATAGTCAAATTGCATTTTTGTTTATCTCATACAAACAAGTTGCCACCAAGTTGGCTATATTGTTATACACACACTTTACACTGTTAAATAAAGGTGCTAAGATAACGCTAATTTTTGCCCCCGCATACATATATTATACACAAGTGCTAAGAAAAACATCGTTTCGCACGGCTACTTTCCTTTGATTTGTAAATATTTTCCATGTAATAAATAGTGCGAATTTGTTGATTTTATCCCAAAAGTGGGATAATTTTACCTGAAGCCCTTACTTCGGCAGCGTATATTTATTTCTCAATAATTAACAAATGCTTTCTGTTTTACGATTGGTAGGCAGGATTTACAGAGTGTATAATTTACAAAAAGGATACGGCAGCAGCCTCAAATCAAGCGGATATCAGCATAAAGCTGAATATCCGATCAACTAAGGAAGGTCACAGATTAATGAAAACAGGATTTACAACAGACTCAGGCGCAAAATACCGATGCAGGCTTGAAAAAAGCGAAAAATACATAGAGGAATCCGGCAGGATATGCGTCTACGGAGTCAGCCTTTTCAGAGAAGGCTCCGAATACTCCTCGGACGAATATGAAAACTCCCGCATCACGGACATCACCTCAGAAAAAAGCACAGCCGAGGAATTCATAGCACTTATCGTCAGGAACAAGGTGCTTCCCGTCCATCTTGCGGACGCCGCATATGACTTCATCGGCTGATAAACGGCATTTTCAGGCACGGTCATAACGCTTTTTCAGCTCCTCCAGTGCCTTTTTTTCTATCCTCGAAACATATGAACGTGAAATATCCAGCTTTTCGGCAACCTCCCGCTGCGTAAGCGGCTTATGCCCGAAAAGCCCGTATCTGTGGGTAATAACGGCAAGCTCCCTTTCATCGAGACATTCCCCGATAAAACGGTAAAGCTGCTCGGATTTGATGATAACGTCTATTTTTTCAACTATCCCGTCGTCCTCTGCGATAAGATCGGACATGCTGAGCGTGTTGCCGTCCTTGTCAGTTTCAAGAGGCTCGTCGAGTGAAAATTCCATCTGCGTTTTTTTTAGCGAACGGAAATACATAAGTATCTCATTTTCTATGCACCTCGATGCATAGGTCGCAAACCTTATGTTTTTATCGCAGTCGAACGTTGAAACCGCCTTTATCAGACCTATCGTACCGATCGAAATAAGATCGTCCTGGTCTGCGGATACCGAGTAATATTTCTTTATAATGTGCGCAACAAGCCTCAGATTATGCTCGATAAGCTTGTTTTTTGCGGAGATATCGCCCTCCTTCATACGGCGGAAGCACTCTGCCTCCTCAGCGGCGGAAAGCGGCTTCGGAAACACCTTTCCGCTGTCTATATGCAGCGCAAAATAAAGTATGTTTGAAAAAACACCTGCCAGAAGCTCGGTCAGCATGATATCACTCCCTTTACAGCAGTCTATGCGGCGGATAATTTGTCCTATTACAGGAAAACTATCCGTCGAAATACCGCAAAACCGCCGTATTATCCGCCTTCGTTTGTGAAAATCATATGAAATACCGCAAAATCACTGGACAATATGATTTTTATGTGATATAATGAAGCATTAACGGAGCTTTTCCGTTGCTTTAGGTCACCTCTAAAAACCATAGTGCCTCAGATGCGCAGTCAGATTTTTCGTCAGATTGTATAGAAATTTCGCAGGCATACTGTCGTATGTCAAGAAATTTATGTGCAAGATGACGGAAAATCTGCAAGCAGATGAGGTGCTAAGGCTTTAGCCGGTGGTTTTTAGAGGTGACCTTTATTATATCAACATTTCGGAGGTAATTTATAAAATGTCATACAATGCTAAAAGACTCCTTGCGGGAGCTGCGGCTGTTGCCTGTGCAGTATCTCTCAGCAGCTGCGGTGCAGACACAAAATGGGCAGCAAGATCAGGCGATACCGAGCTGAGAGCGGGTATCTACATCTACAATCTTCTCAACGAATATTATGCGGCCATGGATCATATGACCGATACGGATACCGATGTGCTGAACATCACGATCGACGAAAAGCCTTCAAGAGAATGGATCCTCGAGCAGACCAAGGAGGATCTCAGGAAGTATATCGCCGTTGAAAACAAGTTCACGGAGCTTGGCATGGAGCTTTCCGATGATGATAAGAACACTGTCGATTATATCATCAACCAGATGTGGCCCGTTTACGGCACCATGATGGAAGGCTACGGAATCAGCGAGGACTCCTACCGTGACTGCTATACAAATTCCATGAAGAACGATGAGATCTTCCTGAAATATTACGGCGAGGACGGCATAACACCCGTTTCCGACGACGAAATAAAGCAGTATATGACCGATAATTACGCAAGAGTGAACTACATCGCCCTGAACCTCAAGGACGCTGACGGAAACCTGCTCAAATCCGACGGCAAGGCAGATGTAATGAAGATGGCTGAGGAATATCTCCAGCGTGCCGAGGACGGCGAGGATTTCGACGCTCTCGTTGAGGAATATGACGCTTACTGGAAGGATTATACAGGTCAGAACAAGGTGACCGTTGATGAAGATGAACCCGACGTTCAGGGACAGATCATCGGCTTTGAGGACGCAGAGGGCAACACCATTACTCTCCCCGAGTCCGAAATGACCGTTTCCGAGGGCGGACAGAATGCCGAATCCCCCGAAGAAGAGGAATCCGTAAACAGCGGCGATGAAACAGAGCCTGAGGAAACCGAGGAGACCGAAGCAGAAACAGAAGAAACAGACTCCGAGGAGACCGAAGAAACAGCAGCTGAGACCGAAGTATCCGAAACTGAGGAAACAGCCGAGGAAACAACAGCCGAAACTTCCGAAACGGCTGCGGAAGACTCTTCCGAAAGCGATCCCGAGGAAAGCACAGAGCCTGCAAGCCACGAAACCGTCATCAAGAAGGGCTCAAACTCTCCTTCCGTAAAGTTCAATGATACTGTATTCAACAGCTACGGCGACAATGAATTCAGGATCATCGAGGACGACGAGATCTACTACGTTGTCCGCAAGACCGATCTTTTCAGCGACGAAACCTACTTCGATACAAACAAGAATTCCGTTCTCTATGAGATGAAGTCCGAAGAATTCACCGCAATGGTCGAGGAATGGGCAGCAGCTGTTGAGCTGACAATGAATGATGCAGCTGTCAAGAGATACAAGGTAGACAAGTTCGCATCCTCCAACTGATAACGCAATAATTCCATATGCCTGACATTTTCTGAATGTCAGGCTTTTTTTATCGGTATTTTCCTTGACGTATCCGTTAACAGGGTATATAATATTACTATATATTATCGTGAATGGAGGACGTATATTCAAGGAATATACAAGAAAAAATGAGCATCAAATACGATCCCGTATCTTCAAAAGCCGAAGAATTCATAAACCATGACGAAATACTCCGCTCGCTCGGATATGCAGAGAAAAACCGTGAAAACCGGCATGAAATAGAAAGGATACTCGAAAAAGCCGCAGCCTTCAAGGGCATCTCGCACGATGAAGCCGTTCTCCTTCTCGACTGCGGATTTGACGACCTTAACGAACGCATTTTCAGCCTTGCAAAGGAGATAAAAGAGAAATTCTACGGCGGAAGAATAGTCCTGTTCGCACCGCTCTATCTCTCGAATTACTGCGTAAACGGCTGCACCTACTGTCCTTATCATCTCAAAAACAAGCATATCTGCCGCAAAAAGCTCACTCAGGAGGAGATAGCCGCAGAGGTCACAGCTTTGCAGGATATGGGACATAAGCGACTTGCGATAGAAACGGGCGAGGACCCCGTTATGAACCCTATCGAATACGTCCTCGAAAGCATAAAGACCATCTACGGCGTAAAGCATAAAAACGGTTCTATACGCCGTGTAAATGTCAATATCGCCGCAACGACCGTTGAGAATTACAGAAAGCTGAAAGAAGTCGGCATCGGCACTTATATCCTGTTTCAGGAAACGTACAACAAGGAAAGCTATGAAAAGCTCCACCCCACAGGTCCGAAGCATGACTATGCATATCACACCGAAGCAATGGACAGGGCTATGGACGGCGGAATTGATGATGTGGGACTGGGCGTTCTTTTCGGTCTGGACAGCTACCGCTATGAGCTGACGGGCATAATAATGCACGCTGAGCATCTCGAAGCCGCAAAGGGTGTCGGACCGCATACTATCAGCATCCCGAGGATACGTCCCGCAGACGATATCGACCCAAGCGAATTCACAAATGCCGTTCCCGATGATATTTTCGAAAAGATAGCCGCTGTCATAAGGATAGCCGTTCCGTACACGGGAATGATCGTATCAACGAGAGAATCGGCAAAAACACGCCGCAGAGTGCTTGAACTGGGCGTTTCGCAGATAAGCGGCGGATCAAAGACAAGCGTCGGCGGATACGCTGAGCCGTCAGATGATGACGAGGATTCCGCACAGTTCGATGTCAACGACAGACGCACGCTTGATGAGGTAGTGAACTGGCTCCTGAAGCTCGGATATATCCCGTCATTCTGCACAGCGTGCTATCGTGAGGGACGCACGGGCGACAGATTTATGTCACTTCTCAAAGCGGGTCAGATATCGAACTGCTGTCACCCGAATGCGCTCATGACGCTGAAGGAATACCTGATGGATTATGCTTCCGCAGACACAAGAGCGGCGGGAGAAAGCGTCATAGCAAGGGAGATAATGAATATCCCGAACGAAAAAACAAGAGCGGTATGTCAGCAAAGACTTGCGGATATCGCAGACGGAAAGAGAGATTTCAGATTTTAACTGCATCAAGGGGGGCAGCTTATGCTAACAAGCATCGAAGAAATGAACGCAATAAGGAAAAAGCAGACAAGGATCACTGCTGCATCGGTCTATGTGATGTTCGCCGCACTTGCGATAATGACAGCAGCGATAGTGATGGAAAAAACGGGTGTGATCCCGGTCGAACTGAGCTTTGCTGTGCTGGTTATACTTTTAGTAATATACAATGTGCTGTTTGTGATACTGAAGCACTGCACATTATTTCCGTTTGAAAGGAACAGCTGTGTGATGCAGACTGTCAGCTCACTCAACAAAGAGGGATTTTCAAAAGGGTATATGTGGGCGATCGCAAACAATATCCGCCGTATGCCGTCCTCTCCCGCAAGGGATTTCCTGCTGATCCTCGCAGCGGAATCTCACATATATCTCGGCGAGTTTGACAAGGCATATTCCGCACTTTCAGGCGTTTCGCCGAACCGTTCGCCCGAGCTTGACCTTCTGTACAGAAGCTGCTTTATGACGATGCATTTTGAAACTGGAAATTACGCAGATGCAGCCGCAGTCTATAACGACATCATGACCTATTGCGCAAATGCGGATTTCAGAAAATCGTTATCCGCTTATTCCGATATGTACATGAGCGAAACAAAAATGCTTTATATAAGCGGAAATTACAATGAGTATATTTCGAGATCGGAATCATTTGTTGATGCTCTTTCCGAACTGAAAGCATACGGAAAGGTCCCGATGAATACAAAGCAGGGCATCGCAATTCACAGAACCGATATCGCCGCAGTCTGCATCAGGCTCGGCTTATACGACAAGGCGATCTATCACCTGAACCTTGCGATACCCGATCTTTCGGAGATCCCGTATCGGCTGAACAAGGCTTTGGCTTTAAATAATGATGCGATAAACGCAATGAAGGAGGCAAATACCGATGTTCACAGCTGACAAGCTCATGAAGCTTTTCCGAAAATACCGAAACAGCATACAGATCTGCGCAGTCTGCGGCGTTGTCAGCGGATTTACTCAGATACTGGGCATTCTTATGCTCGCTGTCATGATAATCATACGCAAACCGTTCGTGCCGCTTATCTACACATTTATCGCCGATCTCATTATATGGCTGATCTCATTTTCCATAGTACAGAGCATAAAGCTGCGCACATTTTCGGAATCGGGCTTCCGAAGAACAAAAACGGGCAAAAAATGCTGTGAGATACTGTCAAGCAGCGGCTGCTCGGAAAAGCTGATCTCCGAGCTTTATGCGCTGTTATCGGAAACAAAGTCACAGTCGGAAAAGGAAAATATCCTCAGCCTGATATCCGACAGCCACAGAATGATGTGTGATTACAAAATGGCATTTGAAACGGCAATGCGCCTTGATCCGTCATCCTCCAAGGATCCTGCGGGAATTTATATGCAGCTTCTGGAGCTTTACACAGAAACGGGCGACCTCGACAGCGCCGATAAAATCGCATACAATATCCGGGGCTTTATGCCTGCATATGAAGCATATTACAACAAATATCTGAGCGGCGCACACTGCTATGCAAAATATCTGAAGGCAAAGGGGTTTTTCCCCGAATCGCTGGATCTTCTGAACGCCGTTATGCGCTGCTTTTCCGACTTCGGCGCAGTAAATGCGTCAATGAATCAGCAGATAGGGCTTGTGAATTTCGATATCGGCGAATGTCTGTATTTCATGGGCAGATACGCCGAGGCAATGCCGCACATATCGACAGCCGTCAACCTTCTTTCGGGACTTCCGGCAAGGCAGAAGCGTGCTGAGGATCTCAGAAATGCTGCAGTTTCCGCAATGCAGTGAAAGGATAGAAAATGATCTCCGGACTTAATGAAACACCGAAAGCAATGAGAATTCACATAGGCATTTTCGGCAGCGTGAATGCAGGGAAATCCACTCTCGTGAATGCCGTCACGGGGCAAAATGTATCAATAACATCGTCCGAACCCGGCACAACGACCGATCCCGTTTACAAGCCAATTGAGCTTGCGGAGATCGGTCCCGCAGTGTTCATTGATACGGCAGGCTTCGGCGACAGAACATCGCTCGGAGCGTCCCGTACAGAGCGCACGCTCTCCGAGCTTGACCGCTGTGATATGGCTGTGTATGTCATTTCCGATGATAATGATCCCGCTGAATATGCAAGGATCGCGGAGATGTTCGCAAAGAAAAATATCCCGCTGCTTTTTGTCGTCAATATAAAGGATAAAACACGAACCGCCCCCGAAGCACCGAAAAACACACCTTATATATGTATAGACCTGACCGATGAAAATGCGGGAAAAGCTGTCCGTGAAGCATTGATCTCCCTGCTGAAAAGCAAAGCCGAACCCGATCCGCCGATGACTGCCGATCTCGTAAAAGCGGGAGATATCGTCCTGCTGTGCGCCCCGCAGGACAAGCAGGCTCCCAAAGGACGGCTAATTCTGCCCGAAGTGCAGACTATCCGTGACCTGCTCGACAATATGTGCATGGTCATGACCGTGACTCCCGAAAATATCACGGCTGCGCTGAATTCGCTGAACCGTCTGCCCGACCTCGTTGTGACGGATTCGCAGATATTTGCCGAGGTGAATGCTGCTATACCGGAAAGCGTCCGTCTTACGTCATTTTCGGTGCTTATGGCAAAGATAAAGGGCGATCTCCCGAAGCTGATAGACGGTGCAAAAACGATCTCATCGCTCACCGACGGCGACAGGGTGCTTATCATCGAAAGCTGCTCGCACCATGCGCAGAAGGACGATATCGCCCGTGAAAAGCTCCCCCGCCTGCTGAAAAAATTCACGGGAAAGAGCCTTGAAATAACCGTTTCATCGGGACAGACACTTCCCGATGATCTCTCGGAATATACGCTTGCCATACACTGCGGCGGCTGTATGATAAACCGCCGTTCAATGCTCGCAAAGCAGGAAAAAGCCGCATCTCTCGGCATTCCCATGACGAATTTCGGAATTGCCATTGCATATATGAACGGCATTTTTGACAGGATATGCTATTGATTTTCAATCCGTTAAAAGATTTGCAATGCAAAGTAAAATGTATAGTGTTATAATACCTATATGTTTTATATGAAAAGAGAGATACAATGAACTCCGAGCTTATCAAGAATTCCTTCAAAGCGGCTTTTCCGCATACTATACCTATCCTCACAGGCTTCGCATTTCTGGGCTTTACATACGGACTTTATATGCACACGCTGGGCTTCAGCTTCGTTTATCCGATGCTTATGAGCCTGCTTATCTACGCAGGTTCGGTGGAATTCGTCGTTGCGAATATGCTTATCGGCGCATTTAATCCGCTCCAGACCTTTGTTATGGCGCTTGTAATAAACGCAAGACACCTTTTTTACGGCATCTCCATGCTCGATAAATTCAAGGGTACGGGGCTGAAAAAGCTCTACCTCATCTTCGGAATGTGCGACGAAACATTCTCCGTCAATTATGCGGCAGTCGTTCCGCCGAACTGCGACAAGGGCTGGTTCATGTTTTTCGTTACGCTCCTTAATCAGTTCTACTGGTCGGCAAGCGCCACGATCGGCGGACTTGCAGGCTCGCTGATAAAATTTGAAACAAAGGGGCTTGACTTCGCCCTGACCGCCCTTTTCACCGTTATATTCATCGAACAGTGGCTCAAGGAAAAAAATCACGCCGCATCGCTTTTAGGGCTTGGAATATCTCTTCTCTGCCTTGTCGCATTCGGTGCGGATAGCTTTATTATCCCGTCAATGGCAGGTCTGCTCGTCATACTGACAGCGGCAAGAACACCCATTGAAGAAAGGATCGGTGAGGACGCATGACCGAAATGACTGTCCCCCGGCAGATAATAACGATCGCAATGGCAGTCCTTGCGACCATGACAACAAGATTTCTGCCGTTCATAGCATTCCCCGCAGGAAAGGAAACGCCGAAATATGTGAAATATCTCGGAAAAGTGCTTCCGCCCGCCGTTTTCGGAATGCTCATAATCTACTGCCTGAAAAATGTCAGCATTCTTTCCGGCTCACACGGAATACCCGAGCTTACAGCCATCGCAGTGACGGCAGGTCTGCACCTTTGGAAGCGGAATATGCTGCTCTCCATCGCAGGCGGAACGATATGCTATATGCTGCTTGTGCAGTTTGTTTTCATATAAAAAGAGCATTTCAGCCGATATATTGACTGAAATGCTCTTTTTTACATCGAATGCTTATCCCTCTCCATGACCGCAAGCTCATCGCAGCGTTCATTCTCGGGATGCCCCGCATGACCCTTGACCCACACAAAGCGGACATTATGCACATCGAGAAGTGCCAGCAGCTTCTCCCAGAGATCGGCATTAAGCGCAGGCTTTCCGTCGGATTTCTTCCAGCCCTTAGCCTTCCACGACCTCGCCCAGCCCTTTGTCACTGAGTCGCAGACATAGCGGCTGTCCGTCGTCAGTACGACATCGCAGGGATATTTCAGCGCAGAAAGTGCCTCGATAACAGCAGTCATCTCCATGCGGTTGTTGGTCGTGTCAGCCTCGCCGCCCGATATCTCCTTGACAGCCTTTCCGCAGCGGAGGATAGCTCCGTATCCGCCCGGACCGGGATTTCCCGAACATGCGCCGTCCGTAAAAATTTCTACCTTCATTGATATATCCTTTCAAAAAAATTTTCATATTGTCAAAATATAAGAAATATGGCTTGCTTATTTATATATTTTAAACATTTTTTATGAAAAAGTCAAGCAAATTGTCTGTAACTCTTGACATCAGGCGCTGTGCATGGTAAAATGTACCTATGCTAATCATTTTACACAAAACACAAACGCTTTTCACTCTCCTTTTAGGGCATTTTGAAACAATTCACAACGGTGTAATAACGCATTAGCCAAAAAAGTCGTAATGCTATTCAATTTATCGGGAGGCAAAATTCACTATGTCACGTCTTGGAACTCGTATTTTATCAGTTATTGTCGGGCTGTTTCTGTTGTTTACCGTAACACTCGTCGCAGCGTCTGCCATCACCATAAGCAATCTCGTTTCAACTTTGATAAAAAGAGAAGTTTCGACTGCTATGTATATTTTGCAGGACAATGTCAATGAAATGACGGAAAAAACAAGAAGCACCTTTGATGAACTTGCGCTCAACCCAGCCCTTGCTGAAAGCATTTCCAAAAAGGACACCGCACAGCTCGAAAGATCGATCGGATCTGCCGGCAATGACAATCTTTTCGCCGCTTTCTATACCACTGACGGTTCTCTTATCTGGAGCTCGGCGAACTGCCCCGCAAACATAGGGGATCATGCATCTCAGAATGCAGACGGGCTCTCAAGCGACGGAACGGTCATGTACTGCTTTTACTCAAATGAAGTAACAGACAACGGCGAAGCTGTCGGAAGATGCGTGATCGGCACAGACCTCAGAGATTATGGCATGCTCGACAGTGCCGCTGAGATAACAGGCGGTCATTTCACACTTTTCCTTAATAACATAAGATACGCAACAACTATCACTCAGGATGACGGATCACGGTTTGAAGGCACTGAAATGTCTGCCGATATCGCCGACAAGGTGATCGCAAACGGCGAAACATATGTCGGCAATGCCAAGATCAACGGCGAGAATTACATAGTCTGCTATGAGCCTATGTCCGACTGTTCGGGCAACCGTATCGGCGCATTTTTCAGCGGAACTCCTACCAAAGAGATCGATATGCGTGAAGGAAGAGCAATGACGATCATGGCACTGGAAGGCATTATTCTCTGCATAGTAGGCTTTGCCATTATATTCTTTGTTATAAAGAAATTCATTACATCTCCTATAGTATATATCGAAAAGCTGTCCGATGACATGAAAAACGGAAAGCTTTCCGCAGATGAAAACAAGATCAGGCTTTACAATGATGAGGTCGGCGATCTCGCAAAGAATATCGAGGAAACAAAGGAAGCCATCAACAGCTATATCAGCGATATCTCAAATGTCCTCGGCGCAATGGCTGACCGTGATTTCACGGTAGAGCCGCAGGTAGAGTATGTCGGCGAATTCGTATCTCTCGAAAACTCGGCTATGCACATCGCAACAGAGCTGAGAAAGATCACGGGCGATATCAAAACATCTGCCGAACAGGTCTCAAGCGGTTCGGCACAGTCCGCAAAGGGCTCGGAAATGCTCGCAGAAGGCACAACACGTCAGGCTGCCGCTATCGAGGAGCTTTCCGCATCGCTCAATGATATCTCCGACAAGATCGGCGAAACATCGGGAAATGCCGACAACGCAAGGACGCTTTCGGAAAACGCATCGGATACGCTTGATGAACAGAACGGATATATGTCGCAGATGCTTGAAGCTATGCAGAAAATAGCCGAAAAATCCGCACAGATCGAAAATATCATCAAGACTATCGATGATATCGCATTCCAGACAAACATACTTGCTCTGAATGCTGCTGTTGAAGCAGCAAGGGCAGGTACGGCAGGCAAGGGCTTCGCAGTAGTTGCAGATGAGGTAAGAAACCTTGCTTCCAAGTCCGCAGAAGCTGTAAAGAACACATCTGAGCTTATCACCTCGGCTATCGACGCTGTAAATGAGGGCGAGGGCATAGCTGACAAGAACGCTGAATCCTTCGAGAAGGTCAAGGATATGTTCACAAAAATAAAGTCGATGATCGAACATATCGCAGCTGCTGCCGAGAACCAGTCAGTCGCTGTAGGTCAGATCACAAGCGGAATAAACGACATTTCCGAGGTCGTACAGCAGAACAGCGCTACTGCCCAGGAGATCGCAGCATCATGCGAGGAGCTGAACGGTCAGGCACTTATGCTGAATGACGAAATGAGCAAATTCAAAGTGTAAATCAAGCGTTTTTGCTGTGCGGAGGTCATCCGCACAGCTTTGCGCATATCGAAAGGATAATTATGGAAAAGAAACGTAAATTCAGGATCGTCTACAATTCACCCGTCACGCTCACCTTTGCTGCACTCTCGCTCGTGTCGCTGATACTCGGCTACATCACAAAGGGCTGGACAACAGAGCATATCTTTATGGTCTACCGAAGCTCGCTCCTTAATCCGATGACCTATCTGCGCCTTTTCACGCACGTTCTGGGTCATGCCGACCTTAATCATTATGTTTCCAACTTCACGCTTATCCTGCTTCTCGGTCCGCTGATCGAGGAAAAGCACGGCAGCGGAAATCTGCTCGTCATGATCGCACTTACTGCGCTGATAACGGGCATTCTCCAGATGATATTCTTCCCGAATGTCGCTCTCTGCGGCGCAAGCGGCATAGTATTCATGCTCATCATGCTAAGCTCCTTCGCAAGCGCAAGATCCGATGACGGCATCCCCCTTACCCTGATACTCGTAGGTGTGCTTTACATAGGCAGCGAGATCGTCACAGGACTTTCCGTCAGGGACAATATCTCGCAGTTCGGTCATGTCATAGGCGGCGTATGCGGCGGAAGCTTCGGATATTTCCTGAAGCGTGACAAGCAGAACAGCATGAAAATATAATGAAACCACATCTTTGAAAGGATATTTATTTATGAAGGATTACGTTGATCTGCACGGCAGCTGGGATTTCCGTGCCGACATCGACAAAAAGGGGCTTGACGCAGGATTTTTCAGGGAGAGCTTCAATGATTCGATAACTCTCCCCAACACCGTTTCCGCAGCACGTAAAATCAAGGCGAACGATGAGCTTGCCTATACGGGATATCTGACCGATCCCCGCGAATGTGAGGGATATATGTGGTTCTCACGCTCATGTGATATGCCGTCACCGATAAGCGGCGGCACTGCTTACCTGCTTCTCGAACGCACGAGGATATCCACAGTATGGATAGACGGCGAGTGCGCAGGTACAATAGACAGCCTCTGCTCCTCCCACCGCCACGACATAACCCGCTTCATTATCGGAAAAAAATCGTTCAGGCTCACAGTTATGGTGTCGAACACAGACTACCCCGTCCCCGGCGGACATATGACATCACCCGACACGCAGACCAACTGGAACGGAATTCTCGGAAAGATCGGCATTGAGATATGCTCGGATATCCGCCTTGAAAGGATACGCACATTCCCCGACATAAACGAAAGATCACTCAGAGTCACAGCCGATATTATCGGTGCGGATAATGCTGAGGTCACCGTTTCTGCTTCGGGAAACGGACAGACATTCCCCGAAGAAAAGTTTTCATTATCCTCGGAAAATGCGGGATTTACCTATATTCTCGGAGAAAAAGCCGCTCTCTGGGACGAGTTCTCACACGCTGTTTATACCCTGCATATCACCTGCGGCGAAGAAAAGTATGATATCCCGTTCGGACTGAGAAAATTCTCCGCCGGCAGGAACGAAAAGACAGGTTATTTCACAATGAACGGCAAGCGTGTGAACCTCAGAGGAAAGCATGACGGCATGATATTCCCGATGACAGGCTATGCCCCGACAGATGTTGACAGCTGGCTGAAGGTCATGAAAATATCCAAGGAATACGGCATAAACCACTACCGCTTCCACACCTGCTGCCCGCCCGATGCCGCATTCACAGCCGCTGATATGCTCGGCATCTATATGCAGCCCGAGCTTCCCTTCTGGGGAACTATCGCCGACGAGGAGGACGACGGACAGCGCTATCTGACCGCCGAAGGCTTCCGCATACTAGATGAATTCGGCTCTCACCCGTCCTTCGTCATGATGTCGATGGGCAATGAGCTGTGGGGCAGCAAGGAACGCCTTAACACTATCCTCGGCGGATACAAGGCTTATGACAGCACCAAGCTTTACACTCAGGGGTCCAATAACTACCAGTTTATCCCCTGCGTGCTTGAAAATGATGATTTCTTCTCGGGCGTGAGATTTTCGAGGGACAGGCTTTTCAGAGGCTCTTACGCAATGTGCGATGCCCCGCTCGGACATATCCAGACGGACGCACCGAATTCCTCGCACTGCTATGATGAGATAATCCACCCAAAGACCGTCGCAAACGGCACTTCGGAGGGAGGAACCATCGAGATCCAGTACGGCACGGGCGTGAAGACAGTTTCCGCAGATTCCGCAGAGGAATTCTCGACCTTCCTCCCTGTCGTATCCCACGAGATCGGTCAGTATGAAACATTCCCCGATTTCAGCGAGATCGAAAAGTATACAGGCGTGCTGAAAGCAAAAAATCTTGAGATATTCCGTGACCGTCTTGCAGAAAAGGGACTTTCCGAATTCGCAGACAGGTTCTTCCGTGCTTCGGGTCATCTCGCAGCCGACTGCTGGCGTGAGGAGATCGAAACTGCACTCCGCTCCGACGGACTCGCAGGCTTCCAGCTCCTTGATATCCAGGATTTCACGGGTCAGGGCACGGCTCTTGTCGGGATACTCAACTCATTCATGGAAAACAAGGGCATAATATCGCAGGAAAAATGGGCGGGATTCTGCTCCGAACGTGTCCTGCTCATCTCAATGCCGACATTTGTATATACATCGGGCGGGGAAATATCCGCAGATGTTAAGCTTTACGATTATTCCGAAAACGGCACAGCCGGCGGGACTCTGAAGATCACAGCCGAAATGAATGGAAATACCGTGTTTGACTGCGAAAAGCCGTTTGATAAAGCCGTTTCAAGAGAGCTTGCGGACATCGGCAGCTTCAGCTTCACCGCTCCCCAATGCACATCGGCTTGCCATATCACAATAACGGCTGAATACGGCGGCGTGCGCAGCGAAAGAACTGTAACTGTCCTGCCCGTTCAGGGAAAAGTGACGGCAAAAAATGCTGTCATCACAGACAGCGCAGACGAAGCAAAGGCCGCTCTCAGCGAAGGAAAGCGTGTACTTTTCTTCCCAGACGGTCTGCTGGACGATAAAAATTCCATCGCAGGCGCATACTGCACGGATTTCTGGTGCTACCATATGTTCAACATGATCTCGGAAAATATGGGCAGACCCACTCCCGTCGGAACTCACGGCTATCTGATACAGAACAGCCATCATGCGCTTGACGGCTTTGCATCGGAAACATACTCAACTCCGCAGTGGTTCGACATCGCCGAGAATTCACGCACCATGATACTTGACGGTCTGCCGATAGATCCTGTCGTCCGCACGATTGACAACTTCGACCGCAACCATAATCTCGGCACGATCTTTGAAGTAAAATGCGGCGGCGGAAAGCTGCTCGTATGCACCGCACCGCTCCTGAAGCTTGAAAGCCCCTGCGCAAAACAGCTTCTTGCAAGTCTCGCAGAATATGCCGATTCTGACAATTTTAATCCCTCCTCCGAGGTAGGATTTGGCACTCTTTTTTCTGAATAAGCTTGCATTTACCGCCCTTTTGTGCTATAATTGTATAAATTACACACATAGCAAATGCGCCAATTAATACAGGAGGGAGACTTTGGCTTGGCAGAAAACAAAAAAAGCAAAATGCCAGTATCCGATAAGGTGAATATCGCGATCTGCTGCGGACTGTTCCTTTTCATGATGTTTTTTGTTTCATTCCTCAATGCAAATTTTTTTGATCTTCACTTTGGCGGTGCAAACATCGGTGCACCATCCGTTTCAGGCGTTATAACAGTTCTTATGATAATGATCTGCCTGAAAATGCTTACTATCAACAACCATTACGGCTTCGCTGCCGCAATGCTGCTGATGTTCACCGAGCTTACAATGGTAGCGTCAGCTGTGTTCGTCAAAAATAATTTTCAGTCAATCGCAGGCATCGCCATGAATCTTGGAGGCATATTTCTCGTCATCAACCAGCATAAATATATCGCAACGATAGAAAAGAATGAAAATTATCTCCGTTCTCTTTCCGTAACGGACGCTCTTACGGGACTTACAAACAGGCGCGGCATAATGAACGAAATAAATATGAAAATATCCTGCAATGAGCCGTTCACACTCTTCTATCTCGACCTCGATAATTTCAAAAACATCAACGACACTATGGGGCACGCCTGCGGAGATATCGTCCTCTGCGAGATCACACGCAGATGGCTGTCCGTGATCGGAGAAGGCTGCACTCTCGCAAGAACAGGCGGCGATGAATTTGCGCTTATTGTAAGCGACGACTCCGAAGAAAGCGCAGATGCCGCAGCAAACAGCTGCATAAATTCGCTGAAAAACAAGCTGGTAACGGAAAAATGCGATTATTACGCTTCCGTCAGCATCGGCTCGGCATCCTTCCCGCATGATGCCACGGACTGCGACAACCTTATGAGATATGCGGATTCAGCAATGTATAAGGCAAAATCAACAGGCAAAAACCAGCTCTGCCGCTTCGACAGCCGCATGCTCATGGAGATAAACTCCGAAATGAACATCGAAACGGAGATACGCTCCGCTCTGAGAAACGACACATTCAAGCTTGTGTTCCAGCCGCAGTTTACAGCCGAGGGAAAAAAGCTCAGAGGCTACGAAACTCTCCTGAGAATGTCTGACGGAAACGGCAACCCCGTTTCCCCTGCCGTGTTCATACCTATCGCCGAAAAAAGCGGTCTTATCCTTGATATCGACAGATGGGTGCTTCGCCACGCAATGAAAACCTTTTCAAAGCGCATCATAACTGAGGATATAATCCTTTCAGTCAATATTTCGGCAAGACATATAACCGAGCTGAATTTTGCGGAAGAAGTCGAGCAGATCCTGAAAGAAACCGGCTTCCCGCCCGAGCATCTCGAAATAGAGGTAACGGAGTCCTGCTTCATTTCCTCTGTTGAAGCCGCTATCGCAGCACTCAAACGCATCAAGGAAAGCGGCGTTCTTATCGCCCTCGACGATTTCGGCACGGGATATGCATCTCTCAGCTACCTTTCACGTCTTCCGATCGACCTCGTAAAGATCGACAAGAGCTTCGTCGATCAGCTTGAAACGGCAGACAGCCGCGGCGATTTCGTCAAGGCTATAATCTCGATCGGTCATATGTTCCGCTGCAAGGTGATAGCCGAGGGCGTAGAGCTGGACAGCCAGCTTTCAACGCTCCGTGAACTGAGCTGCGATTATATCCAGGGATATATCTGGGGAAAACCCGCTCCAATCGAAGAAAATGCGATACAAAGCAAAGTTTGATCTGTGCTTCGGCATATAACAAACGTGGGCTGACACGATTCAATCCGGCGGTCACGTTTGTGACCAACCTGCTGCGAAAAATACAGAGTGTCGGCGAAGGCAACGAAATTCCTCGCTCCCCTGCCGAACGTAAGGGTCGGCATAGTTGGACGGACAACAGAAAGATCAGTCACCGGAGGGTGGTAGTATTACTGCGGTAATTCACCACCCTCTTAAATTTTACATAGAAATATGCAGCCGCTTTACATTTGGAATGTTTTTTTACTTTCAGAACTGTACTCTCTATTGACATCTGCACCAATTTGGTGTATAATGTAATCATTCATCGAAAGATGATTTTTCAAAGGATTAGTTGCAGGTAACTTATCGCCTGTATTCAAAATGAAAGGATAATGAATTATGAATTATTCGGAAGAAGCACTCAAAAAACATAAGGAATGGAAGGGCAAGATCGAAGTTATCAGCCGTGTTCCCATCAAGTCGGGCGAGGATCTTTCCATCGCTTACACACCGGGCGTTGCAGCTCCCTGCCTCGCTATCGAAAAGAACCCCGAGCTGAGCTACACATATACACGCCGCTCCAATCTCGTTGCCGTTATCACTGACGGTACTGCGGTTCTCGGTCTGGGCGATATCGGACCTCTCGCTGCTATGCCTGTTATGGAAGGCAAGAGCGTTCTGTTCAAGGAATTCGGCAATGTTGATGCTATCCCTATCTGCGTAGGCTCTAAGGATACAGAAGAGATCATCAAGACTATCAAGCTGATCTCAGGCTCATTCGGCGGCATCAACCTCGAGGATATCTCCGCTCCGAGATGCTTCGAGATCGAAAGACGTCTTCAGGACGAGTGCGATATCCCCGTATTCCACGATGACCAGCACGGTACAGCTGTCGTAACTCTTGCAGCTGCTCTGAATGCTCTCAAGCTCACAAACCGCAAGATCGAAAATATCAAGGCTGTAACAAGCGGCGCAGGCGCAGCAGGCATAGCTATCGTTAAGCTCCTCGTTGCTATGGGACTCAAGAACGTTATCATGTGCGACAGACACGGTGCTATCTACAAGGGCAGAGATAATCTCAACCCCGAGAAGGAAGCTATCGCTGAGGTTACAAACCTTAACTGCGAAAAGGGCACACTTGCTGACGTTATCAAGGGTGCAGACCTCTTCATCGGTGTTTCCGCTCCTAACTGCGTAACAGAAGAGATGGTAAAGAGCATGGCTCCCGATCCTATCCTCTTCCCGATGGCTAACCCCGATCCCGAGATCACTCCCGAAAAGGCAAAGGCAGCAGGCGCAGCAGTTGTCGGCACAGGCAGAAGCGACTACCCCAACCAGATCAACAACGTTCTCGCATTCCCCGGAATTTTCAGAGGCGCTCTTGACGTTCGTGCTTCCCGCATAAACGATGCTATGAACATCGCTGCAGCTAAGGCTATCGCAGATTCCGTTCCCGCAGACAAGCTCAGCAAGGATTATATCATTCCTAACGCTCTCGATCATCAGATGGCTGAGAGAGTTGCAGCTGCTGTAAGAAAGGCTGCTGAGGAAACAGGCGTTGCACGTCTGCACATCGAATAAAAATTTCCTGTTATAGGCATAATCCAAGCTCAAAAAGGCACAATATAAATGCCGCTTTAAGTCGGATAAACATATCCGCCGCAAGAACCGAATACAGCTCCTGCGGCGGATATTTCTAAACGTGTTGGTTTGCAATGGATAACTATGGATTTTGTCTAATTTTCTGTATTTGGTAAATGTTTCATTAGCAATAGCAAACACATTTTACTTATAATTTGAAAGGTGGTCATTCAATGGTAAAGAAAACAGAAGAAGCAGTTCAGGTAAGCACTGAGGAAATGATAAACAAGCTCGTTTCCAATGCATCAAAGGCTCTTGACGAATATATGAAGCTCGATCAGGAGCAGGTCGATAAGATTGCAAAGGCTATGGCTCTTGCGGGACTTTCCGCACAGACGGAGCTTGCAAAAATGGCAGTCGAGGAAACAGGCAGAGGCATTTTCGAGGACAAGGTAACAAAGAACATCTTCTCCACTGAATATATCTGGCATTCCATAAAATACGAAAAGACCGTAGGCGTTATCGAGGATAATGTTGACGAGGGATATCTTGAGATCGGCGAGCCTGTCGGGATCGTTGCGGGCGTTACTCCCGTCACAAACCCGACATCGACAACTATGTTCAAGTCGATAATCTGCGCAAAAACAAGAAATCCGATCATCTTCGGCTTCCATCCGAACGCTCAGAAATGCTCAGTAAGAGCCGCTGAGATCGTAAGAGATGCCGCGATCGCCGCAGGCGCACCGGAATACTGCGTTCAGTGGATTGAAACACCGTCCATCGAAGCAACAGGAATGCTCATGAACCACCCCGATGTTGCAACTATCCTCGCAACAGGCGGCCCCGGCATGGTAAGAGCCGCATATTCCGCAGGAAAGCCCGCACTCGGCGTAGGCCCCGGAAACACTCCCTGCTATATCGAAAAGACCGCAAAGCTCAAACAGGCTGTAAACGACCTTATCCTGTCGAAATCCTTCGATAACGGAATGATCTGCGCATCGGAGCAGGCTGCGATAATCGACAGCGAGGTGTATGACGAGGCAGTTAAGCTGATGAAGGATCAGGGCTGCTGGTTTGCACCCAAGTCGGATATCGACAAGATAAGAGATGTTGTCATCAATGTCGAAAAGATGGCTGTTCAGCCCTGGGTAGTAGGTCAGTATCCGTGGCAGATCGCAGAAAAGGCAGGCATCACTATCCCCAAGGAAACAAAGGTGCTCTGCGTTGAGCTGGGCGGAACGGACGCAAGCAAGTATCCCCTTGCGCTTGAAAAGCTCTCGCCCGTACTTGCTGTCGTAAAGGCGGATTCTGCCGATCACGCATTTGAGCTTTGCGAGGAAATGCTCAAACACGGCGCAGGCCACACGGCTGTTATCCACACGTCCGATGACAAGCTCGCCGAAAAATACGGCGAACACATGAGAGCAAGCCGTATCGTTGTCAACTCCCCCGCTTCCTTCGGTGCTATCGGCGATGTATATAATGTCATCGCTCCGTCGCTTACACTCGGCTGCGGCTCGTACGGAAAGAACTCCGTATCCGAGAACGTGACCGCAAAGAACCTCATCAACCGTAAGAAGGTAGCGAAAAGGAGACTTAATATGCAGTGGTTCAAGATCCCCGAGAGAATTTACTTTGAACCCGGTTCGGTGCAGTATCTCGCAAAGGTGCCTGATATCCACAGGGTAATGATCGTTGCCGATCCCGGAATGGTTCAGTTCGGATATGTTGACAGGGTGACATATCAGCTTGCGAAGAATGCAAACAAGCCCGCTGTCGAGATATTCAGCGAGGTCGAACCCGATCCCGACCTGACAACTGTTCAGAAGGGCGTTCAGGTCATGAACCGCTTCCGTCCCGATGCGATAGTTGCGCTGGGCGGCGGATCTGCAATGGACGCTGCAAAGGCAATGTGGCTCTTCTATGAAAATCCCGACGCTGATTTCATCGGCATGGCTCAGAAGTTCATGGACATCAGAAAGAGAGTTTACAAGTTCCCGAAGATGGGCAGGCTCGCAAAGATGATCTCTATTCCGACAACATCGGGAACAGGCTCCGAGGTCACAAGCTTTGCCGTTATCTCCGACAAGAAGAACAACATGAAGTATCCTCTTGCCGACTACGAGCTTACTCCCGATATCGCTATCATTGATCCCGAGTTCGTTTATACCGTGCCTAAGGCATCTACCGCATTTACGGGACTTGATGTGCTTACACACGCTGTCGAGGCTTACGTTTCCGTCCTTGCCAACGATTATACCGACGCTCTCGCCCTCCACGCAATAAAGCTGGTATTCAACTATCTGCCGTCCTCCTACAAGAACGCAGATCAGCTGTCGAGAGAGAAGATGCACAACGCTTCCTGCATTGCGGGCATGGCATTCACAAATGCATTTCTCGGCGTAAACCATTCTCTTGCGCATAAGCTGGGCGGTGAATTCCACATTCCGCACGGACTTGCAAATGCGTATCTCCTGCCGCACACTATCGAGTATAACGGAGAGCATACGCCCACAAAGTTTGCAGCATGGCCGAAGTACGATCACTATATCGCTCCCGAACGCTACTGCGACATCTCGAAGATGATGGGCTTTGTTCCTCAGGATGCATCTCCCGAAGAGGGTGTTAAGGCACTTGCCGATGCAGTGAGAAGCCTTATGAAGGAGCTGGACGTGCCTCTGTCCATCAAGGAGGCGGGCGAAAAGGACAAGCGTTCCTACATTGACCCCGTCGTTTATGAGAATTCACTTGAAGATCTCGCATACAAGGCGTTCAACGACCAATGCACGACCGCAAACCCAAGACTTCCGAGAATTGATGAGCTGAAAAAGCTTTATATGCTTGCTTATTACGGGAAGTAAGGATTTCATAAACACACAAAAACAGCCGATGCACCCTGCATCGGCTGATATTTTTATTCCGGGATATCCTTCAGTATGTTCCAGAGACCTCTTCTCATCTCACGGAGATCAAACAGCTTCAGATCCGACTGTGCGCCGTCCGACATTACCGCAGACGAATCACGCAGCTTATCGTTGAAGCCGTCATATTTCGGGCAGATAACTATTATCCTTACAGGCAATGTGCTTGACGAATACGCATATCTGTGCGCAAGCAGGAAGCACGCCTCGTTCATTGCGATCTGCTGAGGATCGCTCGTTCCCGTCAGATCCTTGTAATGGAATCCGATAATGACCTTTTTTCCGTCGGACGGACGCTTCATGATGATGGAAGGACGTGCCTTTATTCCGAGCGGCGGACGGTTCAGCAGATGGATATATCTGTTGACCACGCGGTACTGACAGAAATTCGTCTTGAGATGATCCTCAGTTCTGTCGCACACATAGCTTGCTATAAGCCTCTGCATCGGGAACATCGCCGCCTGTGTGACGATCTTTCCGCTTATGACAAACGGGCTTTTTCCGAGCAGGAATATTTCGCACCACGCCATTGCGCCGTTATAGAAATCCATGCTTCGGTCCTTGATTATATTCTTGAAATCACGCTTGTAATTGGTCGAATACTCAACATTGCAGAACGCTTCTATTATCATCTGAAGAAGGTTTTTGCTCTGGAGATTGAGCGTCTTTTTCAGCAGAAACTGCGCCGTCGATTTGATGAGCTTGTTCTCCGCACGGTTAGGGCTGTACTCGTCATATTCGACGAAAAAGCGCTCCTTATGCGCAAAATTTTTCTTGACGTGTTCGCTGTGCAGCGTCTTTCCTCTCAGAAAATTTACGTTGTCCTGAGTCGGAAGATATGCGGATTTCAGACCGTTTTTCATGATAAAAAGAACTTCGTTTATAAACATTCTGACGAACATCTCGAAAACGTTCATATCGCTCTTTTTCAGCTCGAAATGGTCAAGCAGCTTTATCGGCATATCGGTAAAGGTACTTAGCATATCCATTATCGCAGAACGTGAGCGTATTCCGCAGAATATTTCTATCTGAGTTCCGTCGCAGAGGGTGATGCTGCCGCTGTATCTGTCCGGGGCGATGACCTTTCCCAAACCGCTTACCTCGTTTATCCTCATGAACATTTCAGATGTGCCGTCGGCATTGGTCTGGACGTGCTCCCTCAGGAACTGTTCAAGGCGGTCAAAAGCCGATTCGGGCAGAGGTATGCAGCGATCGGAAGCGGCTGCCGAAACGCCTCTTGTAAAGAAATTAGCCTCGGTAACTGCGTACTGACTGTTCAGGTGAAGCACCCTCTTTCCATCAGATTTTCAGATAAGCATTTACATTCATGAATGCGTCGTCGTTGATGCGGTAAACATCGTTTCCTTCGAGGTATACATCAGCCGCCTTGCCGAATATCTCATGATAATCGACATTAACGACCTGAACGAACTGCTCGTCCTGCTCCTTGTTGACATCTCCGAGAACAAGGCGGATCTTGTCATAATCGTCATACAGATACTCCTGGAGCAGCGGAACGATAGCGTTCTTGAACACCTTTGCAAGGCTCTCAAGCGTAGGATCGTTCTTTACGGGCATGAAATAAGCATGTCCTATCATATGGTCACGGTCGCAGAGGATCTCAACTCTCTGGTTGATGAGCGAGAATATTCTCTCGATGTCGATGCCTTCAACCGTAAGACCATGGAAAAGGTCGGGGCGGGGCATCATTTCAATAAACTCGAAACGTCTGCGGAGCGCCGTATCCATCATTGCGATAGAACGGTCAGCCGTGTTCATTGTTCCGATGATATGTACATTGTTAGGGATACCGAAAGTCTCCTTGGAGTATGCAAGCTTTACCTGAGCTGCCTCAACCTCGCCGAGACGCTTTGAAGGTTCGATCAGCGTGATAAGTTCACCGAAGATCTTGGAAATATTGCCTCGGTTGATCTCATCTATGATGAAAACAAAATCATCGCCGGGATGATCTGCGGCATTGTAGCAGAATTCCTGGAAAATACCCTTATCAACGGTATAGACCATTTCTTCCTTACTTGTACGCTCACCTCGCTCATTCATCGACTGAATGAATACAGGCTTGATACCTTCTACGAATTCTTCGTAGCCGAAGGACTGATGGAACGTTGTGAATTCAACTCTGCGGTAAACCTTTCTCAGGTCGTTGTAGCGATCGAGAAGAAGGTCGTAATCCTCCTGCATAACACGCTCGATAGGAAGATTGTAGATTATGGACACTGCGTAAGCCACGGTGTGGTAGGTTTTACCTGTTCCCGGAGGGCCGTAAAGAATAATGTTCTTGGCTGCCAAATGAAACACTCCCAATAGATTTGTATAGTCTTTAACTGATTTCCAATATTTTTTATTATATCACATATGCCGAAAAATTTCAAGTTTTTTCTTATCCGATCCCAACAAAAAAGCGCAGACGACGCATTGCGGTCATCTGCGCAGATATCATCTCATTGAACTGTGCGGTGTGACGGCTGTTGTTTCCGCAGCGGGAGGTGCTTCGGTCACAGCGGATGTCGTTTCGGTGACAGCCGCCGTTTCGCTTGCGGTAGTTTCGATAACATCTGTTTCCGTTTCGCAGGACGTGGTTTCCGAACAGCCGAATTTGTCCGTGAGATCGGCAACATTTCCGCTCAGCAGAGGCACGGTAAAGCCGTTTTCTATTGTCTGATTTATGTCCGCAGCGACAAGCCTGTCATTCACAAAAACAAGATTTGCCGTGATATTTTCGGGATAATCGGGATAATTCAGCACTGTATATGTAAATATCTCCGCTTCTTCTCCCTTGTATTTTTCAAGGTCAAAGCCCTGCTGCTTCTGAAGCTCATTGTACGAATTATAAGCATCATTGAATTCCGAGGGGATAAGCACCTTTTCCTGCTCAATGGGGTCGGGTGCGACTATCCAGCCTGCTTTGTTCAGGAACACAACTCTCTGCGCATTGGAATTCATCGTCAGTGCTTCGTCCAGACAGTTTTCTTTGTCAGCTCTCAGAAATACCCAGATGATCGCCGCTGCGATCACAAGTATCACCAGCATAATAATTGTTTTCTTTTTATCTTTCGGTTTGCAGGTCATTAAAAACACTCCTTTACAGTGATCGGGCAGCATGGCGTTCCCGTCTTTTTATAAAGGATATGCGGACATCTCCCGCAATAGAACAAGCTTATCTGTTTATAACAGATGCTGCGATATTAATACTAAAAACCCATTGAATTATGGGAATCTCTCGCCGCAAAACCGCATATAT
>OQVQ01000268.1_pt1 | contig 25355 bp, 23 predicted proteins | sample 1691491 | NCBI WGS metagenome assembly OQVQ01 (sample SAMN03418252, study PRJEB22391) | human gut metagenome | biome: human-gut; feature: organic feature; material: feces | host: Homo sapiens | place: Tanzania | collected 2013-01
TTTTAAAATTTGGCCGCCGGGGGCTTCGATCGTACATTCTTTTACGCCGTTTCTCTTAAAAAACCAATCCGCGACGCATCTAGCGCCGTTGCCGCACGCACCGGCTTTGCTTCCGTCGGAATTATAAATCGCCATTTGCACGTCGGCGTGTTTTGACGGTTTCAAAATAAAAAGCTGATCAAAGCCGATACCGGTTTTGCGGTCGCCCAGTTTTTGTATTTCCTTGGGGGAAAGCTTGATGTCGCTGTTTTCGGGTTCGATAATAAAAAAGTCATTGCCGAGCCCGTCCATTTTTATAAAAGGAATTTCCTTCATAATTTCAGTTTTTTGATCCTCTCAACGGCTTTTAACGTGTTCTCTCTGGAGCCGAACGACGTAAGCCTAAAATAACCTTCCCCGCAATCGCCGAAGCCGCTGCCCGGCGTTCCCACTACATTGGCCCTGCTAAGCAAGATGTCAAAAAAATCAAAAGATTTTAATCCTTCAGGCAATTTAATCCAGATATAAGGAGCGTTCTCCCCGCCATAAGCGGTAAGGCCGGCGGCGTTTAAACCCTCTTTTATAATGCGGGCGTTTTCCATATAATAGGCGATAAGCTCTTTAACTTCCGCTTTGCCTTCCGGGCTGAAAACAGCCTCCGCCGCACGTTGGACTATATACGGCACCCCGTTGAATTTAGTAGTATGCCGTCTGCGCCATAAATCGTTTATGCGAACTTCCCTGCCCGCGCCTTTGCCCTTTAAAGCCAAAGGTACAACCATATAAGCGCATCTAAGCCCCGTAAAACCGGCCGTCTTGCTGAATGAACGTATTTCTATCGCCGCTTCTTTGGCGCCTTCCACTTCGTAAATCGAACGCGGCAAATCAGCCTCTTGTATATACTCCTTATAGGCGGAGTCAAAAATTATCACCGATCCGTTCTTTTTGGCGTAATCCACCCACTCTTTTAATTGGGCTTTAGTCATTACCGCGCCGGTGGGATTATTGGGAGAACAAAGATAAATCAAATCGGCTTTGAAATCCGGGATTTTGGGGGCGAAACCGTTTTTGGCCAGGCAAGGAAGCTTCTTTACCGCACGTCCGGCCATTATATTGGTATCCAAGTAAACCGGGTAAACGGGATCGGCCACCGCCGCCACGGCGTCAGCGGAAAAAACTTCCTGAATATTGCCGACGTCGCATTTGGCTCCGTCGCTTACAAAAACTTCTTCGGGCTGTAAATCTATGCCGTAAGCTTTATAATCGTTTTCTATAATCGCGTCAACAAGGAAAGAATACCCCTGTTCCGGGCCGTAACCGCGGAAAGTGCTTTCATGGCCCATTTCTTCGGAAGCTTTATGCAAAGCGTCCACGCAGGCTTTCGGCAAAGCGCGGGTAACGTCGCCGATGCCAAGGCTTATGACATCGGCCGAAGGATTGGCCGCTTTATATTCCCGTACTTTCTTGGCTATCGTCGGGAAAAGATAATTTTGTTCTAAATTTAAATAATTTTCGTTAATTTTAATCATTGAAAGCTCCTTACCTATCAATAGTATATAAAAAATGGTAATATTCCTTGTATGCGATTTTTTTATTTAAGTGTTTTTCTTCTTTTCTGCGCCTGCGCAAGGCAGCCTGCGAATATGGACAATAACGGTACGGATATTATAGCTTTCGGCGACAGCCTGACTTACGGCTACGGCTCCGCCCAAGAGGAAAGTTACCCTTACATCCTCGGGGAAATAATCGGGCGGGATATAGTGAACCTTGGTGTAAACGGTAATACCGCCGCGGACGGTTTGGCGCGCATTGATGATTTAAAAGGCTACAACCCGTATATGGTTCTGATAGAATTCGGCGCAAATGATTATATGCGCAAACGCCCCTTTGACCAAACCAAACAAGCTTTAAGCGATATTGTGGATTATGTACAGGATATGGGCGCGATAGCCGTTTTGGTGGATACCGGCGGCCCCGGCATGGGGAAATATACGGATTATATGAAAGAACTTTCCAAACAAAAACAAACTTTGTTCGTACCCGCGATAATGGAAGGCATTTTTACGGATCCGTCTTTGAAATCGGATATTATACATCCCAACGCCAAAGGATATAAAATAGTCGCCGAGCGCGTTTACAAAAATATAAAGAAGCATCTTCCGCACGATTGAATTTGCCTCCGTTAACAACAAAAACCCCCGCAAAAGCGCGGGGGTTTTTAACTTCCGAAGAAATCTTTTCTTAGTTCTTCAAAGTTTCTTTCCAGGATTTAAGTTCCGCTTTTGCGTTGGCCTTAGTTTCTTTGGCTTTGGCTTTGGCGGCGGCTTTATCGGCCTTGGCTTTGGCTACGGCTTCTTCATAGCGGGCCTTGGCGGCGTTTTCCTGTTCTTTGTTTTGGGATTTGGCTTTGGCCGCGGTATATTTTGCTTTTGCGTCGGCTATTTTTTCATCAGCGGAGGCTTCGGCGGCCTTTTTATCGGCCTGAGCCTGAGCTTTTGCCTTTTCATATTTGGCTTTTAAATCAGCTTTAGCGGCTTCGTTTTTTGCTTTTGCCTGGGCCTTATTGGCTTCTGATTTAGCCTTATTGGCTTCGGCTTTGGCTTTCAAATCGGCTTTGGCGGCTTCTTTACCGGCTTTTGCGTCGGCTTTAGCTTGGGCGGATTTGGCTTTTGCGTCTGAAACAGCTTTCTTGCTGTCCGCTTTTACGGCTTTCACTTTCGTTTTAGCGTCGCATTTGGCGTTTTGGGCCATTTTCTTTACGCAGTTGTTCCTGCAGGTAAGGTCGGTTTTGTCGCAGGTGCAAACTTCAGCCGCGAAACCAAACGTCGCAAAACAAGCAAGAGCAAAAATTGATAAGAATACTTTTTTCATTCTTGGCACTCCTCCTTATGATAGTTACATATAAATTGTACAAAATATCTAACTATTTAATGTTAATTATAAAGTAATATTTGCTAAGATTTAATAAATGCGGAGGCCCTTTATGTACGAGGAAACGAAACTCGTTTACAAAAATTTTTGGTTTTTTATATCAATTACGGTAATCTTGCTCTTTATAAGCTTGTTCGCTTATTTGGACATACTGCAAAAAAATCTTAAAGCGGAAATGTCCAAAAATATTATGGAAATAGCGGAAATGGAAGCCAATTCCTTCAACGCTAAAATCAAAGAGGAAACGCAAACCGTAAACGCGCTGGCCGGTATTATGGCGAAATATTACACCATAACCGATTTGGACACTTTTATCGATATCCTCGATCAGGAAAACAATAATAACGACTTCATTTACATGGGCATAATTATGCAGAACGGGGACGTATACTTCAACGATCATTCTTTGGTAAAGGACTTTTTGCCGCAGGAAGCTTTGGATAATATTTTTGAAGGCAATTCAATAACCACAGGCCCGCTGGATAATCCTTACGACGAAAAAGGCCTTATAATTACCGCTGCGCCGGTATTTGTTTACGGCAAGCCGCAAGTAGCCATCTTCGCCGCGCATACTGAAAGTTATTACGCAAAAATTTTGGAAATGTCAAAATTCGGCGGATACGGATATTCGTATATAACAAGCAATGTCGGGCAACTGATAGTAAATTCCAACTTAAGGCCCCATGTAAAAAGCAGAAGCAATGTCATTGACGATTTTAAAAACATCAAATTTGAAAAATTGGGCAGCATGAACGCTTTTATGAAAGAGCTTATGGCGGGCAAAAGCGGCATTGCCAGTTTGGCTTCGGAACAAGAGCACCGCTTTATGGCTTATATTCCGCTGGATATAAATAATTGGTATTTGCTCTTCTTTGTTCCTACCGAACCTTTTATGGCGCAGGTAAACAAGGTTATGTTTATGTCCGTTACGCTTTGCGCCGAAATAATTTTAATATTTTCTCTGTTAATGCTGCATATAAGAAATACCGAACGTAAAAGCAAAGAGGCTTTTTATTTAAGTGCTTTTATAGATCCTCTTACGGAATGCGCCAACCTAAACAAATTAAAAATGGATCTGCCGAAGATGCTTGCCGAAAACCCGGATTCAAGCTTTGCCATGGTTTTATTGGATATTGATAAATTTAAAGTGATAAACGAACTTTATGGCTTCAGGCGCGGAGATATGGTGCTGATTCATATATCCAATGTTCTTAAAGAACATCTAGGCCCCAATGAGCCTTTTGCAAGGATATCGGGCGACAAATTTATCTGCATAATAGAATATAAAAACAGGGAAGAAATAGAAACAAGGCTTCAAATCATTTGCAACGAGATAAAAAATTGTTACGCTTCCACTGATTTAAATTACAAAATCGTGGCCAACTGCGGCATATTTATGGTGGAAAGAGACCTTCCGTTTTACTTAATGCTGGATAGGGCCAATTTCGCCTGCGCGGAATCAAAAAAGGATAAATCGGTAAACTTCATGTTTTACAGAGATTATTCCAGAAAACAAATCCTTACGGAAAAATCCATAGAAAACAGTATGCGCGAGGCTTTGCAGCAAAATCAGTTCAAAATCTACTTCCAGCCCAAAGTAAATTTACACACTTTAAAGATGGACGGCGCGGAAGTGCTGGTGCGCTGGCTGCACCCCTCAAAAGGCATAATAATGCCCGATGTCTTTATCCCTATTTTTGAGAGGAACGGCTTTATTTTGGATTTGGATATGTTCATGCTCAAAAATTCCGCGCAAATGCTGCGCTCCTGCCTGGACGAAGGCATTGAGCCGGTACGCCTGTCCGTGAATTTTTCAAGGTTGCACATCAATAACCCCAAATTCTGTGAAGAATTTAAGAAAACCGCTGATTTCTATAAAATTCCGCCGCATTTGCTGGAAGCGGAAATAACGGAAACTACTTTGCTCGACAACTTGGACAAGATGAAAGATGTTATTACCAATTTCCACCAAAACGGATATCTTATTTCCATCGACGACTTCGGCGCGGGATATTCCTCTTTAAACGTATTAAAGAGTCTGCATTTCGACACACTGAAATTCGATAAAGAATTCCTTAAAACCGACGGGGAAGAAAAGAGAGCGAAAGATATTATTTCCGGCGCGGTCAAAATGATTAAATCCTTGGACGTAACCATTGTGGCCGAAGGCGTGGAAACGGTTAAGCAGGCTGAGTTCTTAAGGGATATCGACTGCGACAGTGGGCAAGGATATTTATTCTCTAAACCCATACCTTTGGAAGAATTTAAAGATATGCTGAAAAATAATGATTTTTCGGCAAAAATGAAATAACCTTCCAAATCTCTCGGGCTTGAAACTGTTTGCCCCATGGGATATTATAAATATATATGAAGCAAACATTTTCCGTAAGCGGGATGTCCTGCGCGGCTTGTTCCGCCGCGGTTGAAAAAAGCGTAAGAACTTTAAAAGGCGTCAAAGAAGCCCGCGTAAATTTACTGCTCAACACTTTAAGCGTTGAGTATCAGGAACAGTCATTAACGCCGGAAGACATAATTTCCGCCGTAAGAAAGGCCGGCTATGACGCCGCCTTAAAAAAAGAAAACGCCGCGGCGGTTCGCCCTTCTGGCGGGGAAAGTTCTTTCGGCGTCAAAGCGCGCATAATCGCCTCTTTTATTTTGCTTATACCTTTAATGGCCGTTTCCATGGGGCCTATGCTTGGCTTGCCTTTCCTTAAAGCTTTGCCGCCTATGACGAACGCCGTTTTACAGCTTTTGTTTACCATGCCGGTGGTATTCATCAATTTTAAATATTTTATTTCCGGCTTTAAGGCTCTCTTCCGCCGCGCGCCGAATATGGACAGCCTTATCGCCATAGGCGCAGGCGCAGCTCTGCTTTACAGTGTATATTCCGTATTGGCTATGTCCTTAGCCCTAAGCGCGGGGGAATCTTCCGCAGTTATGCACTACGCACATGCGCTTTATTTTGAATCGGCCGCCGTAATTTTGGCCGTAATAAGTTTGGGCAAATACCTTGAACAGCGCGCCAAAAGCCGCACTTCCGGCGCGATAGAAAAACTTATAAATCTCGCCCCGAAAACCGCGGAAGTTACAAGGGCGGGACAAACAATCATAATACCGGCGGGCGAACTTAAAACCGGCGACATCATAACCATAAAAACCGGCCAAAGCCTGCCGGCGGACGGTACTATAGTTGAAGGCAATGCGTTTATGGACGAGTCTTTGGTAACGGGGGAAAGCCTCCCCGTGGAGAAAAAGCCCGGCGACAAAGTTATTTGCGCCACCATAAACACCGACGGCTATTTTAAGTTCCGCGCGGAAAAAACAGGCTCGCAGACAACGCTTGCCCAAATAGTCAAACTTATGGAAGATGTAAACTCTTCCAAGCCGCCGATAGCGGAACTGGCCGATAAAATAAGCGGTATTTTTGTTCCCGCCGTAATAGCAGTAGCTTTTATAAGCGCGGCCGCATGGCTGGCCGCGGGGTATGATTTTGCTTTCGCGCTTAACTGTGCGGTATCGGTTTTGGTAATATCCTGCCCTTGCGCTCTCGGGCTGGCCACCCCTACGGCGATAATGTGCGCCACCGGCAGCGGAGCAAGGAACGGCGTCCTGATAAAAAACGCAAAAAGCATACAAACGGGGCTTCAGGTAAATTGCGTGGTTTTGGATAAAACCGGTACCGTAACAGAAGGGAAACCGGCGGTTACGGATATTATTGCGGAAGATAAAAACCTCCTTCTGCAAACGGCCGCCGGCATAGAAGCTTTATCGGCGCACCCTTTGGCCAAAGCGATATGCTTATATGCGGAAGAAAACGGAATAAAACCGCTTAAAGCCGAAAAGTTTGAATATAAAGAGGGCTTTGGCATAAAAGCATTTTGCGGCGGAAACGAAACTTTGGCGGGCAATTTAAAATTTATGAAAAGCGAGGGCGTGCAAACGGCTGACTGGGAAGAAAAAGCGGAAGAGCTTTCCGCCCAAGGCAAAACGGCAGTTTTCTTCGTTTCGGATAAAAAAATAATCGGCTTGGCGGCATTATCCGATAAAATAAAAGCCGACGCAAAATCCGCCATAAACGCTTTTAAAGAAATGGGGCTGGACGTCTACATGATGACCGGCGACAATGAAAAGACCGCCGCAAATATAGCCGGGCGGCTGGGCATCGAACACTTCAAAGCGGAAGTATTGCCTGCGGATAAAGAAGTTTTTGTGAGGCGGCTGCAGCGGCAGGGCAAAACCGCCGCCATGATAGGCGACGGCGTAAACGACGCGCCAGCTTTGGCCCGGGCGGATTTGGCCATAGCCATAGGGGCAGGCAGCGATATAGCCATAGAATCCGCCGATATCGTTTTAATGCGCAAGGAACTTTCCGGCGCGGTTTACGCTCTTAAATTAAGCCGGGCCGCAATAAGGAATATAAAACAAAATTTATTTTGGGCTTTATTCTACAACGCCGCCGGCATACCTTTGGCTGCGGGCGTTTTTTATAAGGCCCTGGGCTGGCAGTTAAACCCCATGTTCGCGGCTTCGGCAATGGCTTTGAGTTCCGTATGCGTGGTGCTTAATTCGCTTAGGCTGGCAAGATTTAATCCCGTAATAAATAAGGAGAAAATGATGATTAAACATATTACAGTTGAAGGTATGGCGTGCGGACATTGCTCCGCAAGAGTAAAGGCCGCGCTTGAAGCTTTGGGCGCGAAAGCCGAAGTCGATTTAAAATCAAAAATCGCAACCGTAGAAGCCCAAAACGACATAGCGGACGACAAAATCAAATCGGCCGTGGAAAAGGCCGGCTACCAAGTCAGCCAAATAAAATAAAGCTTTGCGCATTGCCGCATAAGCTTATTATTTGGTAATTTATATATTATGAATTATGGTTTTGTTAAGACCGCGGCCGTAATACCGCAGGTATTGCCGGCCGATATTGAATTTAACCGCGGGGCGATAGTCCGCGCGGCTAAATCCGCCTCCCAAAAAGGCGCGGAGATAATTTTATTCCCCGAACTTTGCCTTACCGGGTACACCTGCGGGGATATGTTCCTTAACGAACTCTTGCTGAAGAAATCCGAAGAGGAACTGCTTAAAACAGCCGAACTTACAAAAGAACTTGATTCCGTAATAATAATCGGCCTGCCGCTTGCCTGTGCAAACGCGCTTATAAATGCGGCGGCGGTTATTTTTAAAGGCGAAATTTTGGGCGTAATCCCCAAAAATTATCTGCCTAATTACAAAGAATTTTACGAGAAACGTTATTTTACTTCGGCGGCGGAACTTAAAACAAAAACCATAGAACTGGCCGGCAAGCAAATACCTTTAGGAAGTGATTTGCTGTTTAAAACGCACGGGGCCGTATTCGCCGTAGAACTTTGCGAAGATCTTTGGGCGCCGGTGCCGCCGAGCTCCTTTGCGGTTTTGGCGGGTGCGCAAATAATTTTTAACCTTTCCGCCAGCAATGAACTCGCGGGCAAAAACGATTATCTAAGAAATTTAATCGCCCAGCAATCGGCCAGATGTATAAGCGGATACGTGTACGCTTCCTGCGGATTTGGGGAATCCACTACGGATACGGTCTTCGCCGGCAACGCTTTTATTTACGAAAACGGTGCGCTTTTGGCCAAATCCGAACGCTTCAGCCTTAAAGAGCAAATCATAATAAGCGAAGTTGACCTCGACGCTTTAAATAATGAAAGACTGACGAATAAAACTTTCGCGGACTGCGCCGCATTAAACGCGAAAGAATACAGAACGGTAAATATTCCGCTTGCGCCGCGCTCCGCCGAGTTAAGCAGAACCGTAAGCAAAACCCCTTTTATACCGAAAGGAGCGGATTTTAAAGAAAGATGCCGCGAAATTACCGACATTCAGGCTTTGGGCCTAGCCAAAAGAATAGCGCACGTAAAAGCGCGCAAATTGGTGATAGGCGTTTCCGGCGGGCTTGATTCCACCTTGGCTTTGCTGGTCTGCAAGGAAGCCCTGCAAAAACTGGGCCTGCCTTTAAATATGATTTTAGCCGTTACGATGCCGGGCTTCGGTACCACGGGCAGAACTTACAACAACGCCGTAAAACTTATAAAACTTTTGGGGGCGGATTTTAAAGAAATCAATATAAAAGAAGCTTGTCTGCTTCATTTTAAAGATATTGCCCACGACGTTGAAGAAAAAAACTCCGTATATGAAAACGTGCAGGCGCGCGAGCGTACGCAAATACTTATGGATTTGGCCAACAAACACGGCGGTTTGCTGGTCGGCACGGGTGATATGTCCGAACTGGCGCTGGGCTGGGCCACTTACAACGGCGACCATATGTCCATGTACGGCGTAAATTCCGGCGTGCCTAAAACGCTTGTAATCCATTTGGTAAATTACTTTGCGGAGATAAGCCCCGCGCCCGTCCGCGAAGTTCTGCTGGACATAATCAATACCCCTATCAGCCCGGAACTTCTGCCGGCCGACGACAAGGGCGCGATAGCCCAAAAGACGGAAGATTTGGTAGGCCCTTATGAACTGCACGATTTCTTTCTATATCACTTTTTAAGGCATAATTTTACGCCGCGGAAAATTCTTTTCCTGGCAAAAACGGCCTTTAAAAAAGATTATTCCGAAAAAGAAATAAAAAAATGGCTTGAAGTGTTTTTCAGAAGGTTTTTTGCCCAGCAGTTTAAACGCTCCTGCCTGCCCGACGGACCGAAAATAGGCTCCGCCGCGATAAGCCCGCGCGCGGATCTGCGCCTGCCAAGCGACGCAAAAAGCGATATTTGGCTTAAGGACATCAAATGAAAGAAAACAATCTCTCTTCAAAAAAGCTTGAACGCTACGCGGCTGTAAACAATGTCTGCCTTATGATACTTTCCGCGGCGGCTTTGACGGCGTTTTTGGTGTATACAAGAGTTGTGTTGATGCCTTTCGTCATAGCGTATTTCATATATATGCTGCTTAACACCGCCGCCGCTTATATGAAAGAAAAATGGCGCGTACCCACATACTTGGGGCTTTTGGGAACGGTGCTGTTATTTGTATGTTTTTCCGTACTGTCAATATTTTTCGTTTCCGCTTCCATAGAGTCTTTTATACAAGGCGCGGACGCATACGCATCGACGCTCAACGGCACAATAGATTGGTGTATAGCGACGGCGCAAAAAATGGGTATAGTGTTAAATTCCGAAATATTAATGAACTATTTTAACAATATGCAGGTGTTCCAAATGATAAAAACCATGGGCGGGAATATAGTTTCCATATTTACAAACGCGACTTTGGTTTGCCTGTTCGTGATTTTTATTTTCATGAGCAGCAGTTCCGCCGACGAAAAAACAAATCTCGCAAGCAATATAGAAAAACAAATTTCTTATTATTTGGTGATAAAGATTTTTGTTTCCCTGCTGACGGCTTTCGGCACTTGGATTACTCTTACTTTGGTGGGTTCGGAACTGGCTTTAATGCTGGCTTTTATCACTTTCGCCTTAAACTTTATACCGAACATAGGCCCTTTCGTTTCCACAATATTGCCGACGCCGGTGCTGTTTTTGCAGTACGGCCTGGACTGGCATTTGATATCTGCCCTTATCCTTCTTACGGCGATACATTTTGTAATAGGCAATATCCTTGAAACGAAATGGCTGGGCAAAGGCATGGATTTAAACCCGGTAATCGTAATAGCCTGTTTGATATTCTGGGCTTTGGTTTGGGGCGTTATGGGCGCGCTTTTGGCGGTTCCGCTGACTTCAATCGCAAAAATTATTTTTGAACGCTACGAGCCTACCCGCCCGCTGGCTTCCATTTTGGCCGGGCGTAATTTACTGGGCAAAAATTAATTCTTATAAAATTTAAACCCCCGCATAAAAGCGGGGGGTTGTTTTTGTAATAGAACTTATTTAAAGAAAGCTTTTTGCTTTATCAAAAGGCTTAAGTTTAAAGTAGTCCGCTATTGTTGCGGCTATATCGGAAAAGCTTTCCCGCGCCCCTATAAAATCCGGCTTAACGTTTTTGCCGAACATAATTACGGGCACATGCTCGCGGGTGTGATCGCTGCCTTTATAGGAAGGATCGCAGCCGTGATCGGCCGTTATGAAGACGATATCTTCTTCCTGCAAAAGCGCGGCCAGTTCTTTAAGGCGCGAATCAAAATATTCCAGCCCTTCGGCGTAACCTTTTATGTCGCGGCGGTGGCCCCAAGTCATGTCAAAATCAACAAAGTTGGTAAACACTATACTGCCTTTCGGCGCGGATTTTACTTCGGCCAAAGTAACGTCCCAAAGTTCTTTTAGGCCGCTGGCTTTTACCGCGCGGGTAATGCCCTGAGCCGCAAAAATGTCGGAAATTTTCCCTACCGAGATTACCTGCCCGCCTTCGTCTTTCATATAATCCAAAACCGTCTTGGCGGGCGGCTTTACGGAATAATCGTGGCGGTTCTTGGTGCGTTTAAATTCCCCGGCTTTTTCTCCCTCAAAAGGGCGGGCTATCACGCGCGCTATATTATAAGGTTTTAAATGTTTAAAAGCTGTTTCGCAAAGCTTGTAAAGATTATCAAGGCCGAAATATTTTTCATGCGCGGCTATTTGAAATACGCTGTCTGCCGAGGTATAACAAATCGGCAGGCCTGTTTTTATATGCTCTTCGCCGAGTTCGTTTATTATATCCGTGCCGGAAGCGGCCTTGTTGCCCAAGATACCCTTAATTCTGGCTTCTTTACAAATATCTTCTATCAAATCCGCCGGGAATGAAGGATACTCCGGCTTAAAATACCCCCAGTTAAAAGTTACCGGCACGCCCGCCATTTCCCAATGGCCGGAGGAAGTGTCTTTGCCTTTGCTGACTTCCTTCATATAACCGTATTTTGACGGCAAATCAAAATCCGGCGCGGCGGTTTCATCTGTCGGGGCCGCCTTCCCGCAGGAAGCTTTCGCCGCTTCAAGCAGACCTAATTTTTTTAAATTTGGAACTTTAAGATTTTTGTAATTTTCCGCTATGTGTAAAAAAGTGTTTGCGCCTTCGTCACCGAAAGAGGCCGCGTCTTCCGCGCCGCCGATACCGAAAGAATCCATCATCAAAATTATAACCCTGCCTTTAGCCTGCATAAAACCTCCGAGAACTGATATAATTCTAATGTATATTAAAATTTTTTCCTTAGCAAGGGGGCTGCCGTGAATAACGCATATAAAAACATGAGAAGTTTTTGGCTGGACGCAAATAATTTTAAAGATAAACGCGGACTGAAAGGCGCAGGCAAAGACGAAGTAATTATCGCGGGCCTTGAATACTGCATGAAGGATAACAACGGCAATCTTAAAAATATCTTTTTGGCCGCTTCCGTTTTAGGCAACGCCAGTTTGTATTTTGAAAACAACAGCCCCTCCGGCATAGGCGGCATGATAGGGGAAAACAACGAAACAATCAAAAAGGCCGCCCTTAACTTTATAAACGCCGGCGCGGAAATGACCGACAAAATGATGCCCGTTTCCGCCCTGCCGGAACCGAAAGACCCCATGAAAATCACTCTTTTTGCCGTAAGCGAAAAACAAATATTCTATATAGAAACCGAAGAACTCGCGGCCAGGAACACCCAAAATCCGTTCTATAAATTTTATGCTTACAGCCAGCAGCTTATAAGCGCGTTCAGGCAAAACGAAGCGCAGGCGAAAGGTATGTCCAAATCTTCATAATATACGGAACCTATTTCCACGTCTATAAAATCCTGAAAGTTTTCCGAAGAAAACAACCTGTTCCCGAAAACGTATTTAATGACGCCGAGTACGCTTAAGTCTTTGGAAATATAGGAAAGCTTAGGGTTGGTGGTCAAATCAAGCATACGGGCTTCGCTGACGCCGGACGCAAATACCGTCGTGTACGAATATGCGCCAAAAATTATCAGGGAAATTACTTTTAACAGCAAAGAAGCTAAAACTACCGTAAAGGTTAAGAACGAAAAAAGCCAGCTTCTGTATGTTTTTATGCTGCTTGATGACAAACGCGCATTCGCTTTCAGCCCGAATGATTCTTTAATGGTGTTATATGATTTAAAAGATTATAAGAAATATTCCTTGGCTTTAAACAATAAAGTGGTATATCTTGAAAATAATCCCGATGCTAAAGTTCTTATGCCGGATCTGCGCGACCTTATCAATAAAGACAGACGTTATGTAGTCGGCGGGACTTTCGTTGATAAAATAGCAATCAAAAATCCGGCTGCCTATGTAATTCAAGCCGTAAGATGGCAGAACTATTTACAGGAATATTACCCGCATAAAGAGCTAAAAATCAAAAAACTGAAAATAGATAAAAAAGAAGCGGAAGCTTTTGGGAAAAATATAAAATTTTCCTTTTAGCGATTTAAGTCGACGTATCAAAAACCCCCCGGTTTTAAACCGGGGGTTTTGCATTTTAAAAGATTAGAATAAATATCTCGCGTTTACGCCCCATACGGCGCAGGAAGGTATGCTTTTATTGTTTACTTCTATGGAGTAGAACGGAACAACGGCCATTTTGTCTTCTATAATGTCGTAAGAGTAGTTGACGCCCAAAGCGGCGGCAAAGCTGTCCTTTTCAAAGCCGAGATAGCTTTTTAAATCGGCTGATAAACCCAAAGCATTGTATTCGTTGAAATAGTATCTGGCGAATACGCCTGCGTCCAAAACCGTGCCAGAGGAAGTTTCATCAGTGTGGCCGATATAGTCGAAGCCGAATCTCCCGCCTATGGTAAAGTTATCCGCGGCCTGCGCAGTACCTACGCTGCCGTACATTCCGAAATCCGTGGAGCCTTTCGCCGCGCCGCCGTCATGATTGTAAGGGGAATTAAAAAGTTCCGGGCTGAAATACGCGTCCAAATCCAAAAATCTGCCGTGGCTGATATCGTCCATAAAGCGGTATTTGCCGTGAAGGGTTATATCCTGCATGCCGTCGCCGCCGTGTTTTATATCGGCCCAGCCGACGGATGCAGCCAAGGTTAAATTATCAAACGCGCCTACGGATATTTTTTCGTAAAGCCCCCAGCTTTTATTAAGTTTTAAAGCGTTGTTGGTAAAACCGAGGGAAGTATCGGAAACGACTTGGCCCGGCGCGGGCATAAAGAAAGGATCCGTTATATTAAGGGCTTTTGCCTGAAGCGGCAGAAGCACGGCCGCGGCAAGAATAAGTGAAAATTTCTTCATAACAACTCCTAAGTTTAAGATTAAAATTATATACTTATAATATCATTTTACTTAGGAGATAGGATAATGAACATTATCAATACTTTGCTGCCTTCTTTGCCGCCGCAGCTTAAATATATTATAGCTCTGTGCGCGATATTGCTGCTTATACTTTTGTTTAAGTATATATCGAATCTTCTTCAAGGTACGACGGAATGGCTGCTCGCCAAGAAGACCTTTATAGCCAAAGGCTGGCTTTCTTTAATGACCAAATACAAATTGTTCAGCAATATATTTTTTGCTTTTGCGATGTCTATTCTTTCCCCGGCCTGCGGAATATTTTTCGGGGATTTATACCCCAATATCAGTTTGGTAGTGGTACGCGTGGTAAACTGCTTGGTGATAGTGGTGTTTACGCTGGTGCTGAACTCCGCTTTAAGCATAATTTCGGATAAATTTTCCCGCAGTATCAAATTGCCCGTAAAAGGCATTATACAAGCCGTGAAAGTGATAATGTGGATAATAACCATAATTTTTATGATGTCGACTTTGATGAACAAAGAACCGATTTACTTCCTCGGCGGTTTGACGGCTTTGTCCGCAGTCATTTTGTTGATTTTCAAAGATTCCATTTTGGGGCTTACTTCCGGCTTTCAGCTGCTTTTAAACGATCTTGTCCGCGTAGGCGACTGGATTGAAATACCCAGCCAGGGCGCGGACGGCGAAGTTATTGATATTCTGCTTACGACGATACGCGTAAGGAACTGGGACAACACCATAGTAAACGTTCCGGCTTATGATTTGGTCGCGCACTCCTTTACCAACTGGCGCGGCATGACGGAATCCGGCGGAAGGCGCATAAAAAGAGCCATAAATATAGATATGAAGAGCATACGCTTCCTGACCGAAGAAGACATAGAAAAGTTCAAACATATAAATTTGCTTAAAGATTATTTGGCCAAGAAAGAAAAGGAAATTGAAGAAATTAATAAAAAACGCGGCGTTAAGGACGATAAATATAACGCCAAGCGTTTAAGCAATATAGGCACTTTCAGGATGTATTGTTACAATTATCTTAAGCAAAACCCCAATATTTCCGATAAATTTACGTGCATGGTGCGCCAGCTCGCTCCTACTACGGAAGGCCTTCCTTTGGAGGTTTACGCATTTTCTTCCAATACTAACTGGACGGATTATGAGGGCATTCAGGCGGATATCTTTGACCATTTCCTTTCAATAATTGATATCTTTGACCTTAAAGTCTATCAGCGTTACGGTATGGATTAGCGCTGCGGCGGGCTTTAGGTTAATCGCCAAGAACGCTTTAAAATGGTAAAATTATAAATAAGGTACCAGCAATAAGCCGGTACCTTATTATTTAAGTATGCTTTTTATTTTTAGACCGCATGCTTAGGAGGATTAATGAATAAATTGTTTCGACTTGCCGCGTTTGTCGCCGTAAGCTGTTTTTGCGCGACTTCCACTCTTGGCGCGGGTTTTGGATTGTATGAGTTCAGTGCAAGGGGCAACGCCATGGGCGGAGCCGTCTTGGCCGGGGATGCGGAGCCTGCCTCATTGGCTTTGAATCCGGCCCTTATAACGGATCTTGACGGCGTTCAGTTCCAAATGGGCGTAACCGAAATTACCGCTTCCGCCAAAGTAACGTATAATCAGGAAGGCCAATCTCCGGACAGAGTCTGGTGGACTTTGCCCACAGTTTATTATACCCAGCAGCTTTTTGAAGATTGGTACATCGGTTTGGGCGCTTTCCCGCGTTTTGGCTTAAGCGGGCATTATCCCGACAGAAATTGGGCCGGCTCTTCCGACGTTTATGACGTTGATGTCCAGTCTTACTCCATACAGCCTACCGTCGCTTTTCAGGCGACTGAAAGATTCTCCGTGGCGGCGGGCGCTGAAATTATGTATTTTAAATTCAGCGAAGGCAAAAGAATACATCTCGGGCCTTTAGGCGCGACGGATTTGGAAGTCGAAGGAGACAGCTGGGGCCTCGGCGCAATTTTGGCTATGGCCTATAAAGCCAACGAGAAAGTAAATCTCGGCGCGAGCTTCAGAACCAGAGTAAAACAGGGCGTTGACGGCACCAGCAAATTTTCAAGGGAGATGGCCGTACCCGGTGGCGCCGCTTTTATGAACGGCTCCGCCCACGGCGATATCATGCTGCCGGCCCAGCTTGCCATGGGTATATCTTACAGGCCTATTGACGATTTGTTGATAGAATTTACCTGGATGAATATTTTTTGGAGCAGTTTTGACGATTTGGCCATTTCTTTTGAGCGTGCTCCCGGAACCGGTACTTCCGGCGTATCCAGTCAGAAAAAGGAATGGAAAGACGCTTACAGAATGGGCCTCGGCGCGGAATACAAACTTTCCAATGTAGTTAAATTAAGAGGCAGCTATATCTTTGATAAGACTCCTACCAACAATGACTATATGGATGTTCTCGTCCCGGTCAGCAACAGGCATTTGTTCGGCACAGGTATAGGGCTTAACTTGGGCAAAGGTTTCATTTTGGACGCCTCATACACCTTCCTTATCGGTGAGGGTATGAGCGGCACCAACTTGGAAAACGCCGCTTCCGTTAAATACGGGCAGGCCTTCAGCCATATGGCCGGCCTTAGCTTAAGGTACACCTTATAATCAATCTGACAGCTTATACAAAACCCCCGGCTTATAGGCCGGGGGCTTTTGTTTGGAGGAGAAAATCTACACGCTTAGAAGCTTAACGCCGAAGCTTATGGACCAATCCATACTCCGCCTGTTGCCCCCGGTGTGCCAGCCCGGTTTTAAGTACATGGACATTTCGTCAAACAGCATTATGCCGGTTTCAACCTCAATGATAAATTCCCCGGCATTGTCGTTGTGAAAATCTATATAATATTTCGGATCAAAAAGAGCCCACCACCCGTGCGGGGAAAGATAAGCCGCCACCGCCCTTATTCTGCCGAGGTTGATGTCATCTCTTGAAGATGGCCCGGCTATACTGACATAATGCTTATACCCGGCCGCAAAGAACACCTGCGGCACTATTTCATATTCCGTATAAACGGAGGGGCTGAACTGCCATTTGCCTATGCCTGTTTCGTCATGGGTGGCTGAAGGCAAAGTAAACTCCCCTATCGCGCCGAAAGCCAGTTTGCCGAATCTCTTTACGGCCGAAGCGGAAAGCAGTATGTCGCCCAAGCCGTTTTCGGAATTTTCTTTGCTTTCGTATCGGCTGAAGGGCACCTCGGTACCTATGGTAAACATATTGCTGAAAGAATAATAATATTTTAAGGTCATACTCGTAACGGAAGTTCCCGCGGAATCATCTATTACGGTCATAGCCGGATTAAGTTCCAGCGTGGAGATTTTATCGCTGGGTTTTACGCCCCTTATTTCGCATTCCTGAAGCTGCACTGCATAAAGTTTGCCCGCGGCGAAACCAAGGCAAAACAGTAACGATAAAAGTTTTTTTGTCATTCTAACACCCCCGGATATAGTTAAGTATATGGGTTTTGTATTAAAAAGCAATGTCAAAATTTAACGAAAAATCCCAGCGCCGCGCTTAATGCTATGAAGATTATCGGGTGCAGTTTAACTTTAAACATTATAAAAAGCAGAATAAAAAAGTAAGCTATGTTGCCAAATAAAAACAAGTCGGTTAAATTTGAGGTTTGCTGATAAAGGGGGAAATCAAATACGGATACTTTTACTATCTCCCATACCGCTATGGTTATAAGGGCGCATACTGCCGGCCTTAGGCCCGTAAAGGCGGCTTGTACATATTTATTGTTTGTAAATTTCTGCAAAATTCCGGCCACTATTATGATAACTATTACCGAGGGCGTAACTATGCCCAAAGTCGCTATTATCCCGCCGAGTATTCCACCGGCGTTGAACCCGGCGAAGGTGGCCATGTTTATGCCCAGCGGGCCGGGGGTAATTTCCGATACGGCTATCATATCGGCTATTTGGGCCGTACCAAACCAGCCGGTTTTAAAGGAAAGCTGATAAAGAAACGGCAGCGTCGCCAAACCGCCGCCTACGGCAAACAGGCCTATTTTGAAAAATTCAATATATAACATAAGATATATCATTCGGCCTTTTTCCTTTTAATAGAGTTTTCTATTATCGCCGCCAAAGCGCAAAATATTACCAGCAACGCCGGCGACACCCTGAACGCGAAATATATTATAAGGCTGAACGCGAACAAAGCCGCCGTAAACAGGTTTATTATGCCTTTTTTAAAAAACGGGAATAAAGCGTGCACTATAAGCGCGGCTACGCAAATGCGTATGGAATTAAAAAGCCTGTCGGTAACTTCCGCGCTTATATATTTTGTAAGAAACAAAGCTATAGCGGTTATTATTATTACGCTTGGCGCAATTATGCCCAAAGTGGCGAATACAGAGCCTAAAATGCGGCGTTTTTGATATCCAAGCAGCGATGCCGTATTAACCGCTATTACGCCGGGCGTTACCTGCGAAACGGCGAAAAAATCCATAAGGTCTTGGCGCGTCATCCACTTTTTTTTGTCTATCAATTCCTTTTCTATTACGGGGAGCATTGCATAGCCTCCGCCGAAAGTCATCGCGCCTATTTTTGCGAAAGTTAAGAACAAATTAAGAAGGGAAATGTTTTTGTCGTACATGATTAAAGAATTTTAAGCAAATCGGCTATTTTATCCATTTTGATAAAACCGTTGGAAAGTTTGTCTGTGGCGATGTTCTCATGCTGCCAGGTAAGGCTGTAAGGTATCCATACGGCGCGCGCGCCGAGTTTTACCACCGGCATTATATCCGATTTTAAGGAATTGCCCACCATCAAAAACTCCTGCGGCATTACGCCCAAACGCCGCATGAGCGTTTTATATCCGCGGATATTTTTTTCGCTCATGATTTCTATATGGTGCAAATATTTTGTCAGGCCGGATTTATGCAGTTTCCTTTCCTGATCAAGCAAATCGCCTTTTGTAGCTACGACAAGTTTGTATTTTGCGCTTAAGGTTTTAAATACGGGCAAGGCTCCCGGCAGCAGTTTTACCGGCTGATTAAGCATGGCCCTGCCTGTGGATATAATTTGCTCGGTAACCTCGGAGTCCATTTTGCCGCCGCTTAATTTTAAAGCCGTTTCTATCATGGAAAGCATAAAAGCCTTTATGCCGTATCCGTATAGAGGAAGATTGTTTATTTCCGTGGAAAATAAAACCTCTTTCGCTTTGTCTTTATCCGCATAAGGCTGCATAAGACGGTAGAAATACTCTTCGGCCTCGCGGAACAAATCCTCGTTCGGCCAAAGAGTGTCGTCGGCGTCAAAAGCGACTATTTTTATATTGTGCATCATATATTAAATTCTACAACTTTTTGTTATATAAAAAAGGCGCCGCGGTAAAGCGGCGCCTTGTAAGCCGGGATAAAGTTTATTTTTTAACTTCGAAATAAGCTTTTTTGTATTTGCATACGGGGCACATTTCGGGGGCTTTTTCGCCGGTGAAGGTAAAACCGCAGTTCATGCATTTCCAGGTAACTTTGCCGGTTTTTACGAATACTTCGCCTTTTTCAAGTTCGTTGAAAAGGTTTAAATAGCGTTCTTCGTGTTCTTTTTCGATTTGGGCTACTTTTTCAAAGAGGAAAGCTATATCGTTAAAGCCTTCTTCTTTTGCTTCTTTGGCGAAGTTGGCGTACATGTCGGTCCACTCGTAATTTTCGCCGGCGGCTGCGTCTTTAAGGTTTTCCAAGGTTGAAGGGATTTTGCCGTCGTGTAAAATTTTAAACCAAATTTTGGCGTGTTCTCTTTCGTTTTTTGCGGTTTCCTTAAAGATAGAAGCTATATAATTGTATCCTTCTTCTTTAGCCTGCTTTGCATAATAAGTATATTTGTTCCTGGCCTGAGATTCGCCCGCGAACGCGGTCATAAGATTTTTTTCCGTTTTTGATCCTTTAAGTTCCATTTTATTTCTCCTGTTTATTTATGCATTCTCTGCATACCCCGTTGAAAATAATTTCACGGCGGTTAATTTTAAAATCTGTTTTTTTAGCGCTCATGTTGAGTTGTTCCAGCAAAGTTTCGTCTATAAATACGTCCTCCACCCTGCCGCAGTTTTGGCAGATAATATGCGCGTGTTCCCGCGTATGGTGGTCAAAATGATCGGCTTGATTAAGCCCGCTTATCTTTTTGATTCTGCCCTGCGCTGCCATTTGGCTTAAATTTCTGTAAAGCGTACCTAAGCTTAAAGCCGGGCAGGAGGGTTTTATTAACGAATAAAGATAATCCGCCGTCGGGTGGCACGGATTATTTTTAAGCGTATTATAAATAAGTTCCCTTTGTTTTGAGTATCTCATAATATTTAATAACGATAACTGTTACTGATAATTTATAAAAATAAAACTTGTTTTGCAAGCGGTATTTTTAAAACGGCGCGCGGAAATACGCGCCGGATTTAATGAGGATAGATACCATACAAATTAAAAAGCGTTTGCCTGCATTATTTAAAAGCAGATTGGAGAAATTCGTCAAAAATACAAAATTGGGCGTTATGTACGGGAGTTGGAACGATTACGGGCGTTTGCCGGGGTAAGATATTTCCTTTATGTAAATCGAACCTGGGGATGCCTCCCCAGGTCCTTAACTAACCGCCCCATACTGCTATGGGTTGATAAGTAATTTTATCATTATTTTGCCTTTTCGCAACAGCTTTTTTAGAACTTCCCTCCAAATACAAAAGATATTTGGTTGGAACCGTCGCTCAGGTTCTGCGTATAGTTAATCCCCAACGGGAAAGGAAATCTCCAAAATTTGTAAGAGAGCGTCGCCCCGGCTCCGCTTAAGGCTCTGTATTTATCGGAGTATACATAAGCCAGCTCGTAAAAGGGCTGCAGAGCCAAAAGACCGGTATAGTTTCTCGCCAAATAATAGGCGAAGGATATTCCCGTCCCCGCGCCGCGTTCTCCGTACAGAGTACGGCTGTAACGCCCCTGTCCGCTCATCAGATCGTCCGCTCTAACCTGCTCGGCAAACGGGGCGGAAAAGGAATCTTCCCCTTTAATATAAATATTCAAAATATGTCTGTTTTTAAATTCGACTACGCTTCTTGCTTCCGCGGATATTTTGGAGATATTAAAGTCCGCCCCGGTCCAATCGCCGCCGTTTTTGTAAGCGGATTGCAGTGAGTAGCCTATTATCGGCGCGGGCAGGTTTTTTAAGCTTTGTTCTTTGTCCGTAAGTCCGTAACCGAATAAAGCCCCCATATTCGCGCCGGAGCGTATGTTTTTGCGGTAATTCAGCCCGAAGCCGACCGTGCTGTAATTGCCGGATTTCATATCTTTGGAATATCTTACATATTTATATTCCGGGGAGATAAATCCCGTAAAATATCCTTTCTGCCTTGCATAAAGGAAGTTAAAAGAATCCGTTTTGGTGTAGATTTTATTTATCGGGTTTTTAAAATCTTCTTCGTCGTCCGTAGTGCTGAAAATGCCTTCATTGTTTATGCGGCTGCCGTTGTAAAACCTCTGCTCGAAATTCATATTTATAAAAGACGCCTGATAGATGTTTTCTCCGTCTTTGAGCATAAGGCTGGCCATGCTTCCGTCTTTGCCGCTTCCGCCGAAAAGCATTAAAGTTTCGCCGCGTTTAAATAAGTTCCCCGCCGCCAAAGAGGCTCCGGCCGCACTCTTTTTGCCGCCGGTGGCGAATATCAAAGGGAAAATATAATAGCCGTCCTCCGCTTTTACGGAAATATCCACGGCGCCGCCTTCGGAAGGTTTTAAATCAAAGGAAAGTTTTTTTGCTATTCTTAAATCGTGCAGTTCGTTTTGGGCGTCTTCATAGCGTTCGGAATTAAAAATTTGGCCTTCTCTTAAAGAAAATCTGTTTTTAAGTATTTCCGGCTTTATTCTGTTTGAAGAAGCCTCCACAGAACGTATTGCGCAGCCGTCGTATTTTGAAAAATCCTCCGCGGCGCAGGCGCATCGGATGAAAACGGCGCACAGCAAAACAGCCGCCGTCTTCTTAAAGTTGAAATTCATTTTATTCTCCAAATATATACTTACCTACCGGTAAGTATATTTTACAAAAAAGCGTTTTTTCGGTCAAAGGCGGATATGGACGGATTAAAAAATAAAAACCCCGGCGTATACCGGGGGAGAATAGACTTTCTTGGTTTTAGGGACTAGGCATTATCCATATCCGATTGTATGTTTTGCAAATCCTGTTCATGATCGATTTCTTCCGCCAGGATTGATACGGCTATGGAATAAGTTACAGGGTCCTTGCCTTTTACATATTGGATAAGTTCGTCATAAGCTTGTATGGCGCACCTTTCCGAAGCCAAATTCTGCTTAAGCAGTTCCTGGGTTCTAGGATTCGTCGGAGCCAGATATCCGCAATTTGTAAAGCGGTACCAGTCTTTCGGTTCCAATACGGGTACGCCTTCAAGTTCTATTATCCTTTTTGTCAGCATTTCCGCGTGTTTAAGTTCATCTTCGGCGTGTTCTTTCATTTCGGCGGTGAGTTCCGAGTTAAACGCGCCTGTGCTGACTTTCGCTCCCGTCCAATATTGTACGTAAGAGAGCCATTCGTCGCAGTACAGTTTATTTAATTTCTCCAGCAGTTCGCCGGTATTAAGCCCGGCTTTTTCCACCAAGGCTATGGCTTTTATGCCCATAATATTACCCCCTTTGCGGTTTTTAGGCCGCATTAGTTAGTATAGGCTTAAAGCCGGTTTTGTAAAGCCCTGAGCAGTCTTTTTTGCCGTTGGGAGGCAAAGCCCTTAAATGGTATAATAAAATAAAAGGTCTTAAGGAGAAAAATGGACGAAAAATTCTCAAAAGAAGGTCTTACCTTTGACGATGTTTTATTGATTCCGCAGCATTCCAAAGTGCTGCCCAAAGACGTAAAAACCCATACGCGCCTTACCAAAAAAATTAAACTTAACATTCCGCTTATAAGCGCAGGTATGGACACCGTTACCGAATCTGCCTTGGCGATAGCCATAGCGCGGGAAGGCGGTATAGGCATAATACATAAAAATATGCCCCTGCAGAAGCAGGCGCAGGAAGTCGACCGCGTTAAAAGGAGCGATAACGGCGTTATAACAAATCCGTTTTCACTTGGGCCGGAACGCACTTTGCAGGAAGCAAAAGATATTACGGCCAAATATAAAATTTCCGGCGTGCCGATAGTTGACGGCGGGGGAAAGCTCGTCGGCATAATCACCAACAGGGATATGCGTTTTGAAACCGACAATTCCAAACCAATCGGCGAGATTATGACCAAAGAAAACCTTGTTACGTCCAAAGAGGGAACCTCTTTGAAAGAAGCCAAGGAAATCTTGCGCCGCGCCAAGGTTGAAAAGCTCCCGCTTGTGGACGGAAACAATGTTTTAAAAGGGCTTATTACTATAAAAGATATTGAGAAATCCATTCTCTACCCCAATTCCGCCAAAGACGAAAAAGGCCGCCTTATTGTAGGCGCGGCGATAGGCATAACCAAAGATATGCTTACCAGAGCGCGGACGCTTTTGGAAGCCGGCGCGGACGTTTTGGTGGTGGATACGGCGCACGGCCACAGCCAGGGCGTTTTGGAAGCCGTCGCCAAGATAAAAGAATCTTTTGCGGAATGCCAGCTTATAGCCGGAAACGTCGCCACCGGGGAAGCGGCCGAAGCTTTAATTAAAGCCGGTGCGGACGCGGTAAAAGTCGGTATAGGGCCCGGCGCGATATGCACCACCAGGGTTGTAGCAGGTATAGGAGTGCCGCAGATAACCGCAATTTACGATTGTTATAAAGCCGCTTCAAAATACGACGTGCCTATTATAGCCGACGGCGGAATTAAATATTCCGGCGATATCGCCAAAGCAATAGCCGCGGGTGCAAGCACGTGTATGCTTGGTTCTCTTTTTGCGGGCACCAATGAAAGCCCCGGGGAAAATATTATTTACAACGGCCGCGCTTTTAAAGCGTACAGAGGCATGGGCTCTTCCGCCGCGATGAAAGCCGGCAGCAGCGACAGATACTTTCAGGAAAACGCCAAAAAACTGGTGCCGGAAGGCGTTGAAGGGCGCGTGCCGCACAGGGGTGCATTGGCCGACGTCGTTTATCAGCTTGTCGGCGGGCTTAAGGCCGCCATGGGCTACTGCGGAGTAAAAACTTTGGCCGAACTTACGGAAAAGGGCAGATTTATAAAAATTTCCAACGCCGGTTTGGTGGAAAGCCACCCGCATGATATTTTTATCACGAAAGAAGAAAGCAATTACAGTAAGGGAATGTAAATGAACAATGAACTTGTTTTGATAGCGGATTTCGGCGGGCAGTATAATCAGCTTATAGCCCGGCGCGTCAGGGAACTGCACGTTTATTGCGAGGTTGTTCCCTATTCTAAACTTCTTGAGCGCGCAAAAAACTCAAAACCCAAAGGAATAATTTTTACCGGCGGTCCTTCAAGCGTCTATGAAGCCGGCGCGCCCGCTTTGCCTGCGGAAGTGTTTTCTTTAGGCGTTCCCGTACTGGGTATTTGTTACGGGCATCAGCTTACGGCGCATGTTCTCGGCGGGAAGGTGCTCAGCCCGGATTTTAAAGAATACGGTAAAGTTGAACTTAAAATAAAATCCGGCGGCGGGCGTCTTTTTAAAGGAATCAAGCCGGAAGAGATTTGCTGGATGAGCCACCGCGATTATGTGGAAGTTCTGCCCGCCGGCTTTGAAGTTACGGCTTTTACGCAGAAGTGCCCCGTCGCGGCAATGGAGAATGAAGTTCGCAAAATTTACGGTTTGCAATTTCACCCGGAAGTCGAACATACTCCTTTCGGCAGGAAACTTTTGAGCAATTTCCTTTTTGACGTCTGCGGCTGCAAAGGCGATTGGACTATGCAAAACCTCGCCGCGGAACTTATTAAAGATATAAAGGAAAAGGCCTCCGGCAAAAAGGTGCTTTGCGCGCTTTCCGGCGGGGTAGACAGCTCGGTCGCCGCGCTCCTCTTAAAAGAACAGGGGTATAACGTTATCGGGCTTTATATGAACAACTGGGAAGAAACCGACTCGTGCGAGTTCTTTGGCTTTTTCCTTAAAGTCCTTAAATTTTATTTCGCGATTGCACAACACGTCGGGATTAGGCGTTCTGCCTGCCTTGTATTCGGAAACGCTCTTTTCATTTTCAGCGATAACCTGCTCAATTATCGGCCTTAAAGCCGAAAGGTCGGTTACCTGCGCAAGATTATTTTGATTTACGTCATTTTTCTCATTTGGGCTTATCGGTAAACTGCATTGTGAATTTTTTTCATTTTTAGTTTGTTTTTTTGTTTATTCATTCATTATTCCGGGAGAAT
>OQVQ01000270.1_pt1 | contig 25159 bp, 20 predicted proteins | sample 1691491 | NCBI WGS metagenome assembly OQVQ01 (sample SAMN03418252, study PRJEB22391) | human gut metagenome | biome: human-gut; feature: organic feature; material: feces | host: Homo sapiens | place: Tanzania | collected 2013-01
CAAACTGTCGGGGCCTTTCGTGCTTTTGGGGCGAATAGCTACCGCTCCCCTCGCAGTAATCGTGTGCGAGATGGGTAAATCGTGTACGCGATGGGAGGGTATTCGTGTGCGAAATACCCGTTGCTCATTTTTATCAGAAATGCCCGGAACGGATTCTCATCAACAGAGGATCTGCTCCGGGCTTTTTCGTTTCAGGAGTTATCAAAACAGTTCTTGACTTTCAGGCTGTTCAGAGTGATTTATAGACCTGCCTACTGGCAGGTTGTCGAAGCAAAAAGTGTAAAAATTTTCGTAGAGTAAACCACTCTACGAAAACGCCGCCGAACCCTTTGATTTTATTGGGTTACGGCGGTTTTCTGACGGCTTAAAATGACGGTTTATTTTGTGGTCAAAAGTACTGAGAGCCGATTCATATTCGCCTGCTTCAGATCCATTGAGGGATGAACATATCGGTTCAACGTAATGTTTACATTTGCGTGTCCCAGTATCTCGCTCAGGATTTTTATATCAAAGCCGAGCTCAATGCATCTCGTGGCAAAAGTATGCCGGAGAGCATGAAAATTCAGATCCGATACCCCGCACGCATCTATTACGGTTTTGAACTGATTCTCCATACACCGCGGTTCGATATAGCTGTGAACCATTCCGGTAAGAAGAAATGCTTCATTCTGCCTTTTGACGGGGATAAGCAGTCGAAGCATTTCAGCCGGAATGGGTATCTTTCTTATTGAGCACTCGCTCTTCGACGGTCCTATTACAACCCGCGTCTTCTTGCCGTCCTCTCCCTCTAACTGGATGCGCTGCATAGTTTGATGTACAAAAAGGTACTGCTCATCAAGGATAATGTCGCCCCATTTGAGCGCACAGACTTCTCCGATGCGCATCCCGGTATACAGGCAAAGAAGAATGCCAATATTACATGGACTGGGATTGTCGCAAAGATGCCGACTCAAAAGAGATTGCTCAGTTCTACTGAATACCTGTATGGGTTTTTTCTGCTCTCTCACGGAGACATCCTTTATATCTGCAACTTGGAGTCCCCGCTCTTTTCTCGCGTATTCAAGGATATTCTTAAGAATGGAGATAGCGCTGTTGACTGTTTTCGGAGCAAGCCCGGTCTTTGCTGTACCTCCTGTCAACAGCAGATCTCTGGAAAATTGTTGCACCTCGTTGCGTGAAATATCTGGGATTGCGGCATTGCCGAATCTTGGATTCAGATACAGCCGTAGCATATTAGCGTACTTTGAATAACTCACTGCTTTCAATTCCGGCTGCTGCTGACGCAACCAATCTGATGCGACATTCTCAAAGGATGTTACAGACGATCCGAGAGAATGTGCTGATTCCAATGCGGCTTCAAGCTTTTTCTCGGTCTCCTCATAGGTTTTCCCGAACACATACCCATATCGGGTTTTTCCTTCGAGCTTCCCCTTTGAGTATCGTCCTTCCCAACGTCCGTCTTTTCTTTGATACATGTTTTTGCCTTGCTTTGGCATAGACATCACCTCCACTCTTATTTTACTGGCAGAGAGAAGTCTCATAGGTATTCACGGGCATTTTTTGAAAATTTACAAAGTCGCTGCTGCAGACCTCTTGACAGCCGCAGAGATAGAGTGTATAATAATACCATGTCGAGTTGAGTCAGATTTCGTAGAGTGGTTTACTCTACGAAATAATGACAGCTTCGATCATTAACAGGATGCTCATCTCATTCTTTCCATGCAGGACTATGGTAACTCTACAGTGGCTTGCTGGGAGTGCACCCGGTCTGAATATAACCACCACTCTATGAAAGGATTGTTTGAAGGAAATTCTTTCAACGGCGAAGCATATCTAATATGCAGTATTGTTACTGTCTTTTTTGTGAGACAACCAAATGTAAAAAGGTGGCTTCTCTTCTGGAGAACAACGGATTAGAAAGAGCGTTTTCCCCCCAAGTTATAAGGAGACACCGAATAAAGGGCGAAAACATCGAGTTGATGTTTGATCTTCTCCCTGGATATGTATTTGCCTACTCAAGTCGACCAGTAAAAGAATTATCTCAATTAAAAGTGGACGGTGTTATCAGACTTCTTGGCTCTCTCGACGATGGTTACAGCCTTTGTGGAAAAGACCAGTTGTTTGCAATAGGTCTTTTAGATAGAAATGGAATAATTGATGTTATTAACATACTACGCATTGGAGATGCCGTGATTCTTTCAGACAGTCTATTTGGTGGTCATGAAGGAAAGATTGTTCAAATTGATTATCGTAAGCAGAGAGCAAAGGTGTTATTTGAGTTTGTTGGCGTTTCTTGGAGCTGCTGGGTTGCCTGTAATGTTATTATCTCCAAAGCATAAGTCCTTATATTTTATCCGGATTTCAAGAGATATACAAAAGGAGGATATTGATGAAACAAAGTGTAAGTGAAGATGATTACAGAAACCATCTTATGGAAAAGCTTGTATATGAGTTGCCTGTTCTGAGAGCGAGACTTGGCATATCACAAGCAGAACTTGCTAAAAGGGTAGGAATATCAAGACAAACTTACAATAACATCGAAACAGGTAAGAAAAGAATAAACTGGTTAACCTTTAATGCACTAGTCGCAGTATTCAAGTCTAACGAAGGTACAAACGCGATGCTTGAAAAGATTGATGGATTTGAAAATGAGTTGTTGGCAATAATGGATCCTAACGCCTTTGAAACTTGTACTGAAAGCAACAGTAGCATCGCACTTTCGATTACGGAATATGATCGTCCTTGATCACTGTTTGTATTTCGAATAATGGGGTGAAAAAATGGCAGAATTATGGTACCGATTAACAAAGCTACCAGATCTAACGCTGAATAAATATGCTTCTCTGGAGGGAAATGGTGTTGATGGCGTAATAGAGAAACATATTGCTTTTTTGAGGCAATTAAACCGCAAAGGCATTGTCTCTGGATTGTCATATCATTTGTTTTATTTGTATGTGTCTCCAGAAGATAAATCCAAGGATGCTCCGGGACATAGACTGCAAATCTTTTTCATGATAAGAGGAAAAGCGGAGAATATGGAAAGTATCCCCGCTCTTGTAAGCGCATCTCCGCTCGCTGATTTTTATGAGTTGACAAGCAAAAGGACTTGTACGAATTGCGGATCAGTATTTGAGGGTGTAAAACCTCCTGAAAAATGCCCACTATGCGGTACTTCGAAGACAAAGTTTGCGGGAAACGATTTGTGCAGTATTGAAGAAGTTCTCAAAGAGAACAATCTTGATTTGCCTACATTTAATGCATGTGCGATTTTGACCAAAACAGAAACCCTGCTCCCAGCTGGCAATGGGGAGGGTGAAGACTACTATATGCTTCGCGAATGGGACATGAATGAAGATGGGCGTCTTTATAACATGTGCAATATGATGGAGGCTCTAAATCATACTGCGCTTTATCGTGTTGATTTGTATCCCGTCGAAAAGAGTGTTTCATTGAGAGAATCCTTGCGAAAACCAATGAATATCCTTCGTAGAAGGCAGGATGATAGAAGTAGTAACTCAAAAAGAGATTACGATGGAAAGGACGTACTAGACAATTACGAGGATCTGATAGAGAAATATGATTCATCACCACATTTTATTGCCAATATTTTAGTTCTTGCCAATGGAAAGGAGGATGCTGTAGCAATTCTTGATGCGGCAGGCTCTGAAAGTCTCCTGAAAGGGAAATATAACATCGCTACTTTTTCGTCAAACTTTAATCCCCTTTGTTTCATAGATGGTGAGTTTGATGGTTTGGAAAACATGCGGGAGAGAATGGTTGTTAGAAAAGGCAGACCTGGATTGATTGTATGCAGAGATGATACAGTTGCGATTAATCTGAACTATCTTCCGACACTTTTTTCCCTTGAGGAGATTGCTCCATTCTTTCGCCTACCCGCATTGTATGATGGCGAAACTATACAGATTGCCAAGGAGACGGCTCCCGCAGCGGTTAATAAGGACGGTGCTCTATTCCTAGGTAAGGACAAAAACGGGTATGATGTATTTTTCCCGCTTTCACTCTTGCCTAAACACGCATTTGTTTCAGGTGTTCCTGGATCCGGCAAAACAAACACAATGCATCATATCACATCTTCACTCTGGAAGAATCATGGCATACCTTTCTTGGTCTTAGAACCCGCAAAGCAGGAATATCGTGCTCTTGCAAATGATCCAACCATGAAGGATCTGTATTTGTTTTCTCCGAACGCAGATATGAGTTTTCCCCTACATATTAATCCTTTTGAAATGCCAAAGGGAACACTGGTTGCTGAGCATATTCGAAGACTCTGTTCTGTTTTCGAGGGAGCTTTCCCTCTTGAACCACCCATGCCTTTTTTACTCGATACAGCAATCGAGGCGGTGTATAGAGAATTGGGTTGGATTCCAGAACATGTTTATTCAGGTGATGAGAAACAAGAAAATACCGACAAAAAACGTGCACTTCCAACGATGTCGATGCTTTATAGGCGCTTGGAACAGGAACTAAAATCAACACAATATAGCGATGAAGTCAGAGGAAATCTTGAGTCAGCACTTAAAGTTAGAATAGGAAGCCTCCTCCGAAGGGAAATGGGCGATGTTTTTGATGTACCTGAGTCAACTTTTATCCCTGAAAAATGGCTTGAAATTCCCGCTGTAATTGAGCTTGAGTCCATGGGAACTGGTCCAGCGAATTTTTTAACCTTAATGCTGTGTGCATTAATCAGAGAAACGCTTAAGGTGGATCCAAAGCGTGAAAACAGTTCTGTGAAGAGCAAAGCTGAAGGTGGAGAGTTCAAAATTGCCATTGAGAAACCGGGTTGTTTTCCAGAAAAAGAAATATATCACATTAAGGGAACAGCTCTGTTAAACGAACATAAGCATGAAGCTGTTTCAGCAGAAAGTGAAAGTGGCAGAACAACAATTTCGTTTATCAATGGCGATCTCTTCGAGGTAACATTTGAAGACAAGCATATATGTGGTTACTACGAGATAGATGCTGAAAAACAGGTTATTACGCTGTTCTGGGGAAACAAGGACATCCGTCATGTGATCTTTATCGAGGAAGCACATAACTTGATCGGACCAGAGTCTGAGGAAAAAACGGGTGCGGATGCAGATCCAAAACAAGCGGCAACAGCATTTGTGGTTAAAATGCTTGCAGAAGTACGAGCATTAAAAGAAGGGATTGTAATTGCAGACCAACTTCCCACTGTTATGGCGCAAGAAGTATTGAAGAATACCGGTCTCAAAATAGGTCTGAAAATTACATCCGCAGACGATCGCTCACTTCTTGGTAGTACGATGGCGGCCAACGCAATGCAGTTGGAACAAATGGCCACATTCAATATAGGTGAGGCTCTTGTTTTCTATGGTGATTTGATGCGTCCGTTTACCATGAGAATTAAGGAGTGGTGGGGCGAACTCAAAGATTCATCTAAAAAAGCAGATATGGTTTCTCCCAAAAATGATGCAGCATTAAGAGATATGATAGCTGATAGAGCTACATATCGTGATGAAAATCTTAGAAGCATTCAGATAATCGGGAGTAAGTATTTCCGGTTACTCATAGACATAGAAAATAGAGCGAATCCGTGTGAATACTGGCTGAATGCTGTTGCTGCGCAAGCCGAAAAAATTAATAGACTGTACTCCTATCTGGAAAGGGTCGAACTTGGTAAAGTTCAACTGAATGATGAAGACAAGGCGGCTAAATGGGATCAACTGGAATCTCTTCAGTTGTCTCAAAAAAGCCTACTTGCAGATAAACCCAAGATTCTTGAGGCGTTGGATATTATAAACACTGTCGATAACTGGATCCTTGCTCTTGAAAGACTGAAAAATGGGCGGTGGGCTCGATTCGGCGCTTCGGAGGCAGAATTGATAAAAATAACATTGTTGCAAACACAAATGTGCGATCGATCATTGCAGCTTTATAAAAGCTTGGTTAGAGCTGCAGGAGAAACAAGAGACACCAAGAGGGTTGTTGGTGAAATAGAAAAAATATCAGTGTTGTCTAAAGAATTATATGAGAATCTCAGCACCTATATCAGGTTATTTGGTACTGAAGTATTTAGGAAAAAATGAAAGGAGCTATCATATGGGAAGTTTCAAAGAAAAGAACCGTGAGGGTGTCAAAGAAATGCGGGAGAATAGTCGTGAGACCACTGAACTCGGATCTGAAATGACAGAACAGGCCGATCAGATTAATGCAGTTCTTGAGAGCATTGAATTGCAAGATGAGGAGGATGTTCGGACTATTAGCGAAACCGGTCGTTCGTATCAAAGCAGTTTTGACAGTGCTTTTAGTGAACAAGTGGAGTCCGCAGGACAGGAAATAGAGACTCAAGGAGAGCAAATAAGAGAAGCCACTGAAGGTGAACTGGAGAATGTCAAATCTGGAATCGGCAAGTTGGAGCAAGCTGGTGGAATCTCTGAAATAGGACGCGACGCTGCGGAAGCAGGACGCTCCAAGCTGGAAGGTAGTGCAGGAGAATATGAAGGTATAATCTCTGATGCAGAAGGCGTTGTTGACGAAACAAAACAGCAAATTGAATCCTTAAAGAATAACTTGAGCGGCATCTTCGGGTGATAGCTGTTCAAGTTTAGGGGACTGTAGTTATGGCAAAGAGTTTCAAAGAGATTGGGAAAAAAGCTGAAGAGCTCATAGAGCAAGGCAAAGAAGCCGATCAAAAAGTTCAAAGTTGCCAAGCTAGAGTAGCCGCGTCCAGTAGCAGAGTTGCCACGGCAAAGAGGCAACTTGCTGCGGCAAGTGAGACAGACGAGGAAGGAAACCCGGTTGGAGATGTCGAGTCTGCTAGAGTCCAGCTTAATATGGCTCAAAATCAACTTGCAGCTAGTCAGCGTGCTCTATCGTCAGCACGCGGAGATGCGGAACGTGTCAGGCAGCAGAAGAACGCCCATGTACACGAAATAGAAAGACATAATGGAGTTGAGAGGTCTAATCTGGAAAAGTTACGCAGATTGAGAGCAGGTGCTTTTGGATCAGATTCGGTAGCTCTTACAGAAGGTATTGCTCAACGGTTAAATGAGGCTGAAGATGCAAGAATTACACTTTTACGCAGCATGGGAATTGAGTGCGCGCCAGATTATGTTACTGTTGGGGGTGAAAGCGGCGCCGACTTATCATGGCGGGGCGGAAGATTCTCGTCACTTGACACTCGAGGGATAACCCAGAGTTACCAAGGTGGTGAGACTGCTGGAACACCAATTAATAAAGGCAGCATAACACCATTGGGCGGTGGTCTTGGCGGTTTGCTCAACCGAATCTTTAATGGTGATAGCAGTAATGACATGAATAACATCAAGTATCCAGATGTACCTGTTGCTGGGAAAACCAGGTATACTGATAAAGATGAATTAAGTGATGATCTATTCAAATACACCAATGATTATGTTGAGCATGCTGAAAAATACAATCAGCCGTTGAGGGCTAATGAAACAACAGCAGATATTGAACATTTCAGAAAACTGATTAACAGCCATCAAGTGGCTGAGGATACTATCTATTTCAGAAGGGCCTCTCTAGCTGATTTGGGATTAAAACTCGCAAATCTGTCACCAGAGGAGTTAGTTGGTCATTGCTATCAGTTTACTGGAATAATGAGCGTAAGCTCTGCAAATGCGTCGGGGAAAGATATGTTTGCCGGAGCGAAAAACGATGGAACCGACGCCACATTTGAAATTCTCGTTCCCGCTGGTATACAAGGGCTTGATTTAACACAAGTTGATTATTACCAACAAGGGATGTTCGATTCCCCGTTTTGCTACATCGAAAGCGCAACCAAGAGAGAGGGTTCCAATTCTACCCATTTTGTTGTGCGCGTTCTTAGTGCCGGAGAAGGTCTCAATCGAGCGAATGATTACGAATCTCTCCAAAAATATATGGATTCCAAGTACGATATGAAATTGGATGACTCAATTAGAAAGCTAGATATTGATACTGCGAAGAGTGCTATAGGCGGTGTGGAATCCGTTATCAGAGAGTATCCAGATGTAGGGATATTCCTAAAATCGGGGATTACATCAACCTCAGGGGTCATGTCATGCACAGGTAGTAAACTCTCCTTCAATCCGGATTATTTTTCGGATGACAAAAAACTACATAACACATGCAAAGACATGTCGAGGCAATGTTTTTGGGTATCGAATTCAAGCACAACATCTATAGGAGTCCATGAGGCTGCACATGGTGTTGAATGGGCTCTAATTCAAGCAAACCACAGATATACAACGGAGGCTCAAAGAGTAGATGCCTGGAATAGTTGCACAGAGGCGAAATTAATTGTCCAAGAGGCATGTGCCAATATCCAAAGAACAGAGTATGGCCATGAAAAGAGTAGAACGGAATTGGTAAGAAGCATTTCTACATATGCATTACAGAGTGACTCGGAAACGATGGCTGAAGCTTTTGCGGATGTATATGCGAATGGCGATAATGCAAAACCACTCTCGAAAGAAATTAAAAGGCTAACACATTTGTTGATGAATAAATACAAAGGAGGTATTTAATATGTTGACACTCAATGAAGCCCCGTGGGTTGAGTATTTAGAGATTGATGAAGAGACAGGAGAAAGAAAGCTCAGGGCGGATACTCCTCAAGAGATAAGAGACAAATACGATGAGTATTGCTTGGAACTGAGCAGAAATAGTGGTGTTTTATTACCAAAATGATAATCGAAAATCTGCAGGAGAGAGAAATAATGGAGGTGCTTATTACAAATGGCTAGTTACAACATTGGGCAAACCTGTTCAGGTCGAATTATAAACATTTACCAAGGTAACTGGATTGTTGAGTTGGAACAAGGCGTTATAGGTCGTGTCCTTAACGGCTCATCATTGGCATCGATGGAAGCCGGCGCATTAATCAACGTCAAAGTAAAACAAAACGATGGCAGTGGAATCATCTTGGAATACCTGCCGCTTTCGAGAGAGAAAAAGGATGCCGCTCCTAATGGCTCTAAGCCTTGGAATAATTGGAAAGACATGCCTGCTGGTCATGGCCAAGCTATGACAGCGATGTTTGCTTTACGTACACATACGGATGCTTTCCTTGGTGAACTCACCAGTGCGAGAAAAGAATGGGAGGATGCAAAGGCAAACAGCCAGCAAATCTATGATTCTGTTACATCCAGCGCGCGACAGCAGTGTGAAAATGATAGACAGAGGTTTAATAACGAGTGTCAGAACAATATTCAGGCTACAAAAGCCAGAAGAAACACCGCAAACGCCATTGTTAACGCCTGCAACTACTTCATCAACAATATGCCCCAAAAAGGCGCAGACGGCGCTATCGGAGCAGCTCGTGGAGCGATGAGTGCTGTTGATGGGACTAATGGAAATGTCCAAAATGCAATTAGCGCCAAGGTTCAGGCACTTAGAGAATTATGCAATTGCCAGATCGCTGAGTCGGAACGAGTGAGAAACGACAAGCTGGATAAGGCAAGAACAGAGCAGATTGACCGTGACACTCAAGCAGAACGTAGATTTGAAGCTAAGCACCGGAGTATCTGTGATTCTCGTCGTTCGGATATCCAAACCGGTTTTAACAAGGCTACGGTTCATGCTTATCAGCAAGAGATAAAATCCTCTAGGTTTAATGCGACGAACTATGAATGCCCCACAGAAGTTCCTGACTATATTATGCTTGGCGATATTGGGCTGATAATTCCAAACAATTCCCAAGACAATATGGACGTTGTTCAAGCTGTAGAACTTCAAACGGCAGATTTGGGGAGCAAGAACTGTGAGGAATATGTGGTAAAGATTCCGTATGCGCAAAGGCTCTCTGATGGGATTTCTCTTCTAATGAGGTATTCCCCTGATGATAGAGGATACGTGCAGAGCTTGATTCAGCCGCTGCTCTTGAAACTGTTTATGTCATTCCCTGCAGGTAAGCTTGAAGCAACGATGATTGATCCGCTTGAGCTTGGAGCAAGTTTTTCGGATATTCCTAAACTTGCAGAGAGACCTAACTCTGCGAGGATTATTGATACGAAAATCTGGAGCAAAGAGAAAGATATCGAAAATGCCATAGCCACCTTACGTCAGCGGCTTGAGAATATGACACAGGCATACGGTGGCGATCAGATTAGCCGCCTGAAGAAAGAGGTTATTCGCGCATTAGCAATAACAGACTTCCCGGTTGGGTTTAATGACACGGCGTTGAAAGACCTGCACGCTATTGTTAGAAATAGTTCTTCATTGGGTGTATGTGTTTTGATCTGTGCCAATGATGAAGAACTTGAGAAGCTCAAGCAAAGGAACGCAAACCTTGTCGCTGAAATTGTACAAAGCGTCGTCGAGACCAAGGCTTCCGGCAAGAGACTTATGCTTGTCGGCAACGATAAGAATCGTTTGTTTGTTCAGCTTGATGAGATGCAGGATGTGATGGAGCGAAAGAACAAGATTATCCCGCAGATCAGTAGCGTTATTGAGCATATGCAGCCAAAAGTCGAGCCTTTTGACAGCATGTATCGCGAAGACATTTATGACAGTAACAACTGGTTTACGGGCAATCATGATGAAATAGCCATTCCTATCGGCATCAAGGGAGCCAACACTATTGTTAAGATGGTTCTGGGCAGAGGCGGCGGCAGCACCGAACACCATGCATTGATTGCTGGACCAGCTGGCGCCGGAAAGTCAACCCTTCTCCATACTCTCATCATGAGCACGCTCGTTAGTTATTCACCCGATGAAGTACAAATGTATTTGCTCGACTTTAAGGAAGGCGTAGAATTTAGCGCATATACACGCTATAGACTTCCTTCACTAAGGGTTGTTGCCATTAATAGTGAACGAGAGTTCGGCTTGAATGTCTTGAAAGAGCTTTGCACAGAGCTCGAAACAAGAACAAAGCACTTCACACGCTACGGTGTCTCAGACATTAATGGATATGTAAAACTTTCGGATGTACCCAAGGTTCCCAAGTTGCTTCTTATTTTTGATGAGGTACAGGAACTGTTCAGAAGTAAGGGAGAAAGTGATTCAATTAGTAGTGAGTGCCTTTCCTGCCTAAACAAACTGGTTATGCAGGGACGCGCTATGGGCATCCATGTCATTCTCGCTTGTCAAGACTTCCACAACTGCTCCGGCCTAGAAGCATATTTCAGCCAGATGGCTATCAGAATTGCTGTTAAAGGTTCGGAAGATGGTGCCGCATCAATTCTAAGCGCGGATAATGCAGATATTCGGACACTCCAGAATCAGCCTGCCGGCGCTGCGATTTACAACGGCGGTGGTGGTGTTGAATCTGCAAATAATTTCTTCCAGGTTAGTTATATCAATGAAGAAGAGAGGTTGGATCTGCTGACCCGCTTGGACGCTTACTTTACCGACCCGGATGTTGCTCAACTTTATGAGGATCAGCAAACGAGAGTCCTTCTGACAAACGCGGAAGATAACATTCATAATTGCTTCAACCGTTTGATCCTTGAAGGGGCTGACAGCATAAAGCAACTTGGCACATCAAAAGATGGTTATGGATTGCTTCTCGGTCAAGGCTTTGGAAAAAAGAGTATTTTCATGCCTGAATTAAGGATGAAAGATCGGGATAATCTTCTTGTCGTAAGCAAAGATGAAAAGATGGCTTTAAGTTTGTTTGAACTGTCTGCTATGAGCGTTTTGTATGAAGAGCTTCATACAAGCGCAGATAAAGCGAACGCCTTGGTATACATTGTCGATCTGTTCGCTGATGAACTGGCAGATGGAGAGTGTGACTTTGATTATCTTGAGGAACAGTTCCCGCAACAAGTCAAGGTAGCTAAGATAGGTGATGCTGAAGAGCTTATTAACAGCCTCTATGAAACTGTCGTAGGACGCTCCGAAGGATCATTGCCCACATCTGAACGCATTTTCCTGATGTTCTTTGGAATCAATAGAGCAAGGAGACTGCGTACTGGACGGATTTACGACGAAGACCGTGACGGCGAACTGAGCCCCATTGAGATGTTGCAAAAAATTATCGCCATTGGACCGAGATACGGTATTAACAGTATTGTTTGGGGTGAAAGTGTCCGCAGCATTGAGAATATGCTTGGAGATCGTTATGACTCCATGTTTGACAAACGTATTGCTTATGGACTTGACGATGATTCGATGGATTCTCTTGTTGCTGAAACTGAGGCCAAAGCAATGCGTGGCAAGACAGCGGTTTATATGGATATTGGAAGAGATGTTAAAAACACGCATTTCCGTCCATATGATGTGCCTGCAAAGGTTTGGGTAGAGCGTTATGCAGAAGTGTATGACGAAGTTATAAACGAAGGAGGTCGGTAATAATGACGTCAAACGAAGCAAGACAAAAAATTGATGCATGTGAACGGCAGATTGTTGGTGCATATAGTGGTCTTAAAGACAGCGCAAGGCAAGTTGGGTCAAGTGCTGCTTCGTCGGCCTCTAGTGCAACTTTGATGAAGACGCTGTTACCTTTAATTCTGTGCTTGATTGGATTGTTCTGTTTTTCGGGTCCGTGGTTTTTGGGTATCGTTTTTATCGCAGCGGGTATTTTCATTTCCGTTAAACTTCACGGACATGCAAAGAGCGTTCAGAATAACATTGAGAATATACAGAAAAATCTGAATTCCACAATTGACAATAACGCTAATATATGACGCAATAAATTTACAGTTCGGCAGGGAGAAACGATTCTCTTCTCCTTGCCGAACACCATAAAGGGTGAGGGACATATGGCAAATGTAGTTTCTATGGACAGCCTGGAGGCTTTCCAACTAAAAGAGTGTTATGAATTGGCAACACAGTTTGAGACTCTCGATACAGCAAAAGATATCTTGAGGGAGAGGTCTAAGAAACTTGATATTCCTATGAATTATGTGCCAGTTCAGACCGATGCTTCTTATCGAGAGACTGAAATGCAAATTGTGTCAGAGGCAATATACGGACTAACTCTTGAGGGTTTTTCTGCGTCTGAAAAAGCCGGGTTTAGGTATGCTCACAAAATTGATAATTTGCCAAGTTCGGCTGAAAAAGAGTTTGTTTTAGCTCTCCTTTCACTAAGAAACGGTACAAACGAGACACAGCGGCTGAATGCATTGAGGCATATAAGCGTTGCATTAAGCTTTTCTCGTAACGACCCTCGTTTCATTGCCTTAGCTGATGTATTACAAGAAGCGGACAAATAGAGGAGGATAATATGGACACGAAAAGAGTTTTATACTTTTTAGGAGTACTGAACAAGGAAACAACTGGGCATTCGGAAGAACTTGCTCAACTATATAATAGAGCTCTTGACGAAAACGATGATGTCATGAAGTTAAAGATGCTCTTGAATGATTGTGTCTATTATCGCGAAATAGGCAACGCCTTATATAAAAACGGAGAAGCTTTGCTTGAGAAAGTGTATTATTCTCCGGCAAAAGCTCTCGAAATACTCCCTGAAATACGACAGGCTTATGAATCTATCGATAATACTGTAAGGATTTGCAACGAACTAATGCATTCACCGATGCCTTTCTCGGAAACTATTACCGTGTTGAAAAAGAAAGACACTATAGCTTATATGACGGCATTAAAAATGATTGCAAGTACCTGCATTTACTTAATGACATTATACGAAGGTCTTAATCCAATAAAGAATCTCACATGGGATGATAGAGTCGGCATTCAAGAGATGATCTATGCCGTAAATACAAAGTATCTCCCTGCCCTATGCAGTGTGAAGAGACCTAATTACAGTTGGGTAATAAGAAAAAAAAGAATGGGAGGCAGAGCATTATTCGGTGGCGACTGCTTCTACTTAAGCTACGAAAATTCGAGAAGTGTTGAAGTGTTGTGTAGTGCGCTCCATAAAGAGCCTATAGGTACTCATGCTTTCCTTAATATTGATGCATACGAATCAGGAACTTGTGATGTCCCTTTTTGCTGGGGCCTCGGAAATATTGTTTCGGTATCTCCTGGTAACGCATTGCTGTTTCTTAAGAATGGTGTGGCGACAAAAGTAAGATCTCCGAGAATTGATGAACTCAGAAGAAAAATTCCGACCCCGTATGAGTGCATAAAACAATTGACAGACGGATCATTGTTTTGCGTAACTCCTGATGAATTGTTGCTTGCCTTAAATCAGTGGCAAATTGGTCATGAGATAGAAGAACGGAAAAGAACCCATAATTGCCTCTTTTGTGGCAAATACATTAAAGGCGACAAGCTTGTTTGCCCCACTCATTTTACGTCGGAGTTATGATGCATATGCGTGAAATGATTAGTCTGGCAAGGGTTTATTATCCTGTTAAAGTCTTGGGCCCCGGCTCTAGAGTTGGCATATGGCTGAATGGCTGCCATAGAAAATGCCCGGGCTGTATTAGCCCGGAATTGCAGGGTTACGATCTTTCAAAAGAAGTATCCGTTCAAGATGTCATAAAAATGATTATGAGGATAGATTCCCCAATTGATGGGTTTACCATATCTGGTGGAGAACCATTCTATAATCCTAAAGCACTTAACGCTTTGGTTTCAGCACTCGCTACTATTTGCGATGACATTCTTATATTTACGGGATACACTTTAGAAGAGCTCAGGCAGCAAGATAACGAATCGATATACTCTATCCTTAATACATGTTCAGCCATCATAGATGGGCCGTTTGTTAAAGAGCTTAATGAACGAAAAGGCCTTCGGGGATCTTCCAACCAGCGATGCTGGGTTTTTAAACATCATAACAGGTATGCAGGGATTCTTGAAGAAGAGAGAAGTCTACAGAATGTATTATATGATAAAGGCATGTTAACAATAGGCATACCTTAAGGAGAGATACTAATGATAAATGCAGCAGAGACACAGCCGCCGAAATCACATATAGGTCAAATAATCAATGCAGGCGAGACTATACCCCCTGGTGGCTCAAATCAAAGTAGCCAAAGCATCATGCTATTTGCAGGCGAATCGGTTGCTGATAGTTATATTATCAATTCCTTAATGGAGAAGCAGGGAAAGCAATCGAATGTTTACCTTGCAAGAAAATGGGGTAAGTCGTATGTTATAAAGATTTATCATAACGGATGGCGTCCCTCCAACCAAATGCAAAGCTTCTTAACAAGTGTACGACATCCCAACATTGCACATGTTATTGAATGTGGTGACCACGGAGGCTATTACTATGAAATATATGAATACTATTCTGAAGGTACATTAGAAGATGTTGGTGCCCTCCCGATTACACATATTCAGAATGTAATTGTTCCCTCGATTAATGAGGGATTACACGAACTCCACCGGAATGGGATTGTTCATTGTGACATCAAACCGAGTAATCTGTTTTATACAGACGGCGGAAACCGAGTCGTTATAGGCGATTGCGGAATAAGTGGGTATACAAATGCTAATGGAAAACTGGTCGATTCTGTTCGAGGCACGCCCGAATATGCACCACGTGTAAGAGCATTATTGTGGAGTGCAGCCATGTCCCCCGCGTATGACTACGGGTCATTTGGGCTTGTCTTGTGTAAAGCTGTCTTGGGACACTCCTTGTTCACCGGAATGTCGGTAGAAGAAATCTCAAAAGCATGGGATGGAGGTTTAGAGCTTCCTAGTCAGATAAGCGGACGTATTGGAGTGCTCATTAAGGGGCTCCTCAATGAAGACGAAGAACAACGGTGGGGATATATACAGGTTAAAAGATGGTGCGAAGGAGAGTATATGCGTCCGGTTAATCGGAGTATATACTCCAGAACAAAAAAAGAGAGTCAGAATAAGCCGTTAATCTTTGGCAGATTTGAAGGACAGACGATTTCTGTATCTACCATGCATCAACTTGCTAAAGCAATAGAACAACATTGGTCACAAGCAACTCGTATAGTAAAACGACGCGAACTGGTTGAATTTGTTCGTCAATTTGACAGAGGTATTGCTGATAAAATCAGAGAACTTGCATTATACCAGGATTCTGATGCAGCAGTATATAAGTTGTTAATGTTTATTGGAGATGATCCGCAACGAATTGTCTATTGTGGCAAGGAATATGGAACACTCGCTCAGTATGTAGAACAATTGTCGTCTGGTAAAGATGAAGCTGCTAAACAGTTCCTGGCTTCTGGACTGTTAGTGTTTTACCTGCGTCAAAATGAGTATGAAAACACACAAATAGATAAGTTGGAGTCACTGATAAAGAGAAATGGATGCGAAGACATGGCTTCAATATCAACGATTTGTTTTGCACTTCAGGGAAAGAAATCTGTTGACATTTTCGGAATATCTGTTGATTCACTTGATTCACTTGTTTCGGTTTTAGGTAAGTGTTCAATCAAGGAAATTGATGAACTTCTTGAAAGTGACCATTTTATTGCATGGTTAAACCGTTTGGGATACGAAAAAGAAATGCGAAGGATGAAGGAGGCGATGGTTTAATAATGAGTAGTTATTATACAGCCGCTCAATTGGAGGCTATGAGAAAGGCACGACTTAAACAGGAACTATCTGATACCATTCAAAAGCTAAAAGAGCAACTTCAAACTGAGCATTCCAATAATGCGCAAATCTCTTCTAGTGAGAACATTGAAATATCAGTCTTCGCAACCGATGACTCTGTGGGAGGATATAGTAAAAACGCGACAGTTACAGGGGCAATGCTTCAGAATGAAAACAAACAAACCACAGTCCAAAGAGATGATCTTGATTTCTCAGGATTACTTTTCTCTTCTCATAAAAAGCCTACAAGGCTAGAACTTGAGCTTGACTCTTGGGTGCAAAAAGTCGATGAACGTCCTGTAATTTCCGAAAAGGACGAGAAAGACAGAACAAGACTTTTGGCTGAGTTGGCCAAGACCATTCAGGCGTCTGCGGTTGACATTGAAGACAGGATTAGATCCGTGAAGATGCGTGTAACGAGCTATCTTCAGGGTGCTGCACGAGTAACTTTATCCGACAAAGCAAATATGGAATCAGAGTATTATCATTATTGTGCTCTATGCAAGATGCTCGATGTAAAACCAACAGAGAAATACCCTTACCGGATAAAGAAAGAAATTGGCCGAATGACGGCTGTTCTTGAGAAGCGTAATCAAGATGAATATATAATGGGCGTGATAGAAGACATTATGGATGAACTTGGCTGTCATGCTAAAGACGATGCAGTGTTGGATCATACGGTGGGACAGATATATTCTGTTGATGGACATCCGCTTTGCGATGTTTTTATTGGCAATGATGGAAGTGGTATCATGTTTGAACCAGTAGGTGAGTCCAAAGAGGGTTCTCTAGAAAAACGCCGACAGATTGAAAGCAGTGCAAACAGTATCTGTTCTTTATATGGAAAGTTGGAAGAAAAAGCTGCTGAAAAAGGTGTTATTTTGAAACGTGTTTATATTGAACACGCGCATATTGAACAGATGTGCGTACAGTCTGATATAAGCGAAAGAAGCGCAAGAAAGAAGCAAAGAAAAACTGCGGTTCAAAAGCAAAAAGCAATGGGGACGGAGGAATAAGAAATGGCGTTTTGCAAGGTATGCGTCTGCGGCGAAAAGATTGTTTCTGAACGGAGATTGGGGTTTTCGGATTATTGTCCATCCTGTGGTCGAAATCTGGTTTCTTGTCCAATTTATAACGAGAATGATCCACATGTGGAAGAAATAATGCGAGGGAACACTGGCTTAGAAAGCAGCAATGAATCGGCTGCTGATTCTTCGCCCGATATAGGAAAGAAATCAGGAGAGTTCTATCTTAAACTGAGTAATGGCAGGACAATATCCATCCCGAATGAGGGAGGCATTATCGGAAGAACAGAACTCGGTGCTGAAGAACTTGCGGAGTATCCATCAGTAAGTAGGCAGCACATAAGAGTAACCGTGAGAAGAAATATTGGTGTTCTTGTTGAAGATATTAGCAAGTATGGCACCTTAGTCGATGGCCAGCGCATCGTTAAAAATGAACCAGTCAGAGTAGCGGTTGGCTCAAAGATAACATTATGTAATACAGAGGCAGAACTGCTAGTTAAGGAGGCGGCGAACTAATGAAACAAGCTGAAAAATGGCAAAAAGATCTTGCCGTCTATAGGGATATAAACACTACTTTCATCGTAGAAGGCAATGTTCATGATTTGCAACCATGGATATATGAAGATGATGGAACATGCGAGCCGGTAGCACTGTCACTATATCTTCAACGATACTTAACAGAGGAAGGATACGATCCGGTCGTTTTCTATAACAGGATTGATGGCTTTTCCAATTCATATGCGTTAGATATGGTTTCCACCTTTTATAGGGTTGTCTCATCAGATGAAAAATCATCGAAATCAATTGGCGCTGCTACTGAATTGATTAGAAAAACAATGGCAAATACGGTCAGACCAACAGCTATTGTAGTTGATCTGGCCAATACTATTGCTGCTTCACCAGATAATCTGTCAGACGAGGAAATAGAGTACTATACAAGACTCATGCTTGCGTCTCGCGCTCCAACGCAGGCATTGAGTATGCGCGATAAGCAGCCGCTCACTAACTTGCTGTTTCTAATTGTTGAAAAAGTCAATGATATCCCAACGTGGTTTTATCTCAATAATCCATATGTGCGAACGCTGACCATTTCACGCCCAGAAAAAGAAGTCAGAGCCGCGGTAATAGACGCAAGGATTGACACATTGGCGGGCGCTAGAGACCTTTCTTCGGCCGAAAGGAAAAAAGCACAGGATGAGTTTGTTGCCTTGACTGATGGAATGACGCTGGTTGAACTGTTCGGTATTTTTTCTTTGTGCCAACAAAAGAAGTATACTGTTTTCCAAATTAGAGATGCAGTAAAAATGTTTCGATATGGTGAAACTGAGAGTCAATGGGACAAACTTGACTCTGAAAAGGTTAAACACGCCGAAGAGTTCTTATCAAAAAGAGTCAAGGGCCAGGAAGCAGCAATAAAAAAGGCAGCAAGTGTTCTTAGCCGTGCTTGTATGGATATGACCGGAATACAGGGCGGAGCAAGCAGCCGTCCCAAAGGCGTCTTGTTCTTCGCCGGTCCCACAGGTACTGGAAAAACAGAATTAGCGAAAACGATTGCTGAATTTGTTTTTGGAGACGAGGGCTTTGTAACTCGTTTTGATATGAGTGAATTTCAACAACCTCATTCGGATCAGAAACTACTTGGAGCTCCTCCAGGATATATAGGGTATAGCGATGGAGGGCAGTTAACAAATGCTGTTAAGTCAAAACCGTTTTGCGTATTGCTATTTGATGAAATAGACAAAGCGCATCCTTCAATACTTGATAAATTCCTTCAAATTCTTGAAGATGGAAGAATTACAGACTCAGCCGGTGAAACGATGTATTTTTCCGAAGCACTTATTATTTTTACCAGCAATCTCGGTGTTGTCGGACGTGAAGTGGAAACGGGAAGACGCTATCAGACAATAACGCCGGATATGGATTACGACACCATCCAAAAAGAGCTATTAAATACAATAAAAGATTACTTCAAGTATACAATTCAACGCCCGGAATTGCTTAATCGTATCGGTGACAACTTTATAGTTTTTGACTTCATAAGGGAAAATGCTGTTGAGGAGATACTAAATCTTAAGCTGAATACCATTATATGTAATATGGACCGCCGCAAGGGAATAAAACTTGAGGTGAAACCGGCTTTTAAAGATCATCTGATTAATACGGCATGCAAAGATTTATCGAATGGCGGCAGAGGAATTAGCAATATGATTGATACTTATTTAATCAATCCGCTTTCGACAATCCTAAGTCGTGAAGGAGTGGAAACTGGTGATTCCATTATCGTGGAAGATAAGTTGTCAGAATCCAATGAATTGTTCAAGTATACTCTGATAAGAGGAAATGGTCTATAATATGGTAAAAAAGAATGGAATGGCAAATGTCGATGAACATAAACTGAAAACGGCTTCAATTAATACACTGAGGGATTATATAGAATACTTGCCACGTGAAGCTTTCCTAAATTGGAACAATGAGGATTTTGACAGTTTTAAGTGCCCCTCGGAGATCCCGGAGTATATCATGCTGGGTGATGTCTGCTTTGATCTTTCGGATTTTTCTCGTGATGATATACGAGCTATTCAAGAATTAGAACTGTTCTCGAACAATACTAATGATAATAAACTTGATATAGCCAGTATTCCTTTTGTGCAACGGCTATCTGATGGCATTTCTCTTCTAATGAGATACCTGCCTGGTGACAGACTGTATGTACAGGAGTTGATGCAACCAATCCTTCTTAAACTGTTTATGTCTTTCCCTGCATGTAAACTTGATGTAACAATGGTTGATCCGCTGGAGCTGGGATTCAATTTTTTAAATATTCTAAAGCTTGCTGAATACCCGAATTTCGCTAGATTAAGCGGCACAAAGATTTGGAGTAAAGAGAAAGATATCGAGAATGCAATTGCTATCTTACGACATCGCCTTGAAAAAATGGACGATACTTACGGCAGAAATCAAATCAGCCATTTAAAAAATGAGGTTGTCAGAGTATTGGCGATCACCGATTTTCCTGTGTGCTTTACTGATAATGCACTGAGGGATCTGTATGCAATTGTAAACAATAGAGCTTCTTTAGGAGTCTGTGTACTCATTTGTGCAAATGATGAAGAGCTAGAGAATCTCAAACAGAGAAATGGTACACTTGTTGCAGAAATTGTGAGGAGCCTTGTTGAGACGAAAGCTTCAGGAAAAAGGTTGATGTTTGCTGGCTCGGATAAGGACGGGATGTTTTTAGATTTGACAAAAATTCAGAAAGCCTACACATTTAGGGATACTATCATAGACAAGATTATTATTGAAATGAGCAATACTCTCAGGATAGAATATAGGGATCCTGGTTTGCTTGAAATAATAGATAAGTACGAATCCAACAACTGGTTTACTGGTAATCATGATGAAATAGCCATTCCTATCGGTATCAAGGGAGCCAACACTATTGTTAAGATGGTTCTGGGCAGAGGCGGCGGCAGCACCGAACACCATGCATTGATTGCTGGACCAGCTGGCGCCGGAAAGTCAACCCTTCTCCATACTCTCATCATGAGCACGCTCGTTAGTTATTCACCCGATGAAGTACAAATGTATTTGCTCGACTTTAAGGAAGGCGTAGAATTTAGCGCATATACACGCTATAGACTTCCTTCACTAAGGGTTGTTGCCATTAATAGTGAACGAGAGTTCGGCTTGAATGTCTTGAAAGAGCTTTGCACAGAGCTCGAAACAAGAACAAAGCACTTCACACGCTACGGTGTCTCAGACATTAATGGATATGTAAAACTTTCGGATGTACCCAAGGTTCCCAAGTTGCTTCTTATTTTTGATGAGGTACAGGAACTGTTCAGAAGTAAGGGAGAAAGTGATTCAATTAGTAGTGAGTGCCTTTCCTGCCTAAACAAACTGGTTATGCAGGGACGCGCTATGGGCATCCATGTCATTCTCGCTTGTCAAGACTTCCACAACTGCTCCGGCCTAGAAGCATATTTCAGCCAGATGGCTATCAGAATTGCTGTTAAAGGTTCGGAAGATGGTGCCGCATCAATTCTGAGCGCGGATAATGCAGGTATTCGGATACTCCAGAATCGGCCTGTCGGTGCTGCGATTTATAATGACGGCGGCGGTGTTGAATCCGCCAACAATTTCTTCCAGGTAAGCTACATTAATGAAAACGAGCGTTTAGATCTTCTTGCTCGTCTGGATGCATACTTCACAGGTCCTGATGTTGCACCACTGTATGAAGATCAGCAGACTAGAGTTCTTCTTACCAATGTAGAAGATAATATCCATAGCTGTTTCAATAAGTTGTTTTTGGAGGGATCCGATAGCGTTGAGCCTCTCGGAACATCCGAAGATGGATATGGATTGCTGTTAGGTCAAGGATATGGAAAGGAAGGTATCTTCACTTCGGAACTTCGGATAAAAGACCGGGACAATCTGCTGGTTGTAAGTAAGGATGAAAGGATGGCGCTCAGCTTATTTGAACTCTCCACCTTGAGTGTCCTTTATGAGGAACTGCACATGAATACAAACGAGGGCAAGGTTCGTATATATATTATTGACTTTTCTGCTGAAGAGTTGTCTGAAGGAGAGTGTGATTTTGAATTCCTTGAATCACAATTTGTTCAGAAAGTTAAGGTGGTTAAATTCGGTGAAGCAGAAGAACTGATAGCAAGTTTGTACAAGATTGTAACGGGACGATTTGAGGGGTACCTCCCGGCATCGGATAGAATTATCCTGATGTTCTTTGGAATCAATCGAGCAAGAAGGCTGCGTTACAAAGCAGACTATGATGAAACTCATGACGAAGAGATGAATCCAATTGAAATGCTTAAGATAATAATAGCGAAAGGACCAACGCAAGGTGTAAACAACATAGTTTGGGGTGAGAACATTCAAAGTATAGAAAAGATACTGGGAGGGCACTTTGATGCCTTATTTGATAAACGCATAGCATACGGCTTGGATGGGGTCTCGATGAATACTCTTGTCGCCGAAAGTGAGATGATAGAATTCTTTGGCAAAACAGCAGTTTATGCGGATATTGCCAAGGGGGATAATAATACGCATTTCCGCCCATATGATGTACCTGCAAAGGGTTGGGTTGAACGCTACGCTAGAACATACAATGAAGCAATTAGTAGGGGCCGTCAATAAATAAGTACTCAGCTTGTTCTGGTGTCTTATCGTGAAGCAAATTATCAAAGAAAGATATGGTGGGGTGGGATGAGTCTAAAAAAATTAGATATACCTTTTGGCATATCCGCTGATGATAAAATGGTTTCAATACCTATAATTTTTCCCCATAGAAATCACTGCTTTATCACTGGAGCTCCTGGTTCGGGTAAGAGCACACTTCTAAAGGTCATTATTGATTCAATCGGGGAAAAGTCCGACAAATCTCAAGTTGCCATTTGGACGGATTATTTTTCTCACAATTATGAGAAATGTCCGAGCGATTCGATCATAGAAGTATGTGTGCCTGAAAGGGGACACGAGGAACGCATGATAGCTTTATTTGATCGGCTATATGAAGAAGCCCAGAACAAGTTGGAAACAATTTCTCGCATTCGCGTATCCTCATATAGTCAAGTTGACTCTCTACCGTTGCTGATAGCTGTTATAGATGACCTTTTTCCTTTTGATTATTCAGATCGTGGTCGGTATGCATCAGAAAAACTGTGGAGCGTACTCAGAATGTCACATGCAGTCGGTATATCACTGATTTGCTCTTGCCAACTACCACTTTCAAAATTGAACGGAATGACATCTGCTATGGCTGATTTGTTCAATATCAGGATAGTATTAAGGGCATTTCAGGATTGCATCTTTGAAGCTCTTGATTTTAGTCCATCCAGGGTTTCGGTAGAAACAAAGGAGGCAATTGATAACCTTGCGTATGGTCAACCTGGAGAGTTTCTATATTTCAATCGATATGAACCGGAATCATTGATCAGAGGGCAAGTAAAACTATAGCCACCATACAACTTCACAATAATAATCAGGGCAGACTCAAAGCGAAGTTTGCACTTATAGGTTCTCTCCAGGATAGAATTGCTGCATTATCTCTTGCAGTATTTCCGCTTCTACCCTGCTGTCCTTCTGCATCTTCTTTACGGTGCATTCCCAGACCACAAGGCAGCGGATGCCGTGGTTCTCCAACGTTTACCGGACAAGCTGATCCCTGCGAACGTTGTCGTCGAACTTCTTCTGCCAGAACTCAACCCGGCTTTTCGGCATATAAGCGTACTGGCATCCGCTGTGCCGATGCCAGTAACAGCCATGAACAAAGATAGCAACCTTATATTTCGGAAGATAGATGTCGGGATGACCGAACACGCCGGAGTAGTTCTTCCTGTAGCGGAAACCCTGATGGTACAGCAGCTTGCGAAGGTAGACCTCCGGCTTTGTATCTTTGCTCTTGATTGCGGACATATTCCGGCTTCTGCGTTCCGGGCTGATCGTATCTGCCATTACGCTTTCTCGATTTCTCCGACGAAAGCAACGAAACGTCCAATCGTCCAGATGCGATCCTGCCGGTCTCTCGGATAGGAAGCGATGTACGGTTTCGGAACAACGAGAATGACCCGCTCGGCGTCCATATCATCAAGCTGCGCCGTGGAGATGCCCTGCTGAAGAGTGCAAAGGTACTTCGGCCTGCCGCGCAGACGGTCGGCTTCGTTGATGACCTGACGCCATCTGTCCTTACATGTGGTCTTCGCTGCAAGGGAGATGAGCTTCTCGGTCGGAAATGTCGCCGTGTGGTATGCTTCCTGTGACGGAAACAGGAAATCCGGCTTCTTATTGCCTTCGGTTACAGCCTGCTCCTCAAATTGCAGGCCGTTGCCGGAGAACAGAGCGGACAGATGATGTTCCAGACTCTTTCCGGCGCGGCTCTTTCTTCTGTTCAGCACCTGGTTGGCTGTGGCGATGAAGTCCTCAACGGTGGCGAAGCCGCCGGTAATCATATCGCCGTAGCGGGCGTACTCAAGAGCGCGGAACAGCCTGTATTCGACGTCCGTCCATTCGATCAGCTTGCGATCGGGATTGGACACGATAAACTCGGCGTGGTCATAGACGGTGTTCTGGATCTCACGGGCGGCGGCGGACATGATCTCCGAAGTCGGGAAATCGACTTCAAGACCGCTGATGAACCGCTCAATCTCCGCCTGCTCCCGCAGTTCGGGATTCACCTCGTGAACGTCGATCAGGCGATTGGTTTCGGTGGCGCTCAGACCGAAGGCGTCAAGGAACTGGTTGATCTCGTCCTCGGTGTTCAGCACAAACGCCTGATAATCCTCCGGGGAGTTCTGCACAAAGACAAAAAGAGCGCCTGTGTAATCGGGACGGAGGTATGGGAAACCGCGACCAAAGTTGGTGATGCGGTACTCGTTGCGAGTACCCTGCCCGTAGTAGATGAAACGGCTGTCAGTCTCGTTTCCGTCCATCCAGCGAATCTTCACCCACTTCTCCATATTCTGCCCCTTTGTGCCGGGTGCGTCAAAGAGAATCGGAATGGAGGGCTTGGAGATATAGATGCCCGCCTGATGACCTCCGGTTAGCCCGGTATCGTTGGCTGACAGAAACTTGCAGAATACCTTCGCTCCCTGCAATGCCGACTGTACGGCTTCTGCTGCGTAATTATCCATATGCCACCCCCGGTGAGGTCAGCACATCGGTAAGTGGATAGTGTCAGCAGATAGGTAAGCCGCTGG